>Ga0315904_10012624_pt1 | contig 10654 bp, 13 predicted proteins | sample LakEriMetagenome_6_FD_203529 | JGI IMG/M metagenome (GOLD analysis project Ga0315904, IMG submission 203529) | Freshwater fungal communities from buoy surface, Lake Erie, Ohio, United States - Buoy 12 MA120 | ecosystem: Environmental > Aquatic > Freshwater > Lake | place: USA: Lake Erie, Ohio... | reverse complement strand
CATCCATCCACCGTGAAGAATACCACGCCCGTTTCACCGTGTTGCGAACCTCCACCCCATTGGTCGCATCACTGGTGCCCCGGACAGGAATCGAACCTGTATTTAAGGTTTAGGAAACCATCGGGAGTCCATATTTTACAATGGTAGTAGGTTCACCATCCACTTACCATCCAAAAACGGCCTTGACGCACGGTGGCGCAAATGGGAGAAAATGGGTGCATGAAGAAACCCAAGACGAGGCAATGGACGGACCCGAAGACCGGCAAGCAGTATCTCCGTGTCCGTAGCACGGATGCCAATGGCAAGTCGGTTGCCCGGCTGTTCACGGATCAGGAGGATGCCGACGAATACATCGCCACGCTGGTCAAGGAACGGAAACGCCACGGCAAGGCGGCGGCGGTGAATAGCGATGAGATCGACGCGCTCCGGGTCTGGCGGGAATACGTCTCGAAGGAGCATACGGCCGGGCGGGATGTGCCAGCGCTCCGTGATGTCATCCGGGGAACCATTGAACGCCTGTCGGTGTCCGCGACGACTGCCGCACTCAGCGAGCTTCACAACAAGTTCATGGACAGCCGCGAACGGGCGGAGCTTTCGGCCAGCCATGTCAACGGGCTGAAATACCGCCTCAAACGCTTTGTCTCGTACTTCCCGAAGCAGGAGGCGGCGGGCAGTGTCACCACGGAAGCGGTCGAGCGGGCGCTTGCCTCCATGCGGGCGGGCGGCCTGACCGCGCAAACCGTGAAGGGGATTCGCGGGGCCGCGCATGCGATGTTCGAGTGGGGCGTGGATCGTGGCTTGGTAGGAAGCAATCCCGTATCCCGCAGCAAGGCACCCAAAGTCACCCAGGGCGAGGTCGGGACCATTACAGCGTCGCAACTCAAGGGGCTGTTGCGCACGGCGCTCAAGTCCAACCCGCAGATGGTCCCGGCGCTGGCGACATGGGCGTTCACCGGAGTCCGGCGGGCGGAACTCTGCCGCCTCCGCTACGCTGATTTTGACCACGCCCGCAAGGAACTCCGTGTGAGCGCCGCAGCGGCCAAGACCGGCACCGCCCGCTTCATCCCGATTCCTTCCTGCCTCAAGCAGTGGATGGATGCCGCCAAGTCCGCAGGAGTGCTGCCGGTGGGCAAGATCATCCCCGGCGACAACGACATGCTGGCCGAGGCGTGGCTGAACCGCGAACTGCTGAGCGTCCGTGCCGATGCCGGGTTTGCCGAGTGGCCGCAGAATGCCATGCGCCACAGCTTCGCCTCCCACGCGGCGGCGAAGTTCGAGGACTTCGGCAAGGTGGGCGCTTGGCTGGGCCATGTCCGGGATGCCAGCCTCCTGATCCAGCGCTACCGCCATGCCGTGCCGAAAAAGCAGGGCGAGGCATGGTTCAGCGTCCTGCCCGTGGACAAGCCCGCGCGGAAGGCCGCCAAGAAAGCGGCGACGAAAGCACCCGCCGCCAAGGCCCGCCAGAAAGCAGGCTGAGAATCCCCCATCCCGACCATTCCCGGAAATCATACTCAGTATGACCTTGCCCGCCATGAAATCCCACGTAGAATCCCACCGTGACCTTTGAGGAAGACCCCGATTTCACCGAGAAGGCTCTCCGCCTGATCGGTGAGGACGGAATCTTCGCCGTCCAGATGTTTTTGATTCAGCAACCCGATGCCGGTGACATCATTCCCGGCTCCGGTGGCTGCCGCAAACTCCGCTGGGCTGCCAAGGGCCACGGGAAACGGGGCGGCGCTCGCGTGATCTACTACTGGTTCACCGACGATCACCGCATCCTGCTTCTCGACCTCTACGCCAAGAACGAGGCGGAGAATCTCAGCCAAGCCCAATTGAGGGAACTCAAACGCAAGAAACCATGAAAGCTACCACCACCAAGGCCGCCGCCACGCCTCCCACTGCGGCCGCACTCAGGGCCAGGAAAGACGCGCTGATGAAAGGCGAGCGCACGCCCTCCAGGGTGTTCCGCATCGAGCAAAAGCCCGACGGCACCTTCTCCCGCGTGGCGGTGAATCCCGAATCCCAGCGCCGCAGATCCGCCAAGGCATGGGCCGCCAAGAACGAAGTCGCCAAAGTCCGCCACTCCCTCGGACTCACGCAGGAAGATTTCGCCGGGTTGCTCGGCATCGGCCTCAGCACGCTCCGCAGTTGGGAACAGAACAAACGCGAACCCTCCGGCGCGGCCCGCATGCTCATCACCATCGCCCTCAAGCACCCCGAAGTACTCCAAGAGGCGCTGGCGTGATGGCTTGGGCCTACGTCCACCTGACAGACCGGATGAGGAAACCCAAGCCGCAGCCGCCAAGACACAGCATTGAGAAGATCGGAGGGGCAATGCCTGTCACCATCTGCTCCGCCGGTCCGGGGCAAAAAGGTGGTGGCTACTTGGTGTTTCACGAAACGTGGGTGCAGGTGGTTCTCAAGCCGGAAGCGGCGTGGAAGCAGGCAACCAAAGCGAAACGCAAGGACTCCAACAAACTGACCCTCCCGGACGGCACTTGGAATGTGTGGTTCCTGTTGAGCAGGGCGTATGTCCTCAGCCAGGAATCAATGGGGGAGGCCGAACGGGAACTTGGCCCCGCTGATACCATGACACAAGCTGCGAATCAACTCAGGAGCGCCGGAAAGGCTCGTGCGAGGGCCGCTGACGCTCGGATTCACGCAATCTTGGAAGCCGGGGCGATTGGCGAATCAATCCCACATGAAGTGGCCTCGTCGGATGCCGATTTCATCAGTTGGTTTGAGGAACAGAAGGCACTCCGCTCGGAGGCGAAAGACCGCGAGTTCCTTGAATGCGTCAATGGATACGTCCGGGCGGCTCAGGGATTGCAGGATGGCTATCCGGAGGATGTCATGAAGTTCAGCAGGGCTTTGGCCGCCCAGGCGGCGCTATGCGGTGCGCCTCCGACCAAGGAGAGCGTCAGAGTCGCGCTCGGAGAGATTGAAGCCGCACGGCTAAACAAAGCCGAGGCGACTCAAAACCCGAAAGCCGACGAGCGCGATGGATTCCGGCAGACTGGAGTCGCCGCCGATCTGGTCGACCGGAATACGTTCACCCGCTTGCTGGATCGTACGGGGTTCAGTTGGCTTCCAAACGGCAAGACCGGTCCCAGGCGACGAGACACGGAAGGAAAGGGGCGCGGTGTGGAGGCGTCCGAATCCCATCTGCCCTCAAGAAACAAGAGGCGTCCGCCCGCTTGAGGCTCAGGCCTCGAACTGGGTGAGATCAATTGCACCGGCTTTTTCGGCGCAATGCGAGGCATGGCTACCACGAATAGCGCACCGACGGGCCAGACCATCGAGATCCACACTCGCACGGAACTGGCGCAACGACTCAAGTGCTCCAAACGGCACCTCGACGGACTCCTGCACAAAGGACTGCCCCACTTCATGCTGGGTAGGTCCCGGCGCTTCATTTTTTCAGAGGTGATCGCTTGGTTGAAAAGGAAAGGAGGTGCATGATATGAATGCCTCCTTCCACCAAACGGAGTTTCCGTTTGAAGAGCCTCCCCCCGATCCACCCAAGAAAAAAGCCCCGGCCCGCACGGTCAATGCGGACGCGGGGAATGGGAGTCAGAAGCAGCAGGAGACTAAATCCAGGACGCAGCCGTCTCAAGGAAAAAGTCCCCGCAAAGGGGCTGATGGGGCAAAAGGCGGGCGAGAAGGACTCCGAGTGAATCCAGCGGAAATTCTCATGCGGCTGGGTGTTAACGCGGTGCTCTTGCCGATCAAGCGGCGAACCAAATACCCGAATCGGAAAGAATGGCAAATGCTGTCGTATGCCGATACCCAGACAGAGAAATACCAAAGATCCCTGAAGAACGCTCCGGCCATCGGGGTATTGCTTGGGAGCGCTTCCGGCGGCTTGTGCTCCATCGACTTCGATGACGACGACTTCCTGAATCGGTTCTCGGAAATGAACCCGGAACTGTCCGGCACGTTGACAACCAAGGCCAGAAGGGGAGGCAATCTCTGGATGGTCTTGGAGGATCACCCGCCACCGACCCGGAATTTGGTTTTTCAAGGAAAGAAAGTCGGTGAATTTCGATCTGACAAAAGCCAGACGATCATAGCTGGGATGCATCCCGATGGATTCACCTACCGGAGACTGGTGGACGCACCACCACTGAGGATTCCCTATTCCGAGATCCGATGGCCGGAAGGGACTGAGGGCTTTCCACCGAGCGCCTCCAATTCGTCTCAATCATCTGAATCCTCTCCATCTCTCCATACTCTCAACCCTCTCCATAACATCGGAGAACGAATCAAGGCCAGGGAGGAGGAGGAACGGAAGCTCGCGGGGAATTCATCGCTGGCTCGCTTGTATCGGCTGTTCATTGCGAAAAGGTTCACTCCGAGGGATGGAAGCCGGAACCAGGATCTCGTTGCCATGGTGACGTTCCTATTCCGTGCGGTGAGCAGGAAGCAGGCGCTTGCCCTTGCACGCGCCTTCCATCAGACGAACCAGGACATCTTCCCCGATCCGTTGGAGCAACACATGTACGAAGCGGAGTTTCATTACACGGCATGTGATCGCGGTTGGCGGTCGGGCCTGTCCGCCCCCGAAGCTCATGCCGTCGAATCGCTTCCCGAGAACCACGTTGAGGCATTCAGGATCTGCTGCGATCTGGCGGCACATGAAAGCGAAGAGTGTCCGGCGGGGCAATTCTACCTAAGCTGCAATGACCTTGCAGACCGCCTCGGACTTCATCCGCCGCAAGCACAGCGAATCTTTTCGGTGTTCGAAAGTCTGGGTTGGCTCAGAGTCGTCGAGAAAGGCACGCGCCATAGGAAGGGGCAGCCGGGACGTGCCACAAGATACCGCTGGGTGCTGGCCGAGCGATAGCCCCGAAAACCTCCATCAGTCGAACAAGCCATCCAAGGCATCAAGAGCCGCCATCTCCGCTCCGCTCAGTCCGGGACGATTCGGGACCGCCGTCAAGAATCCCTCCACCTTCGGCCGTTTGCCGCTCATCATCAGCAGTTCGATCCTGCCCGCCACCTTGAGCACCATGTCGAGGGAGTAGGCCGGTATGGGATGCTGTGCGCTCAGGTATCCGGCGAGGTAGCTCACGGAGCCGATGTCGAGACCGAGTCGGTCGGTGACAAGGAATGCCACTGCCTCCGCCTCGAACTCTTCGATGCTTTGGGTGAGGTCGGTCCGTCCGGGGATACTGTTGGCCTTGTCCTCCCCCAAGTGGCCGCACAAGACATGCGCGAGTTCGTGGGCGAGCGTGCCGAGCTTCTGGGCCTCCGTGTGCTTCGAGTTCAGCAGGACTCGATAGGGCGGCTGGCGCTTCGGCTCACGGATGACCTTGCCTGCCAGTCCCGTGCCGAGTTCCTGCTCCGCCACCTCCACGGCGAGTTTCAGGCAGCATTCTGTCATCCTCTCAAAAGTGCCACGCGGCGGCTCCCCGTTCGTGGCGAAGGGATTGGCGGCGGCCATGGGAACCCGGTCGTCTCCGGGGTGGATGGGCTCCGTGTCGCTCAGGTCGAAAACGAAGGCCACCGGTCCCATCGTCCGGAGGATCACGTAGGGCCGCGCACCGGGCTTGATGCGCCGCCGGTAGCCCCGCTCCCACTGCGGTGCCCGCAGGGCGAAGCGGATGCCGGGATTCTGCATGTGCAGCAGCATCGCGTTGTAGGGGGCGAGGTAGGGAAACCGGCGATTGAACTCCAGAAGCTCCACCAGTTCCGGCGCGGAGTGGTAGGCGATGGCGCGGGAAATCAGGTCATCGAGCGACCGGCGGGGGTCGTCATCGCGGAGCGTCGGGCTGTTGTCGTGGTCGGACGAGTGCATTCCAGCAGACAAATAACCTCACGGGTTATCCTCCTCCACTCGGAAATACCGCTTCGGCAAGCCACGGGTGGAGTAGAAGCGTTGAACCTGCCCGCCCTGACCGTTGATACCACTTTCCACGGTTTCCCATGTCTCAAGATCGGTGCTGGCCTCGATGCGGTAGGTCTTGCCGATGGCGGCGGGGAATGTGAACTCGATGGCGGTGCGTGCCTCCGCGACGAGCGCGGGCTTGTCGAGCGGGTCGGAGGGAGACTTGCCGGTGATTACCTCGTAGCCGTCAAGAAACCCATCTTCGTCAGTGTCAGCTACCTTCGGGAGCGTTCCGTGGGTGTTGACCTCCGCGCCATCCGAAAGCCCGTCCTCGTCGGTGTCGGCGACGTTGGGGTCGGTGAAGTGAGTTTGAATCTCCGCTGGGTCGCTCAGGCCATCACCGTCGGAGTCGGCTGTCGCCGGACTGGTCCCGTGAGTCATGACTTCGTCGAAGTCGCCCAAACCATCGCCGTCCGTGTCGCTTGCGAGCGGGTTGCTATGATGTTGGTTTACCTCTACGCCATCCGATAAGCCGTCTGAGTCCGTGTCAGGCAGGAGCGGATTCGTTCCATGCTGGGCAAGCTCTGGGCCGTCATCCAGTCCATCGTCGTCTGAATCCTTATCAGTCGGATTTGTTCCTTTGGCGGTCTCGATTGCATCGTCCGCACCATCTCCGTCTGAATCAACGTCTGCAAAAAATCGGACAAGACGATCCTGAACAACTGCAACGATTTTTCCATCACCCTGAACGGCGATAGCCCGAGGGTTGCTCGAATCTGGAAATCCTGAACCGAAATCAGGCAACTTGAAACCTCCTGCACCGAAGGACGCATCCAACAGTCCCGTTGCCCAGAGACGGACAAGGCATGACACCGAAGCCGGAGAACCGCCTTTTGGATGCCATCCAACTAGCAAGATCTTGCCGTCCGGTCTGAACACATTCCAAGGCCCGCTCATGTTCCCTGCCTGTGAACTTCCGGGCTGCGACTCAATCGCAATGACCTCCCGGCCATCGCCAGAGAAGGCGGGGTCGAAACTGCCTGAGGGCGTGAGCATCATTATCCCGTAGTCGTCGATGGAGTTGCCCCATACGTTTGCGGTGGCAGTTCCTACCCTTCCACTGACCAGAATACGGCCATCCGGAAGCACCGAAACCGCATCGGCCGAATCATTACCCGAAGCGAAATCGTGAAACGCCCATCCATCGTAGTTTGCAAACCCGGCATCAGCAAAATCGGGATCATGCGACCCGTTGGGCAAAAGTCGAGTTACCGCGAAAACCGACGTGGCCAAATAGCCGGAAGAGCATGCCAAAACAATTCGGCCGTCCGGTTGGATCGCCATCGCGTTGCACACGCTCATGCCAAGACCAGTCTGAACCCGGCCGTCACCATCGAAGGAACCATCCACAGAACCATCCGAAAGCCAGCGAATGACCTGAACCCCACCTCCAGATGGAATCTGCCCTGCGGCAACAATCCTTCCGTCCGATTGCACCGCAACTTCGGTCAAGTATCCGTTGTGATTCAATTCCGCCCTCGTCACCACTACACCATCACCGGAAAACGACAGATCCGGATCACCGTTCGTAAGGAGTCGCGCAACGGCAAAATCCCTTCTCGACGATCCATCAACAGCAAAGGCCGATCCTCCTATCAGGATTCTTCCGTCATTCTGGAGCACGACCCGAACCTTACCCTCCGCACCGTCTGGACTTGGTCGTATCCGGGTCCAGCCGTCGCCCGAAAAAGACGAATCAATCTGGCCATCGTGCCTGAAGCGGGCGACAACCCACTCACCGCCACCCTGGCCCGCCACAACAATCTTCCCGTCGGCCTGGATCGCCACCGAATCAGCACTGCCAGCCACCACGGAGTCGGTGATGCCCAATATTCCGAACCCCGGATCAAGATCGCCTGGTGCTGCCTGCACCGAAATCATCTGAAGCGCGAGCGTTCCATATACCCCAAACAGTAAGCAACGGGTTCTTTTCATGACCGCAGGATAATGATTTATTCGACAGACAGGCCTAATCGCCTGTCACCTTGATTTTCTCAAGGAGAACAGACTTGTGTGGTTAAATCAATTTCTATCACTCAATGGTATCCCTAAGAATAATCGAATTGACCTACTAAAAACTGTTCTCAGAATCATTACCCGAGCAGATGATCGACTGCGATTATCCCAATAGAGACAAATCCGAAAATACCGAGAATCACAAGACATCCGGCAGACTTCGTTCTAACCGCATCATCTCGAACACCATTTGTTGGAGAGGTTTCTACGGGCATCCTTGCCTTGCAAAGTTCCTTGTATTGCAGATTCATGCATGTGATTAGGACAGCTATATCTTTCGGATTCGCTTGCCATTTCTCTCCAAGCACAAAATCCGTAGCAGCGCGGAAGAAAGCAGCTTCATCAGGATTTGTCCCGCAACACCGCAGCATCGCCTGAGCCAACTCGTGCATGTCTCGACTTTTTGCATGAGCGTTCATCGCAGCTTCTGCGGCTTTGCCGATTTGAATGCACCGGTCTCTTTCAATATTTCCGTGTTCAATCAAATACTGTAATCTCTGCGAATTCATAGATTTGAGCGTGTGAAAACAAACCAGCCACCTCGGTTTCCCAAGGTGGCCGGGGTGTTTACAAGCCGCACAGAGACGACCGCGACGACCTTTAGCCACCCCGAGGGGCAGCCTGGACATGCGCCGCCGCCACCCCGACCTTTCGGTCTGGTGGCGGCGTTGTGTGTCGGCCAACGCCTTCCGCTCTATGCGGGGTTGTAAAGCCCCGGCCCGAATCTCTCCGGACGGGTTCATTCAAGATTTCTGGGACTGATCCAGCAAGGAAAAACGCACATGAAGGCAGGAGCAAGTTGCCAGTATGGCCTTCCAAGTCGCGAAATTGATGCGCTTCAGGCATGCGCCTTTGGACAACATGCCCTACTTCACAATGCGTGGTGCCTACGGTTGTTCTGCGCGAAGTGCCGATCTTACCCGCATTCACGGCTAATTTCTTTCTCCTCTGTCTATTGCAACCGATGATGGTTCGACATTTGAAATCTCAGAGCGGCGGGCAAGTCTCCTGCATGCCACTGCAACGTTATCCTTGACTGAGTATGCTGGTATTTGTTGAAAATGGGCCATGGATGTTCGCCATTTCATTTTGGCCGCAGTGTGCATTCTCGCTCCCTCATGCAAGGGCGACCCCATGGTTTCAGGAAAGCCGGTTAGCTTTTGGGTGGCAAAGCTCGACGACAGGGACAGGCGGGAATGGTATAAAGCTTTCGACGCACTGGAGCGTTGCACAAAAGAAGACCTGAGAGGAGCGAAGAAAAGGCTTCGTGAAATGGCGGTCGGATCCAACATATTTTCCAGAAGGGCGGCCCTAATCCTTTTCAATAAATTCCAAGAAGTTGACCCCAAATTCGCCGATGCCTATCTCGTGACTGATGGACGCGAAACATTCGTTCGAGGCCGTGACGCGTTCAAAGCTCTGATTCTTTTTAGCAATGAGGGGGAGTTGGCGGCATGGAAGGCAATGGAGAGAAAGCTCAACAGAACGGACGAAACCGACACCTGGGGAGCAGACATGGTTAAGTTGAGCAACGAGGCGGCCGCGCTCAGCAAGGCTAAAAAGTGACAATTCTTTTCTGAGCCAGCCATGCCAGTCTCTCGGCGTGCGATTCGTCGGTTGGAAGTCTGCGTGGCATTTCGTTCGCACCAAATCAGGGTTTCACCCTCCCGCGTGAGACTCCCGGTGCCTCTTCAGCCCCTCGGAAACGGCGATGGAGAGGAAGGACTTCACCAGCGGCGAGCAGCCCTTGAAGCGAACCTTTTTCAAGAAGTCGTCGCCGTGTTCCTCCGCCATGTCACCTCACAGGGCGTGGACGAAGAAATCGGTGAGATTGGTGACTCCGGCGAAATCGAACGTCACCGAATCCACCCGGTCCCAGACGCTTTCGATCCGGAGGGTGCGGAACTGGTTCCCGATGTGCCCGTCGGCGAGGAAATCGCCAAATTCGGAAACCATCTGGAATTCGAGTTTCATAGGGAGGAGCGCGGTCTCGTGGAAAGTTGGTAGCTCCCGACGGGTGACCATTCAAGACGTTTCCCGGAGAGGGGACTGGGTGCGCCTCACCGGGGACAATATCCGTAGCGGAAGCGTGGCACCCCACCGTGCCCCTTGCCCGTGGGCGGGCGGCGGCCCCGGAACGGGTGGCGAATCCAAATCAGGTATTCCCGGACCTTCCTGCCCGTCTCACGCGCCGCAGCGACCGCTTCCCGGAACTCCGGCGATCTTCTCGCCCGCTTCCACACCGCCTGACGGCTGATGGTCGAAGACCTCGCCGCCTGCTCGAAGGTGTAGCCCTGCGAGAGCTTCATCAACACCCCCTCGTAGTTCCATGACTTGTTCATGTGACCAGAGTATCGGGAATGCCGGATCAAGTCCACTTCGGGATGCGGTGGGAAAGAGCCCGTGTCAGGGATGAAAATCTTCCGTCTTCGCGCGGGCGCGCGCGGCCCTCCGCGTGGGGAGCGTCAACCACTGCCGGGGGTGGGATGCCAGGGAGAAGAAATCCACCATCCACTTACCATCCGTTTTTCGGTGCGTTTTGGTGCTCTTTTTTGCTCTTTCTGGCGACTGCCGAATGCCCCTGAATCTCCGTAGTGTGCTTAAAATCAGTGATTTAATGGTGGTGCCCCGGACGGGAATCGAACCCATATTTAAGGTTTAGGAAACCTCCGTTCTATCCATTGAACTACCGGGGCGTGGGGAAAGGGGTAGGCGGCGGGAAATGGCAATGCAAGTCACTTGTCCCGG
>Ga0315904_10012622_pt1 | contig 10655 bp, 8 predicted proteins | sample LakEriMetagenome_6_FD_203529 | JGI IMG/M metagenome (GOLD analysis project Ga0315904, IMG submission 203529) | Freshwater fungal communities from buoy surface, Lake Erie, Ohio, United States - Buoy 12 MA120 | ecosystem: Environmental > Aquatic > Freshwater > Lake | place: USA: Lake Erie, Ohio... | reverse complement strand
CGAGCTTAGGGCGACGCGTACGCACCAGCCGATCCAGCTCGTTCTCATCAATTCGAGCAATAAAGCGCGCCTCCCCCACACTCTTGAGGCTCTGACGATCTTTATCAATCTCAATCTCTGCCGCATCTACGCGAAGCTCTGCTACGGTGCACTCAGGCAGAAGCTGAACGCCACGCCCGATCAGAGTGACCGTTCGGACTCGCCCTCGCATCAAGGCTCCGAGGCTCGCAGCCTTCACTTTGGCTGTGTAGCTCTGTGCAGGGCCGAGATACTGAGGCAGAAGCTCTTCCACCGCACGCTCGGCTTTTTTCTCACCAGGGCGAGCGCAACCCACTGAGGCGAGCAGGATCAGTGCTACCGCGCCGTACTTCATTTTGCCTGCTCGGAATCCTTCGGTGCCGCCAGTATGCTGGGAACCGCGACCGTGAGAAGCAGCGCAAAAACAGTCAGTCCCGCGGAGAAGTAGTAGGGAGCCGTCGGGTCAAACGTCTTAAAGAGCCAGCCGGCCGTCAGCGGGCCGACCGTCCGTGCGAGGGCATCGAAAGACTGTTGGACGGAAAGATTGAGTCCCTGCCCTCCCTGAGTTCGCCGAGAGATCAGTGCAGAGATTGCCGGCCCCATCATCGAGCGTCCCCCCGAGAGCGGAATCGTCGGCAGGAAAACCATCCAGCCCCACTCGCGCGGCAGTGTCAGCGCAACATAGCCCAGCACCAGAACCCCCATCCCGATGCGTGCAACTTTCCCCTCACCTAGCTTGCTGACCATGCGCCCGATCAGCCCCCCTTGGATGATGATCCCGATAATTCCCACAAACGCCATCAGATAACCAAAGCGCTCGGGGAGATTTTTATCATTGGCGATCCCTCGGGCAAGCAGAAAGAACCCAAAGGCTTGCTCAATCGCGGCAAACCCAAAGATTGAGATAAACGAGAGCACGTAGAGACCTGCATTTGGCCCGGTGAGCGCCTGACGAGTCTGCTCCCATGCTGAGGGACGATCCGGGCTATTAAGTTTCGCGCGCTCCTCAGCCGAAAGCGACTCCGGAAGGAACTTGTAGGAAAAGACAAAGTTGATCAGGGCCATTCCTGCCGCGACATAGGCGGGCAGGCTCAGGCTCACTTTCCCCAGAATACCGCCGAGTGCAGGGCCGAACATAAAGCCTAAACCAAAACAGGCTCCAAGCAGGCCCATTCCCTTAGCACGGTTCGCCGGTGTCGTCACATCGGCCACATAGGCGAAAGAGACACCGATCGAAGCCGACGAGAGCAGCCCGGCTAGTAGACGCGCCGTAAAGAGCATCCAGAGACTGTCATTGGCCAGTCCAAAGAAGATATACGCAAGCCCCACTCCTAGGAGCGAGATGAGTATCACCGGGCGACGACCTGCCCGATCCGAGTAGCGTCCCCAAAACGGTGCGCAAAGAAACTGTGTGAGAGAGTAGGAGGCCGCCAGAAGTCCCCCCACAAAAGCAGCATTGCCATTGGCCTCCCCCACGGCCTGCTTAATGTACAGCGGCAAGTTGGGCAAGATAATCCCAAAGCCAAGCAGATCAATAAAAACCGTTAGGGCAAGTAGCAAAATCGGACGAAAAACTGCCTTAAATCCATCATCTGGCAGATCCGACGAACCCGAAGAACGTTTGCGCATATCAGATCATGTTGTATCATGCATGGCGAGAGTTGGTAAAATAGAGACCATGTACGACCTAAAAGTAGATAAGAAAATTCAGCTACGCGCCCGGCTTCAAACAAGTGCCCTCACCGCCTTGCTTCTGTTCAGTGTCGTTTATGCCATCTATCCCATCTATGCATTTTGGAATGGTGAGGATCTGAAACCAGCTGTTTTGAAAAAAAAGACTAACACTCACGGAGGAAGAGGATTTATCACCGTCGTCAGCCGAAACACGGTCAGTATCTACGCAGGCTGTTTAGGGTTAATCATCGGACTAGGACTCAGCAAAGACGTGGCAAGAGGCTGGCAGCGCCGTCATGACCTTAAAAAATTAATTGCGCAAGGTAAAGGTATATGAAAAAACCGAAGTTCCCTCTTTGGATTGTCTTTGTGCTGGCGGCACTCGTTGGTGGGCTTATCGCGGTGAGCACGTTAAGCAATAAGAATGTCCAGACTTTCTCAGAGCATGACCATGATCACGATGGAAAAGCAGATCATGGTGAAAATGACCATCACTGAGTAAAGATGGTTTTCGTGGCGATATAATCTTTAGTCATGCGCTATGCTCCCCCTAAAGGTACCTACGATATTCTCCCCTCAGCTCCAGGCCGGGATGCCGTCCAGAACTCCGCACTCTGGCAGTGGCTAGAGGCTAGTTTTCGTGAGATCTGTCGCCAGTATGGCTATGCAGAGATTCGCACCCCGATCTTCGAGTCCCACGACCTTATCCACCGTTCGGTAGGGGAAGGCACCGATATTGTCGCTAAAGAGACCTTTGACTTTGTCACCAAGGGAAACGATGCGCTGACACTGCGTCCGGAGGGCACAGCGGGGGTCATGCGGGCCTATGTCTCCAATCGCCTCTACACCGAGCGGCCTGTCAGCAAGCTGTACTATATCGGCCCTAACTTTCGCTACGAGCGCCCTCAAAAAGGTCGCTACCGCCAGCACCACCAAGCCGGGGCAGAGCTTTTAGGAGCCTCAGGACCGGAAGCGGATGCCGAAGTGATTGCACTCGCCTGTGGATTCTATGCTCGCCTCGGGCTCACCGACCTTAAAGTAAAGCTCAATACGGTGGGCACACCAGAGAGCCGGGTGGAGTATGTCAAGGCGCTTCGTGCTTGGGCAGAGCCCTTATTGCCTCAGATGAGCGGGGAAAACAACCGGCGCTTTGCGCAAAATGCGCTGCGCATGCTCGATTCCAAAGAGCCACAAGATATCGCGCTTCTTGTCACCGCTCCGTCACTGAGTGACTACTTGGACGAGGCAAGCCAAGCACACTTCACCGCTGTCAAGAGCTATCTCACCACGATGGGCCTGCCGTATGACGAAGACCCTCGGCTGGTACGGGGCTTTGACTACTACACCCACACGGTCTTTGAGATCCAGTCTGGCGTTCTAGGGGATAAGGCACTTGGCGGAGGTGGGCGCTATAACGGGCTCATCGAGGCAGTGGGCGGCCCCGCGACACCAGGCATTGGGTTTGGCTTGGGGCTGGAGCGCGTCTTGCTAGCTCTAGAGGAGACAGGAGTCGCTTTCCCGAAAACCTCGGGGCTTGCGGCGTTTCTTTGTCCGCTGGGTGAGGCCGCCCGAGTGGCTTGTGTCTCGTTGCTTGCTCGTCTGCGCTCGGAGGGAGTTGCCTGCGACATGGACTATACCTGTCGTCGGATGAAAGTCATGCTGGAGCAAGCAGATCAAAATCAAGCACGATTTGCGGTCATTCTAGGCGATGATGAGCTGGCCCAAGGAGTCGCAACGGTTCGTGACATGCTCACAAAGGCGCAAGAGACAGTCCCGTTAGAAAATCTCTCTAAGGCGTTGGTGTAAGAAAGCCTCAATAACCAGAAAGAAACTGCCAGAATTAAGACAGAAATGTCGATCTTATCTGCGGAACGCCTCGGGGAGCTTCTCGCTCGGTTACTGATAGCGACGCGTTCGTTTGCCTACACCGCACACTACGATACTCAGGCAAAGCGATTAGCCCCTCCCGCAATCGCAGATCCTTGTCGCGCTTGTGATCTCTTGCCCCTTGACAATCCTGAGCAACTTGGCTTTGGCGAGCTGCTTCTCGCTGCGGTTCCCCAAGAGGAGCAGCAGAGACGGCAAGGCCTCTTTGAAGCCGCAATCGCGAGTCAGCAGCGTGAGGTAAAGGTGCGCTTTCAGTGCAGAGACACAGCAGGGAAAACCTACTGGATACATGAAGAGGCGACACTGGAGTCAGGCAATATCATAGGGGTTTTTGCAGTATTGCCTGTAGTGGAAGAAACTCCCCTGCTCGCAGAACCCGCGCCTACCTCCCCCTCGACACGTCCACGCTTGCTAAAGCGCCATGGCAATCTCACTGCCAGCGACCTGGAAGAAGGCTTACGCAGGCAGCAGTTCACGCTTGCCTATCAGTTCCAGCTCCAACCACAACAGCAACGAATCACAGGAGTCGAGGCATTCATCCGCTGGCGACACCCGGAGCAAGGCTTACTCTTCCCCGCACGCTTCCTCGCGCTTGCGGAAGAATCGGGCCTAATCGAGGCACTGGGACTCTGGATGGCGGAGGCTGCCTACCAGCAACAGCGCGAGTGGCAAGCTCGTGGCTATGACATTTCCCTCTGTTTAAATATCGCAGGACGCCAGCTTGTGCAGTCCGGCTTGGCTCAAAAGCTCCCCGCAGGAAATTTCCGGTTTGAGCTCACGGAAAGCACGCTCCTTCAGCATGGCGAGGCACTTCGAGATAGTATCTTGGCGCTTTCTAGACAAGGCTTCCCAATCGGCCTCGATAATGTCGGGATAGGATATATCACGGAGGCGATACTGACGCGCTTTCCTCTTCGCTACCTCAAGATTGCTCGGTCACTGGTTCAGAACTTGGATGTGGAGGAGAGTGCTCAAAAAGTTCAGTGGATTATTGAGCTGGGTAGTGCACATGGTTTGGAAGTCACCGCGGATGGTGTGGAGACCCCTCAAGAGGCCCAGCAGCTCCTAGCCGCCGGTTGCTCCGCCCTCCAAGGTTACCTCTACTCCCGCCCCATCGGGGCGGAGGCGCTGGAAGAGATTTTACGCTCTGGAAACTACCTCTTGCCGGAGCGCCCCCTAGCAAGCGCGGCGTAGCCAACTACGGGTACAATCACGCTAACGATGCGTATTGGTTTGTTCACGGAGAGCTATGAGCCCGTCATTAATGGCGTCTCGACATCGGTCAAGACCCTTGCCTTAGAGCTTCTCGCTGAAGGGCATGAGCCGACCGTTCTTGCTCCGCGCTATCCCGGTTATGCGGACAACACCGATGTTCCCGTGCGCCGCATGCCCTCCTGGGTCTCACCCTGGAACCCAGAGAATCCCTTTGCTCACTCGCCGCTCTTGGGCCAGCCGATGGTGCTGCGCAACTTGCCACTAGATGTGGTGCACACCCAGCAGCCCTTTGGAATGGGTCACCATGGGCTCCGGCTCGCACGTCAGCTTGAGGTTCCACTGGTCTCGACCTTTCACACGCTCTACCACGAGTACACGCACTATGTCCCCCTCCCCTCGGCTGTCAGTAGCTGGTGGCTCTCACGACACCTGCGTCTCTACTACGGCCATGCGTGTACTCGCGTTATTGTGCCGTCACGTGCCACGGGTGAGGTACTGATCCGCCTTGGAGTTCCCGAAGAGAAACTAACCGTTGTCCCGACCGGAATCCCCGCGCTTCGCCCGGTTCTGGCCTCCGAAGTCGCAGCGGTTCGGCAGCGCTACAGCTTGCCTGAGCTGGCTCCCGTGCTGCTCTATGTGGGACGAATCGCCCGAGAAAAAAACATCGAGCTACTTTTTGAGGCGCTGCGCCAGTGGCCCTCGGACGCGATTCTATTGCTAGTGGGTGGCGGCCCCGCACTAGAGAGCCTAAAGTCAGAAGCAGAAGCGCGTGGCCTCGCCACACGGATTCGATTTGCAGGCTTCGTCCCTCGAATTGACCTCCCGCCGATCTTTGCCGCCGCGACTCTCTTTGTCTTCCCAAGTATCACGGACACACAGGGGGTCGTGCTCTCGGAGGCACAGAGCAATGGCCTCCCGTGCGTGGTGGCAAGGGGTGGCGGCGCTCCCGAGTTTGTGCGCGATGGCATCGATGCGCTGATTGTCCCGCCCCAAGAGCTAGGCGCGGCAACTGCAGCGCTGCTGGCAGACCGGGATCGCCTGCAAGCCTTTGCCTGTGCGGCCCGCCAGAGCCCACTCCACCCCACTCCCACCGAGATGGCACGCCGCATTGTCGAGGTCTACGAAGCGGCTCGCATGGTAAAGTAACGGGCATGGGCCAACTGGGGCGTTTCATCCGTGAGCTGGGAAAGTACCGCAAGACGCAGGCGTGGATTGCCTTTCTGACGCTTCTCTCGGCGCTGCTCTCCCTTCAGACGCCGGGGCTGATCAAGCAGATTTTCAACTATCTTGATCCGCGAAAATCGGAGCCTTTTCATCTGCCGGGGCCACTGGCAAGCCTGGAGGGAGCCTTCTTTCTTCTGTTGCTTGTCTCACTGGCATCAGGTCTGATGAGCTATGTGATGGGGGTGACGATCCAAGCGATGGGCCAGCGCTTCCTGCTCGACACGCGTGTCCGTCTCTACACCCACCTGCAACGCCTCTCGCAAGGATTCTTTGAAAAATCACAAACCGGTAAGATCGTCGCCACCGTGGTCAACGATGTCGGGCAGGTCAATCAGCTCATCACGGGGGCGTTTGTGACCATTATCCAGGACTCTGTGACCTTGATCGGGGTGCTGGTACTGATCTTTATTCAAAACCCTCGCCTCGCTCTCTTGGCTCTCTCGGTCTACCCGATCTATATTCTGAACTATATCTTCTCCCGCAAGCGCCTCTCGGATAACGCCAGCAAGATCAGTGAGCTACGCGGGGTGATTCTCTCCGATCTTCAAGAGAAGCTGGCAGGGATTCAAGTGGTGAAGTCTTACGCCCAAGAGCGCTCGGAAGTCCGCAGCTACACCCACCAGAACCGCGAGAACCTGAATCTGAATATCCGCCAGAGTAACCTGGGGACGCAGCTCTTTGCCCGCGCGGAGCTCATCACCGCTGTCGGGACAGGGATTGTGCTGTGCATGGGCGGCCAAGCGGTCATCAACGGGGAGCTGAAGCAGGGCGATCTCGTTGCCTTTCTCGTCTTAGTCACGGCCTATCTCTACGCCCCGACGGTGCGGCTGATCCAGCTCAACGACCAGCTTGCCCGCGCCCAAGCCAGCCTACGCCGCATCTTTGATTTGCTCGACACCGAGCCCGTGGTGGTCAACGATACCAAGGCTCCTGAGCTTCCCAAGATCGCCGGGCGCGTGGTCTACGACAATGTCTGGTTTGCCTACGAGCCGGAGCAGTATGTTCTCAAGGGCATCAACCTGGTGGTCGAGCCAGGCCAGATGATCGCCTTTGTGGGAGGCAGTGGTAGTGGCAAGACCACGATGATGAGCTTGCTCTCACGCCACTACGATGTGGTCAAGGGCAGCATCACCATCGACGGCTACAATCTGCACGATATCGAGCTCTACTCACTTCGCCAGCAGATTGGGACGGTTCTCCAAGAAAGTATTCTCTTCCACGCGACCATTCGTGAGAACCTCCGCTACGGCAAGCTCGATGCCACCGACGAAGAGCTTGCCTCGGCCGTGGAAGCCGCCAATTTGACGCAGACAATCGAGGCGCTCCCCGAGGGCTACGACACCAAGTTTGGGGAAGAGGGCATCAAGCTCTCGGTGGGTGAGAAGCAGCGCCTCGCCATCGCCCGCGCACTTCTCGCCGACCCACGTATCCTCGTTCTGGATGAAGCGACGAGCTCGCTGGACTCCGAGACCGAGGCACTGATCCAAGAGGCCCTGGATCGCCTCATGAAAAACCGCACCAGCTTCGTCATCGCCCATAGGCTCAGCACGATTGTCAAGGCCGATAAGATCGTCGTCATGGAGCTGGGCGAGATCAAAGAGATGGGCAGCCACACCGAGCTTTTAGAGCAAGGTGGCATCTACGCCCGCCTCTACGCCGAGCAATTTAGAGCCGAGCTGGAAGTATCGGTGACCTAAACGGCTCCATCTCTTTGGCATGGCCTTATTATAGCCGGGTACACTGTTTAGCAGTGCCGCCGACTGGAGCGATACGAGTTTTGTTATGGATGACCATTCCCTACGAGTTTTAGAGTTTGATGCCGTGCGCAGCCTGCTGGCGGAGCGGACGGCATGCTCGCTGGGCGGTGAGCGGGCGCGGGAGCTGATGCCGACGCCGCTCTTTGCCTTTGTGCAGGAATGGCAGCAGGAGACTACCGAGGCACGGAAAGTGACCGAGGCGCATGGGCCGTTTCCGCTTGGAGGGGTTCATGATATCCGGCGCTCTTTGGTGCATGCCGAGGTGGGACAGAACCTCACGCCCCATGAGTTTCTGATGCTCTCCTCGACCCTCATCGGGGCGGGGAAGCTCAAGAACTTTCTGATCCGCCACGCCGAAAAGGCGCCTCTCCTCGCCGATCGAGCGCAAGGTATCCAGGAGTTCCCACAGCTTCTCGCCCAGATCGAGCTCTGTATCGGGCGGAGCGGCGATGTCTTAGACTCCGCCTCCCCTGCCCTCGCCACGGTTCGCTCTAAGATTCGCCTCACCCAGAAACGCATCGAGGAGAAGCTCAGCGCGGTGCTGAACTCCTCGGCGACCCGAGGGATGCTGATGGACCCGACCGTGGTCTTGCGCGATGGCCGCCGCTGCCTGCCGGTCAAGTCCGAGTTCAAGCGCCAGCTTCCGGGTATTATCCACGATCAGTCCGGGACAGGCTCCACGATCTTTATCGAGCCCTTGATCGTAGTCGAGCTCAACAACGAGCTGCGCCAGCACGAAGCCACGGAGCAGCGCGAGATTGAGAAGGTTCTGGAAAAGCTAACGGAGAGCGTCAAGCGCCTCGGGGAGAAGCTCCATGGCTCCGTGGAAATAGTGGCAGGTTTGGACCTTGCCAGCGCCAAGGCCAAGCTCGCCGATGACTTTTTGTGCATCGCGCCCAAGCTCAACCAGAACGGGCATGTGCTGCTGGAAGAGGCGAGGCACCCGCTCCTGAACCAAGAAACCGTGATCCCCATTGATGTGCGGCTAGGCGACGAGCAGACCAAGGCGCTGCTCATCACCGGCCCCAACACCGGCGGCAAGACCGTGACGCTCAAGACCGTCGGACTTTTCACCCTCATGGCACAGTCCGGCCTCCATGTCCCGGCCCGCATCGCAGAGCTGGCGCACTTCACCCAAGTCTTTGCCGATATTGGCGATGAGCAGTCCATTACCCACAGCCTCTCGACCTTCTCCGCACACATTCGCAATATCGTCACGATCTTAAAATCCCTCGGCACGCAGGCTCTCGTGCTGCTAGACGAAGTTGGCTCCGGCACCGACCCTGCCGAGGGCGCGGCGCTCGCGAAGGCTATCTTAGGCGACTTGCTGGCACACAATGCACGGGTGATCGCCACGACCCACTACGGCGAGCTCAAAGAGTTTGCCTACAGCCGTGAGGGGATTGACAACGCCGCTGTCGAGTTTGATCTGGAGACCCTGCGCCCCACCTATCGGATCTTGCAGGGTGTCCCCGGCTCGTCGAACGCCTTTCACATTGCCCGCCGCCTCGGGATGCCACCGAGGGTCGTCGATGCAGCGATTGAGAACCAAAGTAGAGCAGGGGCTGAGGCCGCGACCGTGATGCTCCGCTTGGAGGAAGCGAAGCGAAGCGCAGAGAATGAGCGAGAGAACACCCGCAGGCTCCGGCGAGAGATGGACGAGCTAAAGCGCAAGTACGAGGAGCGCCTTCGCGATCTGGAGAGCCTGCGCAAAGAGGCCAAGGCCCGCGCTACCGAAGAGGCCCGCGCGGTCATCCGGCAAAAAACCGAGAAGATGGACAACCTGATCGGGGAGCTACGGCGCATGGGCAAAGAGGGCCGCAAGACCCAGTCCACGCGCAAGAAGATGAAGGACACCAGCGATGAGCTGATCGGGGAGATTGGCTGGGAGAAAGAGCCGCTGCCCTTCGACGAGGCCCCGATTCCCACGGTTCTCAAACGCGGCGAGCGCGTCCGAGTGACGTCACTGGGCAACGCCATCGGCAACGTCCTCGCCGACTCCGTGGGCAAAGAAGTTCAGGTCCAAGTCGGCGCGATGCGCGTCACGGTTCCCCTCTCGGCGCTGCGCAACCTCAACGGCATCGAGATCGCCGCGCTTCCTGCCCCCAAAGTGGAGAGTGCCACCAACGCGGGTACGCTCGCCATGACCAAGACCATGACGGTCTCCCACGAGCTTACCGTCATCGGAATGCGCGCCGATGCCGCCCTACCTCGTGTGGACAAGTGGCTCGACGATGCCTACACCGCCGGACTCCTCAATGTCCGTATTGTTCATGGCAAGGGCACGGGCGCACTCCGCAAAGCCATCTGGGAAACTCTAAAAACCGACAACCGAGTCCAAAGCTTCGCCATGGCCCACCCCGACTTCGGCGGCGCTGGTGCAACGGAGCTAGTTCTGCGGCAATAAACGAATGTGGGTCGGGAACGCACCGAGTTATTTGACTGCACCCGCCTGTTTGAGAATTGTGATAACCTCGCTATTTCCACCAATTCCCGCCCAGTCGAGAACCGAACGACCGTCTTCCTGGAGTTCATTGAGCTTCCCACTCTTGCGTATCTGCTCCGCCGTCCTCGTGTCGCCCATGAACAGCGCCTGCCCGTAGACCTGTCGCGTTTGGTCATCGCGGGCCGTCACCTTGGCTCCCTTGGCAATCAACAGCTTGGCCAACTCGGGGTTTCCTGCCATTGCCGCCCCCATCAAAGGGGTTCCTCCCATGCTGTTCCGTGCGTCCACTTCAGCTCCCTTAGCGAGCAAGAGCTTGGCAATGGCGACATTTCCGCTACTACACGCCCACGCAAGAGGAGTATTGTGTAACTGATCATCGGTTGCTTTCACATCAGCCCCTGCCTGAAGTAGGAGCTCGACCAGAGGCGCATTAT
>Ga0315904_10012621_pt1 | contig 10655 bp, 8 predicted proteins | sample LakEriMetagenome_6_FD_203529 | JGI IMG/M metagenome (GOLD analysis project Ga0315904, IMG submission 203529) | Freshwater fungal communities from buoy surface, Lake Erie, Ohio, United States - Buoy 12 MA120 | ecosystem: Environmental > Aquatic > Freshwater > Lake | place: USA: Lake Erie, Ohio... | reverse complement strand
CCGAGTATTTCGTCGATGGCATGGACCAGCGCGTCCGCGAAAAAGTCGAGTCCGCCATCAAGCTCTGCGAACAGCTCGGGGCCGAACTCATCCCCGTCTCGCTGCCCCACACGCAATACGCGGTCGGAGTTTACTACATCATCGCCACCGCCGAGGCCTCCGCAAACCTCGCCCGATTCGACGGCGTTCGCTACGGCCACCGCGCCAAAAATCCCCGCGACCTCCTTGACCACTACATGCGCACGCGCGAGGAGGGTTTCGGCAGTGAGGTGAAACGCCGCATCATTCTCGGCACCTATGTGCTCTCCAGCGGTTACTACGACGCCTACTACCTCCGCGCCCAAAAAGTCCGCACTCTCATCCGGCAGGATTTCGCCAAGGCCTTCGAAAAAGTGGATGCCATCATCTGCCCGACCTCGCCCGATCTGGCCTTCAAAATCGGCGAGCGCGTGGACGACCCGCTCCGCATGTATCTGGCCGACATTTTCACCATCGCCACGAACCTCGCCGGCATCTGCGGAATCAGCGTCCCCTGCGGCCTCGTAGAAGAGGACGGAAAAAAACTCCCCGTCGGCCTGCAATTCCTCGGCAAAGCGATGGACGAAACCCGCCTCTTGGGCATCGCCGACGCCTTCGAACGCGCCGGCTCCCAACAAGTCCTCACCGCCCTCCCGAAAAATTGACCACAGAGGACACAGAGAGCACAGAGGAGGGACTTCATCGCGAGTTGACTGAGTCAATCATCGGCGCGGCTATCTCTCTGCATCGGGAGCTTGGCCCGGGACTTCTCGAATCTGTCTATGAAAAATGCCTCGCCTTCGAGTTGGCCGACCGAGGTCTCTCTGTCTCCACCCAAAAAGAAATCCCTGTCCGCTACAAAAACCTGACCTTCGATTGTAGCTTCCGCGCCGACCTCATCGTCGAAAACAAAGTCCTCCTTGAGCTAAAATCGATCGACCAACTCACCGCCATCCACACCTCCCAAGTCATCACCTACCTCAAGCTCACTGGCCTCCGAACCGCCCTCCTCATCAACTTCAATGTCCCAACCCTAAAAACCGGCCTGAAACGAATCTCCCTCTAACCTCTAAATTCTTCCACTCCGTGTCCTCTGTGTCCTCTGTGGTCAATCATCCGAATATGCCCGCCATCACACCCGAAATCATCTCCAAACACGGCATCACGCCCGACGAATACGAACGCATCCTCAAAATCCTCGGACGCGAGCCCAATCTTACCGAACTCGGCGTTTTCTCCGTCATGTGGAGTGAGCATTGCTCTTACAAAAATTCGAAGCTCGAGCTGAAAAAATTCCCCGTCACCGGCCCCCGCGTTCTCGTGAAGGCGGGCGAGGAAAATGCCGGCGTCATCGACATTGGCGATGGATGGGCCATCGCATTCAAGATGGAGAGCCATAACCACCCGAGCGCCATCGAACCATTCCAAGGCGCAGCCACAGGCGTAGGCGGCATCATTCGCGACATCTTCACCATGGGCGCCCGCCCAGTGTTCTCGATGAACTCCCTCCGGTTCGGCGACATTCGAGGCGACTCCCAACAATCCGCCACCAACCGCCGCCTCTTCGCAGGCGTGGTCAATGGCATCGCCCACTACGGAAATTGCATCGGCATTCCGACCATTGGCGGCGAGGTCTATTTCGACGACAGCTACTCGGGCAATCCGCTCGTCAATGTCTTCTGCCTCGGCATCCTCAAGCACGAGCAAATCGCCCGCGGAGCCGCCAAGGGCGTGGGCAATCCCGTTTTCTATGTCGGAGCGGAAACCGGCCGTGACGGCCTCGCCGGCGCCGCTTTCGCTTCCCGCGAACTCACCGAGGAATCCAAGGAAGACCGCCCCGCCGTGCAAGTCGGCGACCCCTTCCGCGAAAAACTCCTCCTCGAAGCCTGTCTCGAACTCCTCGCCAGCGGCTGCGTCGCGGGCATCCAGGACATGGGCGCCGCCGGCCTCACCTGTTCGACCTGCGAAACCGCCAGCCGCGGCGGCACCGGCGTCGAGATCGATGTGAACCTCGTGCCGAAACGCGAGACCGGCATGACCCCCTACGAAATCCTGCTCTCCGAGTCCCAGGAACGCATGCTCGTCATCGTCAAAAAAGGCGAGGAAGACAAAGTCCGCGCCATCTTTGAAAAATGGGACCTCCCCTACGCCCATGTCGGCGTGGTCAACGACGATGGCATGATGCGCGTCCGCGAAGGCAACGAAGTCGCCGTCGAAATCCCCGCCCGCCAACTCGCCGACGAAGCCCCGCTCTATTCCCGCGAAGCCGCCCCAAAAAAGGCTCCCGAGCCCCTCGACCCCGCCAGCGTTCCGGAGGCCGACCCCATCGCCGCCCTCGAAAAACTCCTTGCCCACCCGAGCATCGCCTCGAAGCAATGGGTCTGGCAGCAATACGACCACATGGTCCGCCTTGGCGCCACCGTCCTGCCCGGCTCGGATGCCGCCGTCTTCATCGTCCGCGAGGCCAATAAAATCCTCGCCGCATCCACCGATTGCAACGCGATCTACTGCAAACAAGATCCCCGCGAAGGCGGCCGCATCGCCGTTGCCGAAGCCGCCCGCAACATCGCCTGCACCGGCGCGATCCCGCTCGCCGTCACCGACAACCTGAATTTCGGAAATCCCCACAAACCCGAGAATTTCCTCCAGCTCCGCGAAGCCATCGAAGGCCTCGCCGAAGCCTGCCGCGCGTTCGACACACCCGTCACTGGCGGCAATGTGAGCCTCTACAACGAATCCCCCGCCGGAGCCATCGACCCCACGCCCACCGTCGGCATGGTCGGCCTCGTCGAAAAACCCGAGCACATCACCACCCAAGCCTTCAAAACCGCGGGTGACATCATCCTTCTCATCGGCGAACCCGGCAACGAACTCGGCGCTTCCCACTACCTCCTCGCCGTCCACGGCCGCAAAGCCGGCGCCCCGCCGCAACTCGACTACGCCAAGGAACTCGCCGTCCAAAACGCCGTCCGCGACCTCATCCGCAAAGGCCTCGTCAAAAGCGCCCACGACTGCTCCGAAGGCGGCCTCGCCGTCAACCTCGCCGAGTCCTGCCTGAGCGGAAACTTCGGCTCCAAAACCGAAATCCCCGGCACCCGCGCCGATGTCGCCCTCTTCAACGAGTCGCAATCCCGCATCGTCATCACGGTCAGCCCAGAAAACGCCGCCAAAGCTGAGGAATTTCTAAAATCCAAATCCATCCCCCATTCGCGCGTGGGAACCGTTGTTTCAGACCAAACCCTAACCATCCAAGCCGCTGGGAAACACTTCACCTGGTCGCTTGGAAAACTCCGCGCCGCTCACGAAGGAACGATTCCTTCGCTGATGGCTTGGGAAAACTAAACTCACGCCTAACTCGCCAAAAGTCGCTGGATTCCAACCCGCGCAGCAATCTGGTGATGACACGGAATTTTCCGCTTCGCCTTAGGAGTGGAGTGGGAGGTTTTGGCCGGCTGTCCAGCTGGTGGTCCAGGCGGCTTGGAAGTTGAAGCCGCCGGTGATGCCGTCGATGTCGAGGGCTTCGCCGGCGAGATGCAGGCCGGGGATAATGCGGCTTTCCATCGTTTTGAAATCGACTTCGGGTAGCGGGATGCCGCCGCAGGTGACGAATTCCTCCTTGTTCATGCTCTTGCCAGTGACGGGAAGTTCGGTGGCGGTGAGAAGCGCAATCAAACGGTGGGCTTCGGGCTTGGCGAGGCGGGACCATTTGGTTTCGGGGGCGATGCCGGCTTGAAGGACGAGTTGTTCCCAAAGTCGTGCAGGGAGGGGATTCCAACGGGCGCGCAGGACGGTTTGGCCGCCATGGGATTCGCGGCGGCGGTGGATTTCCTCAGCCAAAACCTCAGGTTTCTCGCCGGGGAGCCATTGGATGCGGAGCGGAAAGCGATAATCCCGCTCGTGGAGTTCGCGAGCGCCCCAGGCCGACAATCGCAGGATCGCGGGCCCGCTCACGCCAGCGTGGGTCACCAAAAGCGGACCGCGTTGTTTGAGGGTGATTCCTGGCACGGAGACTTCGACATGTTCGACGGAAACGCCGGGCAGTTCGCGAAGCCACGGCGAGTCGATGTGGAAGGTGAACAAAGACGGCACGGGCGGGACGAGCTTGTGGCCAAGGGGAACCAGCGGATGATTCTCGGCCCGACATCCACCGGCAGCCCAAAGAATGCGGTCGCACGCGAGGATTTCGCCGGTGGTCAGGGCAACCGAAAAGCTCCCATCGTCAGAGCGCGAAATCGTTTCAACACCTGTCTGGGTGCGGATGCGGACGCCGGCGTTTTTGGCGGAGTCGGTGAGGCAATCGATGATCGATTGCGACGAATCAGTAACGGGAAACATTCGGCCGTCAGCCTCTGTTTTTAAATTCACGCCACGCAGTCGGAACCACTCGATCGTCTCTTGTGGGCCGAAGCGGGTGAACGGTCCGATGAGGGCGCGGCCGCCGCGCGGGTATCGCTGGGAAAGCTCGCGCGGATCAAAGCAAGCGTGGGTGACATTGCAGCGTCCGCCGCCCGAGATGCGAACCTTGGCGAGGACATGGCGGGATTTTTCCAGAATGGTGACGCTGGCGCGCGGATCGGCCTCGGCAGCGGCGATGGCTCCGAAAAAGCCAGCTGCGCCGCCGCCGACCACGAGGATTTGGGTGGGCTTCGTCATAGGCGGACGCTCCGGAGGCGGAGGGCGTTGGTGATCACAGAAACCGAGCTGAGGCTCATGGCCAAGGCGGCGATCATCGGGTGGAGCAGTCCAGCGGCGGCGAGTGGAATGCCGAGCGCGTTGTAGACAAAGGCAAAGGCGAGGTTTTGGCGGATGTTGCGCATCATGGCGCGGGAGAGTTTCACCGCGCGGGCGATGGCGCGGAGGTCGCCTTTGACGAGCGTTACGCCGGCGCTCTCGATGGCGATATCGGTGCCGCTGCCCATGGCGATTCCGACATCAGCGGCGGCAAGAGCCGGGGCGTCATTGATGCCATCGCCCGCCATGCCCACGATTCGGCCGGGGAATTTTAGACCCTCGACGAGGCGGTGTTTTTCGTCGGGCGTGATATTCGCGTGGACCTCATCGATGCCGAGGGGCGTGGCCACGGCATTGGCAACGCGCGGGTGGTCGCCCGTAAGCAAAACGAGCCGCACTCCCATGGCGCGGAGTTGATGAATTGCCTCGGGTGTCGAGGATTTGATCGAATCCGCAACCTCCAAAAAACCTGCGAAGCGCCCTTCAATGCCAACCGCAAGCGCCGTGGCATTCGATTCGGGGAGGGTTGGGCAGGAGATGCCGAGGTTTTGCAGGAACTCGATTTTCCCCACGGCGACTGCGCGTCCATCGACCGTGCCGGTTATCCCGAGCGAGGTTTTGGTTTGAACATCAGAGGGAGGTTTTGGTGCGAGGCCGCGGTCTGCGGCGGCATTCACCACCGCGCGGGCGAGTGGGTGCTCACTCGCGGATTCTAGATTGGCTGCTGCGGTCAAAATCTCGTCTTCGCTAAAAACTTCTGCCGGAATACAGCGGACGAGACGGGGTTTTCCCTCGGTGAGCGTGCCGGTTTTGTCCACGGCGAGAATGTCGAGGTGGGCGAGGTTTTGCATCACGGCGGCATTGCGGAAAAGGATGCCGAGCGAGGCGCCGCGGCCCATCCCGACCATCACGCTCATGGGCGTAGCGAGGCCCAGAGCGCACGGGCAAGCGATGATGAGAACCGAGACGGCATTCGTGAGCGCAAGCGGGAGATTTTGGTCGAACACCATCCACGCGGCGAATGTGAGCAAGGAAATACCAAGCACGGCGGGCACGAACCATGCCGAGACTTTGTCGGCGAGGTTTTGGACCGGTGCGCGGCTGCGTTGGGACTCGGCAACGAGCGCGATGATGCGGGCCAGAACGGTTTCGGAGCCGGTGTGCTCGGCGCGCATAACAAACGAGCCGGTGGTGTTGAGGGTTCCGCCGGTAACTTGGTCGCCGGTGGTTTTTTCAACAGGAAAAGCCTCTCCTGTGAGCATCGATTCGTCGATCGAGCTTGAGCCTTCGGCGAGGATTCCATCTACGGGGATTTTCTCGCCGGGCCTGACGCGAAGCAGATCGCCGGGTTTCACTTCCGTGAGGGGAATGTCGCGCTCGGTGCCGGCATCGATAAGGCGGGCGGTTTTGGGCGAGAGGGCGAGGAGGGACTTGATGGCACCGGCGGTTTTTTCGCGGGCGCAGAGTTCAAGGATTTGGCCGAGGAGGACGAGGACGGTGATGACGGCCGCCGCTTCGAAATAGAGGCTGGGTCCGTGCGGCCCGGCCGGGATGGCGGATGGATAAAGGATAGCAACTTCGCTAAAGATCCACGCTGCCCCAACGCCGAGGGTGACAAGAGTGAACATGTTCGGCGACGCGTGGAGGATCGATTGCCAGCCAGCCTTCCAGAGCGGAGCGCCGCACCAGAGGATCACCGGTAGGCTGCAAAGCATCTGAATGAGGGCAGCGCTGTCGCTGTGGAACCACTCGACATGCCGCAAAGCGGGCAGCATCGGCGCCATCGCTAAAACAAAAAGTGGGATGGTGAAAACCAGGCCGACGGCGAAGCGGCGCGTGAAATCTTGCAAGAGCGGGTCGGGAGCTTCCTCGGCGAAGAGCGGGTTTCGCTCCAGCGGCATGCCGCACTTTGGGCAATTGCCGGGTGAATCGCTCACCACGCCCGGGCACATCGGACAGAAAAACTTCGCCGAGGAGGCGGGCGAGATTTTTTCCGCGGCGTGGCAGCAGGGTTTGTTTTTCAATGGCGGTTCAAAATTCCGGTGGAGGCGCGGGGGAGGAGTTGGTCGAGGACAAATTCCTCGGTTTTGCCATCGAGAGTCGCGGAGATGATCGGAAGGCTCGGATGGAATTCCGCGAGGACTTGGCGGCAAGCGCCGCACGGGCTGATCGGGACATTCGTTTCCGCAACGACGGCCACGCAGCGAAAGTCCCGGTGTCCGGCCGCCACGGCCGCACCGATGGCCACGCGCTCGGCGCACATCGTCAGTCCGAAGCTGAGATTCTCGACATTGCAGCCGGTGAAAACCGTGCCGTCGCTGCATTCGATGGCCGCACCGACGGGGAAATTTGAATACGGTGCGTGGGCGTTGCGCCGTGCCTCGATGGCGGCTTGCACAAGGGATTCGCGGTTCATGCCGGAAAGATCATCCGCGCTCGCGGTGGCGTCTATTTTTTTCCAACCCGGCGTTGCGATGTGCAGCGAGTTGGGTTAGGGGCGGGGCGTGGAAAATTTGATTCGTTCGAGTCTGCTGGCGGCGCTGGTTATGATCGCAGCGGTGTGCTTTGCTGAGGATATGGAAAACGACTACGCGGTGGTGGGCGGCGGGTGCTTCTGGTGCGTCGAGGCCATCTTTCAGGGCCTGCCGGGAATCAAGTCCGTCGAGAGTGGTTACGCGGCGGGGCAGACGCCCAACCCGACCTACAAGGATATCTGCACTGGACAAACCGGGCACGCGGAGGTCGTGAAAATCACCTTTGATCCGGCGGTGATCTCCTATGACCGGATTATCGGGCTCTTCTGGGATGCGCACGATCCGACCACACTCAATCGCCAAGGTGCCGACGAGGGCACGCAATACCGCTCGATCATCATCGCGCAGAATGCCGCCCAGCGCGAAGCGGCAGAAAAATCGAAAGCCGCCGCGCAGTCGAAATTCCGCAGCCCCATCGTCACGGAGATCGTGGATTTCACCGAGTTTTTCCCCGCCGAGGAATACCATCAGGACTTCAGCGAGAGGAATCCCGGGCACCCCTATGTGCGCGCGGTGATCGATTCGAAACTTCGCAAGCTCAGGGACAAATAACCGCCCCGCTTGCCAGCTTCACAGGGCTGGTCTAGCGTTTTCGCAGCGGGAGACCGCAATTTTTTATGGCAAACGCAATGGTCATCGGCATCGGCGGCGTGGGTTCGGTCATCGGCCAGAAATTGCACGGATACGATTGCTTCGAGCGGATCGTGCTGGCGGACATGGATCCGGTTTTTGCGAATCAACTCGCGGCAAAGACGCCGAAAAGCCGGTTTGTGGTTGTGCAGGCGAACGCCATGCAGACGGATGAATTGGCCGCGCTGATGAAGGAGCACCGAATCGATGTCACTTGCAACGCCTGCGTGTGCCTCACGAACCACTCGGTGATGGAAGCCTGCCTCCGTGCCGGTTCCCACTACATCGACATGGCGGCGGACATCTACTCCGCGCCGGGCGTGAAGAAGCCGGGCAAGAATTCGTTCGAGGCGGAGATCGAAAAGTTCAATCAGCCTTACCTCGACCGCGGCATCGCAGGCATCCTCTGCATGGGCATGGACCCCGGCGCGGTGAATGTCTATGCGCGTTGGGCCATGGACCGACTCGACACCGCCTCGAGCATTCGCGTGCTCGACGCCGACAACGCCGAGGTGCGCGGCTACCGGTTCGCGGTGTTGTTTTCGCCGGAGACATTTTTCGAGGAGTTGGGAGCGCCGCCGTATTATGTAAAAGACGGCCGCGTGGTGAGTGGCAAACCGCTCGAGACTGAGGTCGAGTGGGTGCGTTTCCCCGAGCCGATTGGCCTGCAAAAAACCTATGCCGTTGCACACGAGGAAGGCGTCAGCCTGGGCATCTACCCGCCGTTCGTGGAGAAGGGAGTCCACTACTCGGTCTTCAAATACAGTGTTCCCGACAAGGTGGTGAACATTTCAAAAACGCTGCAACTTTTGAACCTCGACACTTGGAAGAAAGTGAAGGTCGACGGCGTGGAGGTCTCGCCGGTGCGAGTCGCAAGCGCCCACTTGCCGAAGCCCGCCCAGCTTGGCGCGACGGTCGATGGCTACTCCTGCGTCGGCACCGAGGTGCGCGGCACCAAGGACCGTAAACGCGTGGAGTATTTCGTCTACTCGATGGATAGCCACCGCGACACCTACGAGAAATACGGCTACTCGCTCACGCTGGTGCAAACCGGCATCCCGCCTGCGATCACCGCGCGGCTTTTGGCTACGGGAAAAATTCCCGAGCGCGGTGTGATGATGCCCGAGGCGCTTGATCCCGAGGAATTGATGGCGAGCTTTTCGCGGGAGGGGTTGCCGACCTTTGTGGAAAAACGCGAGGTCGAGCGGATTTGATGAAACCCTTCTATCTCGACGGTCGCTGGGTGGAGACAAAAACCTCGGAGCCTGTTCACAACCCGTGGTCTGGCGAAAAGCTCGGCGAGGTTTGCATGGCCTCGTCAACAGATGTCGAATCGGCCGTGGCTGGAGCCCATGCGGCGTTTCAGAAAACCAGAAAAATCCCGGCATACGAGCGCGCCGAAAAACTTCAGGCGATCTGCCAAATCCTTGCAAGGCGACGGCAGGAATTCATCGATGTGATCGTCGCCGAGGCCGGCAAGCCCGTGACTTTTGCGGAGGCGGAAGTCGACCGCGCGCGGTTGACCTTCCAGTTTGCCGCCGCGCTGGCGCTCACCGATGACGGCCATGCGATCAACATGGAAGCCAGCAAGCCCGGCGCGGGGCATCTTGGCATGGTTCGCCGGTTTCCCATCGGCGTGATCCTCGGCATCACGCCGTTCAATTTTCCGCTGAACCTCGTGGCCCACAAAGTCGCCCCGTGCCTCGCCACAGGAAACACGATGGTGCTCAAACCCTCGCCGCGCACGCCGCTCACGGCGCTTTTGCTGGCCCAGGTTTTGGACGAAGCGGGCGTTCCTCCCGGCCAAATCCAAATCCTCCCTTTTGACCATTCGCTCGTTGCGGGATTGCTCACCGATCCGCGCATCAAGATGCTGAGCTTCACCGGCAGTGCCGAGGTGGGTTGGCAACTCAAGAGCCGGGCCGCGAAAATGAAAGTCGCGCTGGAGTTGGGAGGAAATGCAGCTGTCATTGTTGAGCGCGATGGCGACTGGCGGGCTGCGATTCCAAAGATTGCGAGCGGCGCGTTCGGCTATGCCGGGCAGTCGTGCATCAGCGTTCAGCGAATCCTTGTGAGCCGCGAGATTTTCGCCGATTTGCGCGAGGGTTTGGTTTCTCACATCAAAGACAAAGTTTCCGCTGGTGATCCCGCGAAACGCGAGACTTTGGTCGGCCCGATGATTACGCCGGGAGCGCGCGAAAAAGTGCTTGGCTGGATCAATGCCGCAACCGCCGCTGGCGCGGAAATGCTCACGCCACTGGTCACTGAGGGCCGCTCGCTGCTGGGGCCGATTTTGCTTGGAAATGTGCCGCCGGGGAGTGCGGTTTTGTGCGAGGAGGCGTTCGCGCCGCTCGCCGTGCTGCAGCCTTACGATACTTTTGCCGAAGCGCTCTCGATGGCGAATGACTCGCGCTTTGGGCTGCAGGTCGGGGTTTTTTCGAACAACCTGACTAAGGCGCTCCAAGCCTACGAGGAATTGGAAGTCGGCGGCGTGATGATCAACCAAGTCCCGACCTTCCGGGTCGAAAACATGCCTTATGGCGGTGTAAAAGAAAGCGGCGCCGGCCGAGAGGGAGTTCGTTACGCGATGGAGGAAATGACGGAGCCGCGCAGCCTCGTCATCAATCGCCTCTGAGCATCAATCGGCCACGCGGTAAACCCGAAAGAACCGGTTCTCAAAAATCCGCTCCAGCCAAGGCGGCGGGGAGTTTTTGTAGAGTCGCTCGACGAGCGGAGTTTCGC
>Ga0315904_10012619_pt1 | contig 10656 bp, 10 predicted proteins | sample LakEriMetagenome_6_FD_203529 | JGI IMG/M metagenome (GOLD analysis project Ga0315904, IMG submission 203529) | Freshwater fungal communities from buoy surface, Lake Erie, Ohio, United States - Buoy 12 MA120 | ecosystem: Environmental > Aquatic > Freshwater > Lake | place: USA: Lake Erie, Ohio... | reverse complement strand
GGCGCGGTTGTCCCACAGCCTGTGGCACTTTCTCACCCACGGCGTGTACACGTGCATGTACACATGCGCGCCCTCCCCACACGGAGGCCCAGCAACGACAAGGGCTTACGGCCGATCTCGAGGTTCTGCATCGGGAAGTGAGCGGGTACGCTGCGCCCTCTCGAAGACGATCTTCCCCCCGCCTGCCCAGGGGCTCTTGCGTGACCACGAAGGCGTTTATGCAGAGCTTTGGAAAGTTATCGCGCCAAGATAACTTCGCAAACACCGCTATAGACCGCGCCCCAGCGAGCCCGAATCGACAGGTATCCACACGATCCGCATCGAGGCGTCTGAGGGGCGATCGTTGCCTGTGATCCTCGCTCCCCGGTTACGCCAGGCTCCGCTGCGACTGAGCAACGTTGCCGCCGCCAGGGACGATGCCAGCCGCGGCCTGCGTGCACGTGCCTGGTCGACGAGTTCATGGAGCGCATCAACCCGGGCGCCGATTGGCGCCACTCATGACGTCGCTTCCGAGCCTGACGCCTCCCGCCCGCCCCCTCAAACCCAGCCCTGCCGCCACACCCGGGGGTCGGTGAGGTCGCGCCAGTGCAGCTGCAGCACGCGGCCGGAGTGCACGGCCTCGAGCTCGATTCGCTCGATGCGCACAGCGGGCGGCTCGGGTTCGATCACCCGCACCACCACGAAGTGCTTCTCGCGGTTCAGGGGCCGCACCGCGGTCCATTTGCTCAGCAGCAGCTTCTTCGGGCTGAGGGGGTTGCGGCGTGCCGGCGCGGCCGCTGGCGTTGCTGCATCGGGCGTTGCGGTCGGGGCCGGTCGCTTCGTCACGGCGCGGCACTCCTGCGCAGGTCGCGCTCGGCGGCTTCCAGCCGGGCGTCTTCGATCTCGCGCAGCACGGCGCTCAGGTCCACGGCGCCCGGCCTGGGTTCGTAGCGGCCGGTGAGCGGGGTCTCGGGGCTCAGACGGCCCGCGGCGTAGAGGTCCCAGATCTCGGGCCCATAGCGCGTGTCGCGCAGCTCCGGCGCGTGCTGGCCGAAGAAGCGGCGCAGGTTGTCGACGTCGCGCATCAGCATGCGAGGGGCATGGTTGTTGCCGGCCGCGTCCACCGCCTGCGGCAGGTCGATGATGACCGGGCCGTCGTGGGCCAGCAGGATGTTGAACTCCGAGAGGTCGCCGTGCACGATGCCGGCGCACAGCATGCGCACCACCTCGCGCAGCAGCAGCGCGTGATGCTCGCGCGCGGCCTCGGGCGTGTAGGGCACATCGTTCAGGCGCGGGGCGGCGTGGCCATCGGCGTCGGCCACCAGCTCCATCAGCAGCACGCCTTCGAAGAAGAGGTAGGGCCTGGGCACGCGCACGCCGGCCGCGGCCAGGCGGAACAGGGCGTCGACCTCGGCACTCTGCCAGGCGGCCTCCTGCTGCTCGCGCCCGTACCGGGTGCCCTTGGCCATGGCCCGCGCCTGGCGGCTGTTCTTGACCTTGCGGTTTTCGGTGTAGTCGACCGCCTGCCGGAAGCTGCGGTGGGTGGCGGCCTTGTAGACCTTGGCGGCGCGGGTGTCGTCGCCGCAGCGCACCACGAACACCTCGGCTTCCTTGCCGCTCCGGAGTTGCCGCGACACGCTGTCGATGAGGCCTTCGTCGATCAGCACTTGCAGGCGGGGCGGTGTCTTCATCGCTGCATTATCGGCGATTTGCGATCCCGCTCTGCGGGGCTGCCCGGGCCATCTCGCGGATGCGCTGCCGTCGCGCATTCAGCGCAGCTCACCCCCGCCGCAGCACCCGTGCGCGCGGCTCGCGTCGCAGGAACCCGACGGCCATGCCGCAGAAAATCGGGGTGGCGATGGCGTATCGCGCGAAGAGGACCTGAAACACCGCTTCCGGCAGGCGCTGGAGATAGGAAAAGCTGTGGTGTGCGCTTGGCAGGGGCAGGCAGTACGCGAATCCCGCCAGGCAAAGCACGGCGCCCGAGTGCATGCAGGCCTTCAGGAGCACGAGCGATGCCGAGCAGCATGCCGGCCAGCATCAGCAGCGAGAACAGGGCGAAACCGCGCTCCAGGCGCAGGCGGTTCAGCGGCCGGAAGAAGACGATCGAGGGCGGCGGATACAGAGACCCCTGCAGGCTCAGCAGACGGGCATCGTGATGGAGATGCGCCGGGGTTAAGCGAGGTTTGTCATCATCGAACCGATCGCCCTGGATACGACCGCGCTCGACCGCCGGGCGTTCGCGGGGCAGGATAGCAAAGAGCGGCCGGGGGGCCGCGACCGGTTCGCCACCACAAGGAGAGATCGATGACCCAGGGCTCGCTCGGCAAGATGCTGGTCGGCAACGTGCTGACCACCGCCGCGATCCGCTTCCCCGACAGGGAGTCGATCGTCTGCACGGCCACTGGCCGGCGCTTCCGGTATCGCGAGACCAACGCGCGCTGCAACCGCCTCGCGCACGGGCTGATGTCGCTGGGCTTCGGCAAGGGCGACGTGGTGGCTTTCCTGTCGACCAATCGCGCCGAGATGGTCGAGATCTACTTCGCGCTGGCCAAGACCGGCATCGTGGGCATCCCGATCAACTACCGGCTCGCGCCGGCCGAGGTGGTGGAGCTCATGCGCGCGATGGGCGCGGTGGGGCTGATCTGCGAGGCGCGCTTCAGGCCGGTGGCGCAACAGGTGGCGCAGGCGCTGCCGGCGGTGCGCCGGATGGTGGCGATCGGCGATGCGGCGCCCGACTGGGCGCACGACTACGAGGCGCTGCTCGCGAGCTCGCCCGAGCACGAGCCCGAGGTGGCGATCGAGGAGTCCGACCCCTACTACTTCAATCTCACGTCGGGCACCACAGGGCTGCCCAAGGCGTACGTGCTCACGCAGTTCAACAACAGTTCGATCGGCGCCTTCATGGACGGCATCGACCTGTCGCGTCGCGACGTGGTCATGACGGTGTTCCCGATGTTCGGCCGCGTGGGGTTCGCGTGGACGCTGGGCGCGGCGATCTTCGGGCTGAAGAACGTGCTGATGAACTTCGCCCCGGCCGAGTGCCTGGCGCTGATCGAGCGCGAGAAGGTCACGATCGTGAACCTGGTGGCGACCATGGGCGCGATGCTGCTGGCCGAGAAGAGCCTGGCCGAACGCGACCTTTCGTCGTTGCGCGCGGTGGTCTACGCCGGCTCGATGCTGCCGCCCACGGTGCGTGACCAGACCATCGCGCGACTTTGCCCGTCGCTCTACGAGTACTACGGCATGCAGGAGACCGGCGCCCTGGTGCTGAGCACGCCCGACGATCGCATCGCCCGCCCCGACTCGATCGGGCGGGTGGTGATGTTCGCCGAGATCCGCGTGGTCGACCCGTCCGGCCGCGCGGTGCCGGCCGGGGAAGTGGGCGAGATCTGCGGCCGCTCGCCGAGCACCATCACCGGCTATTTCGACAATCCCGCCAAGACGGCCGAGACCTTCCGCGACGGCTGGCTGCACACCGGCGACCTCGGCCGCCTCGACGCCGAGGGCTACCTCACCATCAGCGGCCGGGTGAAGGACATGATCATCACCGGCGGGCAGAACGTGCACGCGGCCGAGGTCGAGGCTGCCATCCTCGCCTATCCGGGCGTGGCCGATTGCGCGGTGATCGGCCTGCCCGACGACCTCTGGGGCGAGGCGGTGAGCGCGGTGGTGGTCCCGGCCAGTGGCGCCGCCATCGACGAGGACGCGCTGAAGGCCTGGTGCCGCGAGCGGCTGGCCGGCTTCAAGACGCCCAAGCGGGTGTTCGCGCAGGCCGACCCGCTGCCGCGCACGCCCACCGGCAAGGTGCAGAAGTTCCTGCTGGTCGAGCGCTACGGCGAGGCGGGGGCGACGAAGGCATGAGCGACATCAGCACCGCGGGCGATGCCACGGCGACGGTCGCGCCGCGTTCCGCGTCACCGACGCCGCACCGCATCGTCATCGTCGGCGGCGGCGCCGGCGGGCTGGAGCTCGCCACCCGCCTGGGCGATACGCTGGGCCGGCGCGGCCTGGCCCACGTCACCCTGATCGAGAAGTCGCGCTCGCACTTCTGGAAGCCGCACCTGCACGAGATCGCCGCCGGCAGCATCGATCTGCACGCGCATGCCACCGACTACCTCGCGCAGTCGCACTGGCACGGCTTCCGTTATCGGGTGGGCGAGATGGTCGGCCTCGATCGCGCGCGCCGGCAGGTGCAGGTGTCGCCCATCCTCGACGACGACGGCACGCCGGTCTCGGCGCCCTATGTGCGCGAGTACGACACGCTGGTGATGGCGGTGGGCAGCCAGACCAACGACTTCGGCACGCCGGGCGTGGAGCGCCATGCGATCGCCCTCGAGACGCCCGCGCAGGCGCAGCGCTTTCATCGTCGGCTGGTGAATGCCTGCCTGCGGGCGCACATGCAGGGCGTGCCGCTTGCGCCCGGCCAGCTGCAGGTGGCGATCATCGGCGCCGGAGCCACCGGCGTGGAGCTCGCCGCCGAGCTGCACAAGGCCACCCGCACGCTGGTGTCCTACAACCTCGAGCGCATCGATCCCGAGCGCGACATCCGCATCCACCTGATCGAGGCCGGCCCGCGCATCCTGCCGGCACTGCCCGAGCGCATCGCCGGTTCGGCCGCCGAGCTGCTCGCCGGCCTGGGCGTGCGGCTGCACACCGGCGCGCGGGTCACCGAGGTCAATGCGCAGGGCGTGGTGCTCGACGGCGGCGTGCTGCTGCCCGCCGAGCTGGTGGTGTGGGCCGCCGGGGTGAAGGCGCCTGCATGGCTGGCCTCGCTCGACGGGCTGCCGACCAACCGCCTCAACCAGCTGCTCGTGACCCCCACACTGCAGAGCACGCTCGACCCCGATGTGTTCGCGATCGGCGATTGCGCCGCCGCGCCCTGGGTCGGGCGCGAGGGCGTCACGGTGCCGCCGCGCGCGCAGGCGGCCCATCAGCAGGCCTCGCATCTGGTGCGCCAGCTGCGCCGGCGCCTCGAGGGCAAGCCGCTGCAGCCCTGGCGCTATCGCGACTTCGGCTCGCTGGTGTCGCTGGGCGAGTACTCGACCGTGGGCAACCTGATGGGCGCGCTGGTCGGGGGCAACCTGTGGGTGGAGGGGCTGTTCGCGCGGGCGATGTACCGCTCGCTCTACACCATGCACCAGGTGGCGCTGCACGGCTGGTGGAAGACCGCGCTCGGCTCGGCCTCGCGCGCGCTCACCCGGGGCACCGGGCCGCGGGTGAAGCTGCACTGACGCCCGGGCGAGGAAGGGGCTTCATGCCGTGGATGAAATTCATTCACGGCGTGGATAGGCAAGCAGAGCGCGGGTGGCTGTGCGATCAATCCACCGTCGCGCCCGAGCTCTTCACGATCTTCGACCACAGCTCGAGGTCGTCGCGGGTGAGCCGCGCGAGCTCGGCGGGCGTGCTCGGCGCGGCCTCGGCGCCCTGACCGGCCAGCCGCTCGACGAGCGTTGCATCGGCCAGCACCTTCGCGCCCTCGGCGGCGATGCGATCGACCACCGCCTTCGGCGTGCCGGCCGGCGCGAACAGGCCGTACCAGGAGTTCACGTGGAAGCCGGGCAGGGTGTCGGCCAGGATGGGCAGATCGGGCGCGAGCCTCGTGCGGCGCTCGGTGGCCACGCCGATGACCTTGAGCTGGCCGTTGCGCACGAAGGGGAACACCCCGGGGAAGCTGCCGAAGGTGATGGGCACCTGGCCGGCGACCACGTCGGCCGCCGCCGCGGCCGCGCCGCGATACGGGATGTGCACCAGGTGCAGCCCCGCGCGCTGGTTGAACATCACGCCGAGCAGATGGTTGAGGGTGCCGTTGCCGGCCGAGGCGTAGTCGATCTTGCCGGGGCGGGTCCTGGCGTACTCGATCAGGCCTTTCACGTCGCTGGCCGGGAACTTCGGGTTGGCCACCAGCAGATAGGGCGCGGTGGCCACCGACATCACCGGCTCGAAGTCCTTGATGGGGTCGAAGCCGGCGTTGCGGTACAGCCAGGGGTTGATGGTCTGCGCGCTTTGCGCGGTGAGCATGAGGGTATAGCCGTCGCGCGGCGCGCGCGCGACGTGCGCGGTGCCCACGTTGCCGCCGGCGCCCACCCGGTTCTCGATCACGATGGGCTGGCCGATGGCCTGCGCAAGCCGCGTGGCGAAGGCGCGCGCCACGGTGTCGTTGGCTCCGCCCACGGCCTGCGGCACGACGATCGTCACGGGCTTGGACGGCCAGCTCTCCTGGGCGCCGGCCGCTCCGGCGCGGGTGCCGGCTGCCGTGGCGAGCGCCCAGGGCGCGATCGGGGCGAGCAGGCGGCTGCGTTGGGGCGGGGGGCGGCGCATCGGGGACCTCGCGTGATGTGACCGGATCGGAAACCGGATTGTAGGGGCGCCCGGGCACGAAGCCGACCCGGTCTTTCCGCGGCCCCTTAGACTTGCGGCCTGCCCCAAGGAGGAGACCCGCATGATCCCCGACCACAAGGACTTCAGCGACATGCTGACCCGCTGGGCGCGCGAGCGGCCCGACGCCGACGCCCTGATCTTCGGCGAGCGCCGGCTGAGCTGGGCGCAGCTCGCCGATCGCGTGCACCGGCTGGCCGGCGCGCTGCGCGCCGCCGGCCTGCAGCCCGGCGATCGCATCGCCGTGCTCGACCTCAACCATCCGTCGTGCCTGGAGCTCACGCTGGCCTGCGCGCAGATCGGCACGGCCAACGCGGTGGTCAACTTCCGGCTCGCCCCGCCCGAGATCGTCTACGTGATCAACGACGCGAAGGCGCGGCTGCTGTTCGTCGGCCCCGAGTTCGCGGGCGCGGTGACATCGTTGCGCGCGCAACTGCCGACGGTCGAGCGCGTGATCCACGTCGGCGGGCCCGATGACGAATACGAGGGCTGGCTGGCCGCGCAGGCGCCCGACACCCGGGTGCATGCGGCCGCGCGCACCGACAGCTTCGTGCAGCTCTACACCTCGGGCACCACCGGCTTTCCGAAGGGCGCGATGCTCACGCACGGCGGCATGCTGGCGCACGCGCGTAACGTGGCCGCCATGCAGAGCATGGATGGCAACTCGCGGGTGCAGGTGGCCATGCCGCTGTTCCACGTGGGCGGCACCAGCTACGCGCTGGTGGCCTGGGCGGGCGGCGCGCCCATCCACCTGATGCGCACGCCCGACCCCGCCGGCGCGCTGGCGATGCTCGAGCGCGAGCGCATCACCCACACCTTCTACGTGCCGGCGCTGATGGCCGCCATGGCGCAGGTGCCGGGTGCGGCCGATCGCGACTACTCGGCGCTGCAGGCGCTGGCCTACGGCGCCTCGCCGATGCCGCTGCCCGTGATGCGCGCCTGCCTGAAGATCTTCCCCGGCGTGATGCAGCAGGTCTACGGCATGACCGAGCAGAGCGGCGTGGTCACGGTGCTGGGCGCCGAGGACCACGAGAACCCAGCCGTGGCCCACCGTCTGGTGTCCGCCGGCAAGGCGATCGCGGGCGTCGAGATCGAGGTGCGCGACCCGGCCACCGGCGTGCCGGTGGCGGTCGGTCAGCCCGGCGAGATCTGGGTGCGCAGCGAACAGGTGATGGGCGGCTACTGGGGCAAGCCCGAGGCCACCGAGGCCGCGATCACGGCCGACGGCTGGTACCGCTCGGGCGACGGCGGCCACATCGATGCCGACGGCTATGTCTACGTGACCGACCGCATCAAGGACATGATCATCAGCGGCGGCGAGAACATCTACCCCGCCGAGATCGAGCGCGTGCTCGCCGAGCACCCGGCCATCGCCGACGTGTCGGTCATCGGCGTGCCCGACGAGCGCTGGGGCGAGGTGCCCAAGGCGGTCGTGGTGCTCAAGCCGGGCGCCATGCTCGACCCGCACGATCTGGTGGGCTGGGCTCGCGAGCGGCTGGCCGCCTACAAGGTGCCCAAGACCGCCGACATCGTGGCCGAGCTGCCGCGCAATCCCACCGGCAAGGTGCTCAAGCGCGAGCTGCGCAAGCCCTACTGGGAAGGGCGCGAGCGGCAGGTGGTCTGAGCGGGGGGACGTCGGCTGCTGTCCGAGCCGGGGCGAGCCGCCCCGGCTCGACGATCATCGCCTTCGAGGCCGGCGCTCAGGGCGTCAGCCAGTGCGACACGGGCGTGACCAGGAAGCGCTCCACCGACACGCCGTCGCCGCCCACGAGCAGCGTGCGCGTGGGCCGGAAGGCCCGGGCGAAGGCTGCGGTACCGGGATGCGCGAGGGGACTGCGGCCGCTCTTGACCTCGATGGCGACCAGGCGTGCGCCGGCGCGTACGACGAAATCGACTTCCTGCTGCCGTTCGCGCCAGTAGAAGAGCTCGCACTCACCGGCAGCGGCAGCGTTGGCGAGGTGGGCGCCGACCCCAGACTCGATCAGCCGGCCGCGGGACTCGGGGTCGGCGAGCGCGTCGGTGGGAGACAGTCCGCTCGCCACGCTCATCAAGGCGGTGTTCATCACCTGCAGCTTGGGGCTCGAACCTCGGCTGCGCGCGACGTCGCCGGCGTACTTGGGCAGGCCTCGGACCATGCCGGCGCCGGCCAGCAGGTCGAGGTAGTGTGCCAGCGTGGTGCTGTTGCCGGCGTCCTGGAGCTGGCCGAGCATCTTCGTGTACGAGAGCACCTGACCGGAGTAGCGGCAGGCGAGGTCGAACAGCCGACGCAGCAGCGCCGGCTTGTCGATCCGTGACAGCAGCAGCACATCGCGCGAGATCGACGTCTCCACCAGGCTGTCGGCGATGTAGCGGGCCCAGCGTTGCGGCTCGCGGATCAGGGGCGCCGCGCCCGGGTAGCCGCCGTGAACGAGGAAATCGTCGAGCGACCAGCCGAAGGCGGTCTGCATCTCGGCGTACGACCAGTGGCCCACGTGCAGCGTCTCGAACCGCCCGGCAAGGCTTTCGGTGAGTCCGCGCGCGATCAGCAGGGGCGCCGAGCCGAGCAGCACCACCTGCAGGCGGCGGCGCGCGCGGGTGTCGGCGTCCCAGAGGCCTTTGACCGACTCGGACCAGCCCGGAATCTTCTGGATTTCATCGAGGATGAGGATGCCGCCACCGGCCGAGGCTTCGAGGCGCGCGGCTTCCCATTGCTGGGCGATCCACTCGGGGCCGCGCAACGTGGGCTCGTCGGCGCTCGCGTAGCGCACCGGCAGGGGCTGCCCGTTGGCGACCTGGAGGACCAGCGTGGTCTTGCCCGTCTGGCGCGGGCCCGCCACGACCTGGATGAAGCGGCGCGGCTCGGCCAGACGGCGGGCAAGGATGCCCGCCTGTGGCCTCTGCCAGGGCCCTGACAATTTACTCAGCATGTTGAGTATTTTTACTCAATGTCCTGCGCAAGCCAAGCGGCGGGCGCTGGCGGGCTGTGGCCGCCCGGCGTAGGGTTACGCAACCCGACGCAGGAGCCCGACCCGATGACCCCCTCCAGCCGCACCCGCCGCCAGCTCGCCGCCTGGGGCGCCGCCACGCTGGCCCTGCCCGGCGGCCTGGCGCGCGCGGCCGACTGGCCCACGCGCCAGGCGACGGGCACACGCTGCTCTTCACGGCGACCGGCCACTTCACCAACGAGTTGCTGATGCCCCGGCTGCCCTTCGACCCGGCGCGCGACTTCAAGCCGGTGGCCAAGCTCGCCTCCGTGGCGCTGGTGCTGATCGTGCCGCGCCGCGCCCCGTTCAGCACCGTGGGCGAGCTGGTCGAGTACGCGCGCCGCAACCCGGGCAAGCTCAGCTACGCGTCGGCCGGCAGCGGCAGCTCGCAGCATCTGTCGGCGGCCGCGTTCGTGGCCCAGACCCGCATCGACGTGCTGCACGTGCCCTACAAGACCCAGACGCAGGCGCTCAACGACACGCTCGGTGGCCACGTCGACTTCTCGTTCGCGGCGGTGGCCACGGCGGCCGCGCAGCTCAAGGGCGGCAACCTGCGCGCCCTGGGCACCACCGGCAGCCAGCGCTCCATCGGCCTGCCCGATCTGCCGACGCTGGCCGAATCCGGCATCGCCGGCTACGAGTTCGCCGGCTTCAACGCGGTCTACGCGCCGGCGGCCACGCCCGATCCGATCGTGCAGGCCGCGGCCGACGCCTTCGAGGCCGGCGTGCGCTCGCCGGCCTTTGCCGAGCTTGCCCGCACGCAGGGCATCGACATCGACTTCCAGGGCCCGCGCGCCTGGGCGGCGGCGCAGGCCGGCGAGCGTCGGCGCTGGGCCGAGCTCATCCGCGCGAGCGGCGCGAAGCTCGAGTAGCGCTAGCGCCGCGCGCCGCGCTCGTACCAGCCGCGGCTGCGCCGCACCGCGCGCACCACCAGCAGCATGGCGGGCACCTCGACCAGCACGCCCACCACCGTGGCCAGCGCCGCGCCCGAGGCAAAACCGAACAGGCTGATCGCCGCGGCCACCGCCAGTTCGAAGAAGTTGCTCGCGCCGATCAGCGCCGAGGGGCAGGCCACGGCATGGGGCTCGCCCAGGCGCCGGTTCAGGCCGTAGGCGAGCGCCGCGTTGAAGAAGACCTGGATCACGATGGGCACCGCGAGCATCGCGATGACCAGCGGCTGCGCCACGATGGCCTCGCCCTGGAAGGCGAAGAGCAGCACCAGCGTGGCCAGCAGCGCCGCGATCGACCACGGCCCCAGCCGCGCGAGCATGGCCTCGAGCGCCTGCGGACCGCGGGCGAGCAGGCGGCGGCGCCAGCCTTGGGCGATGAGCACCGG
>Ga0315904_10012617_pt1 | contig 10657 bp, 7 predicted proteins | sample LakEriMetagenome_6_FD_203529 | JGI IMG/M metagenome (GOLD analysis project Ga0315904, IMG submission 203529) | Freshwater fungal communities from buoy surface, Lake Erie, Ohio, United States - Buoy 12 MA120 | ecosystem: Environmental > Aquatic > Freshwater > Lake | place: USA: Lake Erie, Ohio... | reverse complement strand
GGTGAATTGAAAAGATGTAAAACCGGCTTGTTTCTGAGGATCTCCATTCCGGTGAGTTCAGCGAGCTCCCGGTAAGTACTGAAGGCTATTGGTATGGCTTCATTGCCATTGGCCGTTTTAACGATTCTTCTGCCGGTGACTGGTTTGATGATACCGGCAGAAACACGGGTGGCCGAATACGGATCCTTTCTGTCAGATAATGTGACTTCAGCACCCTTTTTGCAAAGAAACCAGGCGAGCATTCTGCCGGCAAAACCACCACCTACAACCAGAAATTTCATCTTAAGGCTGTTTGACCGGCTTCCCTCTGGTTATGACAGAAGAACTGTCTCTTTCGATGATGAAGTTCAGTTTGATCTCCATACTGTCGGTAACACTGCCTGAATCATGGAAAACACGAACTGTCATTCCATTTTGCTGTTCGTAATTCAACAGCCTGACAGAATCGGTAGAGGAGGGGAGAACAATATTTCTGGCGAGCGTTTTATGAAAGAAGCCCATCTCTCTGACCAGTTTAAAGGCGATGTTGCCGGTAGAGTTGCGGGAAGTTCGATCCTGACCCACGAGATAATAGTTATCAAAGATGTGGTAACGGGGGGGATCAAATGAGTCTGGTTTGCCGGAAGCAATAAAGCCCAGCATTCTCGAAGGTGATACAATAAAGATCACTGCCGAAATTAAAAAAAGTGAAAAATAACCCTTCAGAATAAGATGATATGATTTTCGGAGCAAAACACCTGAAACCAGGATGCCGGAACAGAAAAATGCAAGAAATAAATAATTGGCCGATCCGGGCGATTCAGGGTTATTCTCGCTTCCGGGTACAAGCAGATAGGAGATTATTAAAATAAAATGAACAACAACCAGGAAATTCAGAGGCCTTGAAGGTATCAATCTGGCGAAAAAAGAAGCCGTCAGCGTAGTGACCAGGCTCAGCAGATAACAGGTAATGGTAAGAATGAAAAGAGTTGAAGCCATACCTGAATTTTAATCTTTACTGCTGATCAGTTTATCCAGTTCAATCATTTCATCGCGAAGGCGTGCCGCTTCCATAAAATCCAGTTCCCGGGCGGCTTTTTCCATCCGTTTAACCGTTTCGGATTTCAGTTTCATCAGTTGCTCTTTCGACATATAAGCAACCACCGGATCAGCAGCAATGTCGGTTGTTTCCTTATCCACATAGTATTTCTCCTTTTCCCCTCTGACTTTGCTAACAACAGAAGACTGGCTCATGATATCAGCCTTCGACTTGGTGAGTGCTGCAGGGGTGATGCCGTGATCTGAATTGTATTTGAGCTGCTTTTCGCGACGTCTATTCGTTTCCTCAATTGTTTGCTGCATCGAATCAGTGATCTTATCAGCATACATCAGTACTTTTCCGTTGATGTTTCTCGCTGCACGGCCTGCAGTCTGGGTCAGGGAACGTGATGAACGCAAAAATCCTTCCTTATCGGCATCCAAAATGGCCACCAGTGACACTTCAGGCAGATCAAGACCCTCCCTGAGCAGGTTGATTCCGATCAGCACATCAAACACCCCAAGTCTCAGGTCACGAAGGATTTCAACCCGGTCGAGTGTTTCAACTTCGGAGTGAATGTACCTGCACTTGATACCTAGCTTGGTCATATATTTGGCCAGTTCTTCAGCCATTCTCTTGGTCAGTGTGGTCACCAGAACCCGTTCTTCACTTTCAGTGATTTTCTGGACTTCTTCAAGCAAATCTTCAACCTGATTCTGACAGGGACGAACTTCAATTACCGGATCCAGCAATCCGGTGGGTCTGATCACCTGTTCGACTACCACGCCTTCACTTTCGGCGATTTCAAAGTCAGCCGGAGTAGCACTTACGTAGATCACCTGTCGCTGCAAAGACATGAACTCGTCAAATTTCAAAGGCCGGTTGTCCATTGCAGAAGGCAGGCGGAAGCCATATTCCACCAGATTGGATTTCCTGGATCTGTCGCCTCCGTACATGGCACGGACCTGAGGAACGGTGACATGACTTTCATCAATGACCATCATATAATCGTCCGGAAAATAATCCAGCAGGCAAAAAGGTCTGGATCCGGAAACACGACCATCAAAGTAACGGGAATAGTTCTCAATGCCTGAACAGTAGCCCAGCTCTCTGATCATTTCCAGATCAAAAGTTACCCGATCTTCGAGTCTTTTCGCTTCAAGCTGCTTTCCTGTTTCCCTGAAATACTCGACTTGTTTGACCATATCCTCCTGGATTTCCCAGATCGCTTTCAGTTGCCTGTCAGGATTGGTAACAAAGATGTTGGCCGGAAAGATTGCCAGGTGATCATGTTCTTCAATTTTTTTTCCTGTGGAAGGATCGATTGTCTGCAACTCTTCGATCTCGTCACCAAAAAAAGTCACGCGGTAAGCGATGTCGGCATAAGCCGGAAAAACATCAACCGTATCGCCTTTTACTCTGAAATTCCCCCTTTTAAACTCCAGTCCGGCTCGCGAATACAATGACTGGACCAGAGAGTGCAGTAACCTGTTTCTGGCAATGGTCATGCCCTTTTGAATTCTCACAATTCCATTCGTGAAATCATCCGGATTACCTATACCATAAATACAGGAAACGGATGATACCACAATGATGTCGCGACGGCCACTCAACAGTGAAGAAGTGGCACTGAGCCTCAGCTTTTCAATTTCTTCATTGATGGAAAGATCTTTTTCAATGTAGGTATTGGTTGTGGGCAGATAAGCCTCAGGCTGATAGTAATCGTAATAGGAAACAAAAAACTCAACGGCATTTTCGGGAAAAAACTGACGGAACTCGCCATAAAGCTGAGCCGCAAGAGTTTTGTTGTGACTTAAAACCAGGGTAGGCTTTCTGGTATTGGCGATCACATTTGCCACCGTAAATGTCTTACCCGACCCGGTTACTCCTAAAAGCACCTGCGCATGATCACCTCTGCGGATACCTTCGCTCAGTTGTCGGATGGCTTCGGGCTGATCGCCGGTGGGCTGGTACTCAGAGGTTAGTTTGAAGTCCATGTGTGAGGTCTTAAAAATGGATACCAGCCGTCAGGAAGTAGCTTCTTAAAAACAGAAAACGGTAAAGATTAAACTTATGCTGTTTTAGCTGCCTGCTGAATCCTTGCCGCCTTGCGGGTGGTATAGAAGAAAAATGATAAAAGAATAATAAAGTAAACTCCGAATATGGCTGTGAACAAATGACTCCATTCCGTTACAAGTTTCTCAATGAAAAAAACTACTGCTACTGAAATGAGCGATAGTCCCATGAAAGACAGAGCCACCTTTCGGTCGGTCAGTCCGAGATAGGCCAGACTGTGTGTAGTATGATCCCTGCCGCCGACAAATGGTGAACTTCCTCTCAATAACCTGTTAGTGACCACCACGGTTGTATCCACCACAGGAAGGATGAAACACATGGCTGCCATCGTAAACTGACGGGAAACTAAAATGGTATCATCAATTGCATAGTGATCGTTCCACAAATAGAGGATACCGATGGCAGCGAGGAAGGCCCCCAGAAACTGACTGCCGGTGTCTCCCATATACATTCTGGAAGGATTCCAGTTAAAGTACAGAAAACTGATCAGTGAAGCCAGAACTCCGATCAGGATGATAAGATGCATGTTTTCAAAATCCCGGTTACTGAGGATGATCATGATCACACAGGTAACAATTCCGATTGAAACGGTGGTGGTAATACCATCCATATTATCCAGCATGTTAATGGAATTCATGATTCCCACCACCCAGAAAATGGTGAAAAGCAAGTTGATAACCTGTGATTCAAAGATCTGAATCTGGATGCCGGACGAAAACATAATTGCCCCGCAGGAAAACTGGATAAAAAACTTTAGGAGTGGTTTGGTATCATAGGCATCATCCGCCAATCCAACGATGAAACCAAGGGCCATGGATAGAAGCAGGCCGATGAACTTGGTATTGTAAAACACCTGACTGGGGCTGAAGAAAATGCTGTAAGAAGCGACAGACAAAAGAAACACTATATAAAACGTGATACCTCCAACAGAAGGTTTCGACATGGCACCCCATCTGATGATGGTTCCATCTGTATTGTTTCTGATGCCAAGGGTTTTGAAAAACCGCAAAAAAAGATTGTTCATCAGAAATGCAAAAACCACACAACTGATAAAAAATGAAATATAAATGACGGGATGATAGTTCTCCTGAATAAAATCAGTCATTGAGGATGCTTTATTTCAACTTACTGTTAATTCAAATCAATCAAACACTGGGCTAAAATCTTTAAACAAAGGCAATTCCATGTCTTTGCCGGAAACCACAGGACTGGATATACCCCAGTCAATATTCAGTTCGGGGTCATTCCAGAGTATACCGGTTTCAGACGCTTTGTTATAAACCTTGGTCACTTTGTACAGAAAGACAGTATTTTCCTCCAAAGTAATGAATCCGTGTGCGAAACCGGGAGGAATCCATAACATCCGGTGATGGATATCATCCAAACGTATTTTCAGGTGTCTGCCAAAAGTAGAGGAGCTTTTTCGGATATCCACTACCACATCATCCACTGCACCTTTGGTCACTCTGACCAATTTACCCTGATCAAAGGGCGGAGCCTGAAAATGAAGTCCTCGCAAAACCCCTTTGTGTGACAAAGACTGATTTTCCTGAGGGAAATGAACCGGAATGCCTGAATTTTCAAGCTTTGGAATACTGAATGATTCAAAAAAATGCCCGCGTTCATCATTGAACACGGTTGGTTCAATCATTACCAGACCCTGAATATCAAGATGGGTGATTTTCATATACCGGTTTTCAAATCAGACTTGTTATAAATCAGATTTCTTTTTGAAGAGTAAACCTTTAATCTTATCACCTAAAGTAGGCTCTTTGGCGTCCTCTTCGTAGTATCCATAACCGTAGCCATAACCATAACCGTAACCGTAACCGTAACTATAGGAATAATTATAGCCGTAGCCATATTTCATTTTAGCAAGATCCACACTGTTCAGCACAAGCGACAATTTTGAAACCTTGGTTTCATCCAGGAGCTTGTTGATGTTATTAATGAACAGTTTTCTGCTGTAGTTGGCTCTCAGTATGTAAAGAGGATAATCAGCCTTTTGAATAATCGGGATACCGTCACTTACAATTCCAACCGGTGGTGTATCAATGATGATGACATCGTACCGTTGCTTCAGCAATTCCACCAGTTCCTCCATTTGTCTGCTGATAATCAGCTCCGATGGATTGGGTGGGATAGGACCTGCAGTAACAAAATCAAGGTTCTCAACTGAACTTTTATTAATGCAACTGTCCAGGTGATCTTTGCCGATCAGAATGGTACTGACCCCGTTGTTGTTCTCCACATTGAAACCAAGGTGGATCTTGGGCTTTCTCATATCAAGGTCAAGAATGATGACCTTCTTACCCGAAAAGGCAATCACACCGGCAAGGTTGATGGCGATAAATGTTTTACCTTCTCCGGAAATGGTGGAAGTGACAGCGATGAGTTTCGAACCGGACTCATTCGAAATGAACTGCATGTTGGTTCGGATGGACCTGAAAGCTTCAGCAATGATCGATTTGGGATTTTTATCCACCAGCATCTGAGAGATGGGGATGTCCCGTTTATACTTGGGAACAATTCCGAGCAAAGGAGCATCAGTGTAGGGCTGAATGTCATCCAGCGTACCAATTTCGTCATGAAGAAGATACCGTATCAGAATGAGCACCAGACTCAGCACAAAGCCGATGATCAGACTCGAACTGAGAATTAAAGCCCGGTTGGGGGAGATGGGAACTGATGAAGCATTGGCCGGCTCCAGAATGATATTTTTAGGAACATAACCTGCCCTTGTGATTGAAAATTCCGCCTTTTTCTCAAGTAAAAGTGAATAGAACTTCTCATTGATGTTATAAACCCTCAGCAACCGGCCATACTCAACCTGCTTTTGTGGAAGCCCGCTGAATTTGGTATCACTCTGCATCAGCATATTGTCGATGTTGGCCAGTCTGTCGCGCAGTACCTTTACCTCATTGTTGATGATATTGTACAGGATTTCCTTTTGGCTGGAAATGCTTTTGGCAAAAGATTTATAGATCTCAGACTGGTCAGTAGCTCTCATGAGCAACTGATCTCTTTCTCCGACGAGCTTTTGCAGATTATTCAGCTCACCCGAAAGCTGCCCCGACTTATTCAAACCGGCGAGGAGGACCAGATAATTGGTGACATCATCATTCCTGTCCAGATCTTTCTTCAGCTTTTCTATCAGTGTCAGTTCAAACTGAACTTCCGCCCTTTGGTCTTCAAGAGTGTTCATTCTTGAAGAAATATTATTGGCCAGTGTCTGAGGGTCAACGATTTTGTTACGGCGTTTGAATTCTTCAAGATCAAGCTCCGATTCAATCAAAGTCTGATTGACATAGAACAGCGTGGTATCAATAAATCTCAGAATGCTATTTGCCGCTTCGCTGCTCCGCTCTACATCATAAACATTGAATTCATTGGTAATGCTGTTGACGATGTCTGCTGCTTTGGCTGAGTTTTTCTCCTTCAGCTTCACCACAATGGTTTTGGCATCAATATTCAGAGGATAAACAACGAGATCTTTGACAATACGTCCAACCAGGTAATCAGGATGGTTGATCTGAAAATAATAGGCATTTTGTGCAAACTCCTCCTGTTGATTGGTGATGTTCTCGAAATTTCTGACGGAAAGCTTGATATTGGCAAAAGGAAACTCGATCCACTGGTTGACTTTTTGCTTACCCGACTCTTGTCTTTGTCCTTGAATGTTATAACGGATGTTAAAGGTTGACCGATCCTGAAACTCAACAAAGAAGGGTTTCTGGAAAATAGAAGAATCCTTGATCTGAATTTCTATTACAAAAGGGGAGGCATTGTACAATTCATAATCGAGTACGGTGCCTTTGGCAAAATAGCTGATTTGAAGGTTAAGACGCGAAATAGCCCGGTGAGCGATAATCTTGGATTTGAGAAGCTCCATATCACCAGCCAGCATGGTGATATTGTCCGTCATAAACTGATCCTTTTTGTCGAGGACCATTCCGGCATTGTCTTCATCAGCGAGCTTGATGATGGCAACCGATTCATAAATCGGAGCAGTGTAGCGCAGATATAAAAACGCCACCATGAATGACAGGAAAATAAACACGGCAAACCAGATCGCGCTTTTCTTTGAAATAGCGATCAGCAGCTTCAGATCAAACTCCTCATTGATTGGAGTTACCTTTTTCCTAGGCATCAGGATTGGTTAAGTGGTAATCAATTATCACCCCGGATTACGATTTCGTAAAGCAGAAGCAAACTGGTGACGATTCCGACAATCGGTGTGATTTCGTCAAGTATGCCTCTTGACACCCTCTTGACGGGTTCTACATAAATAATATCGTTAGCCTGCAGCAGCATATTGCTTTGGCGCATGCCATCCACGGTTGACAAATCAATCAAATGCACCTGCGGATTACGGTTGTCGCCTCGAATCAGCTTGACCACTTTAGCTTTTCCGGTTTCTGTTATACCTCCGGCAAGGGCAAGCGCTTCAATCAAAGTGGTGTTCTCATTCTCCAGTGTTACAACCATTCCTGATCCGCCTGATCCGGGAAACACCATCACACGACGGTTGATGACTGCAATCATAACAAAGGGCTTATTGTAGTAGGATGAATACTTTTCCTCCAGCATTTTTTCTGCCTCCCTGGTGGTCATATCCTCCACCTTGACCCTGCCAATGATCGGGAGCTTGACAAAGCCATCGGTATCAACGGTAAAACGGGTAGAGTTATTCATATTGAATCCCATTCCGCCAGTAGTTGGAGCGTTTGAGGTAACGCCGGTGGTCATGTCAATCAGCTTAAATCCATCATTGGTGAAGACACTGAAAGACAAAATGTCATTTTTGGCAATACGGTACTCTACATTTCCGATCGTCTGATCTACCTTATATGGGTAATCTTTACCCGTTTTGAACATGATACTGGGGTTGATGTTGCAGGAAAATAGAGGCAGCAACAGTATGACAAACAGTAACTTACGCATAAAATACAGATTAATGAGACAGGATTCAAATGTAAGGAAAAATATTGAAGTCCCTGAATAATAAAATGTTCAGGATTTACTCCTAGCCTCTGTCAACAAGCTTCGGTACAATTGTCTCACATCTTCCACCAGCCGGGTGTAATGAAATCGCGATTCCACAAAAGGCCATCCCGACAGGGTCATACTACTTCTCAATTGTTCATCCTCCAAAAGTCTGATCAGGTTGTCTGAGAATGAAACCACATCTCCGGAAGGTGACAAAAGAGCAGTTTTACCTTCTGAAACCACATCAGCAATACCGCCTGCAATGGTGGTCACGATCGGCTTGGAGGCTGCCTGGGCTTCTATGAGACTCACCGGAGTTCCTTCGTTCAGACTGGTCATGGCAACAATATCACATCCGGCCATTGGTCGTTCCACATCCTTGATCCAGGAGGTGAAAATAACATCAGGTGATTCAACCGGTTTGCCGGGAACTGAAAAAGTCAGTCCAAGCTGGAGGCAATAGTTTTCAAGTGCCATTCTGTCTTCTCCGTCACCTACTATCAGACCGGTCATTTTGCCTTTATAAATACTTTTCACTCTGGCGATGGCATCCAGAAACAATCGGTGATTCTTCACAGGCACAAGTCGGCCAATGATGGCCACCACGAGAGTCCGGTCATCGATATGGTAGGAATCTCTGAAAGAACGGCGCAATTGTTCCTGATCGTTTCTGAATCGGGAAAGGTCAAAACCAAGTGGTATCACATGAGTTTTCGATGCAGTACAAACTTTGTAAACATCACACAGTTCATGTTTTTGCAGATCGCTGATGGCGATAATACCGGTGCTGATGGAGCTCAGGTAACGCTCAATAGCTCTGAATACCAGAGTTTTGGCAGGAGAGAAGTAGGAATGAAAAACATGTCCGTGAAAGGTGTGAATCACAACTGGAACTTTCATGGAAGCCGCTGCGAGTCGGCCTAGCGTTCCGGCCTTGGCAGCATGCGTGTGAACGATGTCAGGTTTAAAATCGCCTATAATTTCTTTGATTCTGAGGTATGCTTTTCTGTCCGATCCCAGACTGATCTCACGGTGCATTTCGGGAATATAAACGGGTTTCAGACCCATTTGCTCTACAATGAACTCCGAGCTTTCTTCAGTTTCTTCCTTGATGCCTGAAACCAGCATCGTTTCAAATTCAGGAGCAAGATACCTGGAGAGATAGGCCGCATTGAAAGTAGGGCCACCCAGATTCAGTCTGTTGATGATTCGCAAAACTTTAGGCATAGCTCAATCCATGTGTTTTTTCCACCAGTACTGAAACACGATTAACCCCCATATTCTGGCTTCTATTTCGCCGGGATTTGATGAGAATAGTCTTCTTTTCAATTCAGCAATTTCCTGATAACAAAACAGCCCCTGACGGTCAATCAGCTGTTCACTCAGCAAATCATCTTCAATCAATGATCGCAATCCGGTCCGGAACCATTTGAGCAACGGAACCTCAAAGCCATGCTTGCCTCTGTTGAACAGTTCCTGAGGAAGTTCATTTCTGAAGGTTTCCCTGAGTATTTTTTTGGAAAATCCGGCATCCATTTTCCAGTGGTCAGGCATTGAAAATGCAAAATCAACCACAGTATAATCAAGGAAAGGAACACGTACTTCCAGACTGTTTGCCATAGACATCATATCCACCTTCACCAGCATGTCATTGGCAAGCACCATATTCATGTCCATGCGAAGTACATCCTGAAGCGATTCACCGCTGCCCAATGGCTGGAGCAAATCCTTTTTGCGTCTGAAATAATCGCCGTTGCTGTAGGTAAAATCAATCATCGGATCAATTTCGCGTTCCCCGATGAAACTGCACCACCTCCAGTAACGCTCATCGGCCGGCATAGAGGCACCTTCGGCAAACCGGTGCAATTGCCGGATTCGGTTTGCGAGCGGAGAATTTCTGGCTCCTTCAAATGGCCGGAGCAAGGGAGATGCTATCTGGGTAAAAGAGCTGAACAATTTTCTGTTCCTGATGATCCACTCGGCTCTGTGCTTGTTGTATCCGGCAAACATTTCGTCAGCGCCGTCTCCTGAAAGGGCAACCGTCACATGTTTTTTCGTCTGCTGACAAAGGATATTGACGGCAAGGGCAGATGAGTCCGCAAATGGCTCATCAATGTAGTCCAGCACATCAAAGACATTTTCATACAAATCATCTGAGGTCAGCCGAAACTCAGTATGATCTGTTTTGTACCGGTCGGCCACCAGGCGCGCGAACCGGGTTTCATCATACATGGGTTCATCCTGATATCCGATGGAAAAAGTTTTGAGTTTATCTGTATGTGCCGAGGCCAGAGCTACTATTACTGAAGAATCAATTCCACCACTCAGGAATGCCCCCAGCGGAACGTCGGAAACCAGACGCCGGTGAACGGAGGCATCGAGCAAGTCGCGGAGTTTGTCTTTAGCCTGTTCATAGGTACCACTGAACGGTGGGGCGTGACGTTCAAGTAGGCGGTAGTAAGGTGTTTCTGTTATTTGACCGGCAACTCCGGCCCTGACGATGGTATAATGGCCCGGGCGCAGTTTTCTGACCTGATCAAATATCGACCAGGGACCGGGTACATAATTCAGCTG
>Ga0315904_10012616_pt1 | contig 10658 bp, 2 predicted proteins | sample LakEriMetagenome_6_FD_203529 | JGI IMG/M metagenome (GOLD analysis project Ga0315904, IMG submission 203529) | Freshwater fungal communities from buoy surface, Lake Erie, Ohio, United States - Buoy 12 MA120 | ecosystem: Environmental > Aquatic > Freshwater > Lake | place: USA: Lake Erie, Ohio... | reverse complement strand
CCCTTCCGTCATCTTGAAGATGAGGTACTTTCCTAACCGCGGCAGGCGTTCTTTTTGCCATAACGTTAGCGCTTCTTCGTCGACGATCCAATCCGCATAATCCCCATCGAGTTCCAGGCGAACTGTGGAACTGGGTTCCATGATCAACGCATCCCTTCGCTCCCAGAGTGGCAGTGCGATCATCGGAGTGGTTGCTAACGGGGTATTTGGATCTTTCGGAAGCTCCTTTGAAACGCGAAGCTCGATTTGAATGGGAGATGTCTCAGCGTTCGTTGATGGCTCGATGCGTAGCGTCGTCGGGGATTTAAGATCGGTCGGTAGGATACTCAGGGCGACGGATTTTGGAGTGATCTGCGCGGAATCGAGATTCCATTCGGGAGCCAACTGGATCTCTTGGGGACCAGCGGCACGTATAGGGGTCAATTGCATTCGAACAATCGCTGATACCTGTTCCGAATCGGTCGATAGACGGGTGAGCAGTTCCGCACGAGGCGCCGATTGGAGTTTGTGCATCGAAAACGACAGGGTGGCTGGTTTATGGAACCACGAGTAGTCGAATCTCAAAAGGCCCGCGGCAAGAGGTCGTGTGCCGTCGAGTTTTCCATGAGATGCACGAACATTTCTTATTTGCCACGGAGCGTTTGGTACGAGCGTGGTGGAACCCGAAACGGTGTATCCGTTGAGCCACTCAACAGGTTTGATCGTCAACTTTTCCGACGCAATGGTTTCGCTTTCCGACGATTCCCTCAATGCCTCCCTCAATGCCGCGGTCGGAGTTTGAAATTCCGCATTCAGTCGTAGTTTGGCACCAACGAGTGGGTTCCGATTCGATTCCGTCTTTGGGATCGTGACCTCGATCGTTTGATCCGAAAACTGGAGCGAGGTTTCGCGATCGTTGACGGTGAGGCTTTTCAGTCGTGTGCCTTGGGGGATTTTTAGTTTGATCGAGCCATCCCCTCCGCCGTATTCGGTCCATTCCCAATCGTACAGCGAGCGAATCAACTCCGATGAGACCAGGTGTTGAACGGATTGCTTAGCAATCAATCGGTTGAAGTAAGCATTGGAATCACCTTTGTCACTGGTGAATGTTGGGTTGGTTGCATTCAAAAGATTGGTGGAACCCAAATAAATCGAGAAGGAGACTTGTTCCTGGCCGCTCAGTTCCAGCACCCAATAACTGTCTCCCGTACCGACTTCTTTGGAACTATCGGAGGTGGGCCAACTGCTCAGTCGCTGGGCAACGGCATCCCAGTTATCCACCATACGAGCGACGGCAGAGCTTTCGGTTATTTTTGCACTCTTGGGGAGTTGCAATACCAAGCATCCATTTGGAGATCGAGGTAGCGATAGGTTAAAACTCAACCGGTTAGGCGTACTGTTCTTTTGAGGTCTCAAGGACCATGAGAACCATTCCGTAGGTCCAGAAGTGCGAACGAGTGGTCGTCCGGAATCATCGAAGACCCAACTGGGGGCGCTATTGCTGAGCGAAGTAGTGGATGGGGCATTCGCGGGATTCAAGGGCACCGGATTCAAATCGAGCGACTTGAAGATCGGGTAGTCGAGAGCGAGCGACCAAGGGGCCAGAAGTCGTCGCTTGAGTACGAGCGTGGTTCCTGTTCGAGATGGATTGGTTTCCCAAATGATACGAGATCTCTCCGAAACCAAGTCCGCGCCGACCAAGCGAGCTATCGCGTGAAAAGATTGGATATCCGCCTGCGCAGGATTCCCGTTGTCTGCCGTCGCGGCTTGTTCGTCGAAATAGGCTTGCAACGTTTCCGTGAGGTTCTTTACCTCGACGGGCTGGTAGCCTTCCAAAGCTACCTCGGGTAGATCGGACTGCTGGATGAACAAGCGGCGGTATGGTGGAACGGATTCGGTAGCAGGTATTGGGTCTGCAATATCCTGTGCCCAGGCTGGACCAAAGATTGTGGTCGTCGCAAGGATTAGCCACGCGAAGCATGACATGTGCCGTCGCGATAGCCAGTTCATGATCCATCTCCCAACGATACGGTAGGAGAATTGTTAGAGAGGATGCTCTTTGGACTGTCCCCCAACGACAAATTAGAACCTGATGGGTTGGTGCGAGGCATTGTTGCGGTGACGACACTGGGTGATCGGCTGACGAAAATACTTCGCCGCCGTGCGCAGCGATCGAGAAGCCAACGCGTCAACCAATATGTAATCGCTATGCTGATGGCAGCCACGGCGGATTGAGCAACGATGATCGAGATATCCCAAGCCCACTGCGAAAACAAGAATCCGCCGAGCAGTGTAACGATCCAAACCCAGGGCCATCTCAGCCACCGTCGTTCGTTCATCAATACAGAGAAGACTAAGACGAGGAAGGCGACGGGAAGCCAAATCATCGAACTAGGAACAAACCAACTCTCCAGCGAGGCTGCACCCGTCATCGAAATAAGATCGTACTGATTTGTTTGCTGTGAGATGATCGATTGACGGGAGGCACCCAGTGTCCGCTCCATCGCTTCTTGGCTGTATTCACTCGTGCGGGTTAAGAATAGGTCTTGCCAGCGCCACTGATACAGAGGCGCTAATTGCTGGGATGTGAACAAGAGATGTTCGGAGCGAGGAACAATGATCTGCCAAACGAAGGGGGATGTGTTTTCGTCCGGTCGCAATCGCGGTGCCGACATTTGGATCTTGCGCCACCAACCAGCTTTCGAGGGTTTGGTGGTGAAAACCTCGAGGACGTGAAGGGCTTCCTCGGAGGAATCTCGCTCCGAAAGTGGCGATCGGTTCAATTCAATCTGCAGACTGTCCGGCTTGTCGACGCTTTCGGTGACATTGGCGAGCCTGCCATCGAGCAGGATTTTTGCGTCCTTTCGCACATTGGAGGGAATCTCGATTTCGATCGATTCGTCATTGCTCGCAAATCGCACCACATATCGATCGCGCTGATCGATTGCATTGAGAATGGTCTGAACCCATTCCGAATCGATTCGGATCGAATCACCGACCGATTCCCCTCGCAGCACCATAAGCCCCGTCCATCGCGGCGCGGAGGGCAGCAATGGAAAGACATGGTATCCCAATTCTCGCTCGCGCAGATCACCCGAGGCGGTGGTGGATGTGCCTATCACCCCGGCAGTCGAGCGTATTTGTATTTCATTGGAATGAGATACTTTTAGCTCTGAGGATTCGATGACGAGGGAGTCTTCGGCGTGGTCGGGAGCTATGATCGGAAATGGCAAATCCAAGGGGTATTGCTGCGAGTCATCCCATAGGATTGGGAGGATGGTATTCCAACGGACCAAGAAGTCGGAAGTGTGGGACGAGTCAGAGGGCGCTATCGGCACATTCCACCGATACCATATCATCCCATCGGAGATAGCTTGTGGATCTGCTGGTAACAGGTCCAGTTTGGTTTCAATCCCATCGACGAGTATGGTTCTTGGGGCAAGACTTTGCGGGGCGGTTGCTGGAGGGGGAACATTGGGTGCATCCGGCGTTTTGCTCGCCGAGCTATCGCTAGGGGTTCCTGTTGGGTAGTTGGAGATTGGGACTCCAATTCGCAATGAAGCAGGACGATTTCCAAAGCTGCGGCAGTTCCAGCGATGCTGAAGTTCGATTTGATTGCGAGAGACCCATGCGGATCCTAAATAGGTCGAAGAGGTTGATGACGCGCGTCGCTCGCGTGAGCCAGCCCAACGGGCTGCCGTCGCCGCATCCGAGATTTGATAGGACAAGACAAACGGTGCTGCGGATCCGGTAGCCAGTCGATCGCTGGGGACTTCGGAACCTCGCGCAGCTACGGTGGTGGCTGCATGGAGCATTCCGACCGTCTGCTCTGGATTCGCGAGCAATCGAAATGGCCACGAAGTTACGAGCAACGAGCCGTAAACGGTCTTCGCAGAACGCTGCTGGGTATCCTGGGTTAACCACGACAGTTGCGGCAATTCCCACGACAGCTCTTTAGCGGAGGATGCGATGGGTTGGGACAAGATGTACTCAAGCCTAAACCGAGGTGCCTCTTCGGCTCCCGTGCGTTTGGCGATCTCTCCGTCGGTCGTTTTCGAGGCCGTGCTCAACGATCCGTCGGAGGGCATGGATTCGCTGCGAGCCGATTCGTTTTTGATGTTTCCTCGATTTTCGACTGCGGATCCCAGCCATAGGCTCGAATTAATAGGTATGGAGTATCGAGGAATGCGATCGGTGCTTAGTGGTTGGCCAGGATCGATTTCGTAATCGGTGGGTCGCATCACGATCCGTTCGACTTTCCAGCCAACAATTTCCAGTTGGAGCAATGGCAATTGAATGGGATCGCTCAGGAAGTCGATTGTGCCGGTGAGTTGGATCTGATCTTCTTGGATATCGACCGAATACTTCGAGGCCAACCGAGGCCGACTGGCTAGCGATGTCCATTGCGATTGGATTCCGGCAGGCTGGCGTTCGAACTGAAATGTATACACCATGGAATCGCTTCCATCGTTTGCCTGAGACTGCCGGAGCAATTGGGTTTCATCCAAGGGTTTCCAGTCGAAAAGAACGTTGCGAGGGACTAAACATTCGATAGTTCCCGTATGGCGCTGCACGCCGGTGATATCGGGTGCAGAAAACAAAATTGAGTCTGCTCCTGAGTTATTTGCGATCTGCCATTCGATCGGGATATCGATCTCCGATCGAACCATTCCTTCCTCGATCTCAAGCGAAAGTTCGACGGGCTGTTTTTCGCCGGGACGATTATCGGTGGCCTGTTGATCGGTGGCCTGTTGATCGGTGGCCCGTTGATTGGTGGCCTGTTGATTGGTGGCAGAACCTTCGTCTGGTTCCGAGATGGTTCGCACCAATCGATATCCTGAGAAACCGATCGGTGTGTTCGTTGTTTCTCGAACTTGGCTACCGTTAGGCAATGCGATGACAAATCGTTTACCGCCCAGCTTTTGAGGGGCTCGAATGGAGAGGCTTGTGACCGCTCGAAACAGGGACGCATCGGCAGTGGGAGCGAATTTGGTTTGGCTGGTCGCTTCGATCGCAGCTAGGGAGTCCTGTTCCGTTTTTCGATTCCACGACAACGTGACGGTGTTCGCAGTGGTTCGGACTGTGGCTAAGGAAAAATCGCCTGCGTTTTGGAATGGTTCGACGACTTCATTGCCACCTCCCGTCGCCGACAATTCCCAATCCCCTTTGGGTAACTTCAAACGGATCACGGTCGAAGTGGGTGGAAGATCGAGCCTTATGGAATAGCCACCGCTCGACGAGGCGAGTTTGCAAAGTGCATCCAATTGCAAGGATCGTTCTTGCGCTGGTCCAGGTTGAATCCGCCAAAAGTATCCGTTTGACTGGGTGGAAACAGTGACGTTTTCGATAGGTCGATCGGGGCTGGGGATCCACTGCAATTGTCCCAATGCGATCGGCAACGGGAACCATGTCTTGGTCTCGGTGGAAAGATTCAAACGACCATTTACTTTGACTTTGGCATACTCCCGATCGGGCTCAACGAGCAGGTCGAGCGAAGACAACCCGATGCCAGCGGGATTTTCAGTGGATGCTCGGGAGGCATCGATCAAGCCTCGCTCGAAGGCCTCGTAGCTCGTGCGAGGGATGAGAACTTCCTCGCCCTTTTCGTTCTTCAGGTAAAAGACATCGGGGCGAATTCCCGGCCTTAGTGTATCTGGAACCCGGTCCGGCGGCATCGATTTCGGCGTTGTCTCCTGGCCGAATAGGCCCGACGCAATGACTCCCAACAGGAGCCATGCGCACCCCAGTCGCCAAGCCAAATGGCTTGCTCGCGTCTGGATTGGGGCAATTCGATTCATCGACCAGTCCTTATCGGCTCATCCGTGGAATGGGGTAGCAAGCAGCCGCCTTGGGCCGTCGGCCATCCTGGTTTGGGGCTCGCTGCAACCTCTCCATTTTACGCAACCGGAATCTTTGAGGGGCGACAAACCTGCTAAACTCCAAATTGTCCCGTCCTTAGAGGGAGTGGAATGCCCGAAAAATCGTCAAGATCCGGATCATTGGAAGAAGTTAGGTGCCATAGGCTCGAGTTGGTAGAATGGAACAGCTCACCCTAGCTCCCCTACCAACCACTATGCTGCGAATCTCTGAGCCGGCACATCGACCTACCCCTACTTGGCTCCTCGGCTCGGCCTGCATCTTCGTATTTCTGCACATTGCCCCCCACAGTGAAGCCCAGCAAGTTGACTTTGTTCGGGACGTTCGCCCCATTCTGGAAACCCATTGTTACTCGTGCCACGGGCCGCAAAAGCAGAAATCAAGCTTGCGCTTCGACGTAAAATCGGCAGCCATGCGCGGCGGCGAAAATTATGGTCCGTGTGTTGTCCCGAACGATCCATCCTCGAGTCCTCTGATCGAATTGGTGACCAGCGATGATGTTGAGGTACGCATGCCTCCTCAGGGTCCTCCGTTACCCGAGGAGTCGATTCAAACCCTGCTGCGTTGGATCGAACAAGGTGCAATATGGCCGGACGGAATCGATACTACGCAATTGAAGGACCCCAAGGAGCATTGGAGTTTCCAACCGATCCGTTCCTGGGAAGGTGAGCACTCCATCGACTCCTGGATCGAGTTGAAACTGCGCGAGCGAGGATTGGCAATGGCCAATGAGATAGCTCCGACGGGATGGCTGCGACGCGTAACTCTCGATTTGCACGGACTACCACCCACCCCCGAACAGATGGCTGCGTTTCAGAAACGTTACGAAGAAGTCCTGTCGGGGGATTCATCGACCCGCGATGCTTCGATCCTTTCGTTGTATGGATCCACCGTCGATGGGTTGCTAGACTCCCCTCGTTACGGAGAACGGTGGGCACAGCATTGGCTCGATGTGGTCCGGTATGCGGATACCCATGGGTTCGAAGTCAACACCGAGCGCCCTCACGCATGGCATTACCGCGACTATGTGATCGATGCGTTCGCTCGCGATACTCCCTTCGATCAATTCGTTCGCGAACAGATCGCTGGTGACAGCATGGATCGAGACACCGCCACCGGATTTCTCATTACTGCATCGGTCCTGCTCCCAGGACAAATCGGTGCGGATGAGCCGAGCAAAAGGTTGGCCAGACAAGACGCCCTCGATGAAATCGTTGTCAATATTGGGCAATCTTTTTTAGGTCTGAGCATCGGATGCGCTCGATGTCACGATCACAAGTTCGATCCTATAAGCCAATCCGATTATTACGCGATGCAATCGTTCGTCGCAGGAGTCGAATATGGTGATCGAGAAGTGCGCACTCGAGAGTCCGATGCAAAGAGAAAACAGGCCGATTTGCTCGCTGAAAAAATCGCGAACATCGATACGCAACTCATGCGATTGGAACCGTTGGCCCGCTCGCTCGACGCACCCATTGTCCCATCGGATTCACGAAAAAACGAAGAGCTTTTCCAGCCGCGATCGGCGCGATGGGTCCGCATGGACATCGATGATGCCAACCGCCATCCAACCTTGGGATTGATCGAACCGTGCATCGATGAGTTTGAAATTTGGACGGACGAACCAGAACCTAAAAACATAGCGTTGCAGAGCGAGGGTGCGCGCGTTACCGCTTCGGGTAGCCGCGAATCTGCAATCCATCAGCTCAAGCATATTCATGATGGAATGTATGGAAATTCCCATAGCTGGATGAGCGACCAAGCTGGTAAAGGTTGGGTGCTATTTGAACTTCCGCAGCCAATGCGCATCGCACGGATCGTTTGGGGGCGTGATCGCGAAGGCCAATTCCAAGATCGTTTAGCAACGGCATACCGAATTTCGGTTGGTTTGGAACCCGATGCGCTAGAAATGGTTGCCGCGAAAGCAAGCTTGCGAGCGAGTGTCCAAGCTCGACGAAACATCGATCGCATTCCACCAACCCGTGCGAAACAAGTTCGATTCACCATCTTGGAAACGAATCGATTGGAGCCATGCATCGACGAACTTGAGGTGTTTAATAGCGATGGGGTGAACGTGGCCCTTCATAGCCATGGCTCCATCGCAACATCGGCAGGAGATAAAGTCGATCCTGGGCGCCATGAACTCCGATTCGTCAATGATGGTCACTACGGAAACAGCAGCAGTTGGATGTCGAGCGAGGTTGGGCAAGGCTCGGTTTCGGTCATCTTGCCTCGCGTCGAAACCATCGAACGAATCGTGTGGGGGCGGGACCGCCAAGGGCAATTCACCGATCGGTTGGCTACCCAGTACCGAATTGAAATCGCTGATGAAGATGGTGTTTGGAAGCCCGTCGCCGGATCCAACGATAGGAAACCCTACGATGCCGAGACGAAACCCGATGCATCGGTCGATCCGTCGGCGTTTGGTTTAACTCCCGAAGAGGTTCGATTGGTCGAAACCTTGCAAGGAGAGCGTAAACGATTGGAAGGGGAGCGGAATGGTATCCTCGAATCGCTCAAAGCTTTCGCGGGAATCTTCCGAACACCCGATACCATCCATGTGTTGCATCGCGGTGATCCAGAACAGCCCAAAGATTCAGTAGCACCGAGAGTGCCTTCGTTCTTCGGAGAGGCGAGTTCGGGCGTAGTGGGTTCGGAAGCTGCGGGTTCGGAAGCTGCGGGTTTAGCAAGGGCCGCGTTAGCTCAGGATGCACCTGAACGGGAAAGGCGGATTGCGATTGCCAATTGGATCGCGTCTCCCGAGAACCCGCTCACCGCACGGGTGATCGCCAATCGCATTTGGCAAGGGCACTTCGGAGTGGGGCTGGTATCGACCCCCAACGACTTTGGAATGAACGGTCTCGCCCCCTCCCATCCAGAACTGCTCGATTGGTTAGCCCGTGAATTGATCCGATCGGGGTGGTCGATGAAGCAACTCCATCGAAAGATCGTCCTGTCGCGAGTCTACCGTCAATCGAGCCTCAATAATCCAGATGCCGCTCGGGTCGATGCGGATGCGAGGTTGCTCTGGAGGTATCCACGTCGTCGATTGGAAGCAGAGGTGATCCGGGATTCCATGCTGGCCGTCAGCGGTAAACTGGACTTCAAGATGTACGGTCGAGGCTACGATCTCTTCGATCAACGGGGTGGATTGAGTGGTTTTAAACCGATTGAATCCTTTTCCGGAGAAGGATTGCGGAGAATGATCTACGCGCACAAGGTTCGTCGCGAGCGTGAAGCAGTTTTCGGCGCGTTCGATTGTCCGGACGCGGGGCAAAGCACCGGACTGCGCCGGGCATCAACAACACCCATCCAAGCACTGAACTTGTTCAATAGCCGTTTTACGCTAGAGCAATCGACAGCCTTTGCCGAACGCGTTCGATCGATTGCTTCGCTAGAATCCGAGCGCCCGGTTCGCGCCGATGCTTACATTGCTCAAATCCGTGTCGCCTACCGGTTGGCGCTTTGCCGGGAGCCTACGGAAATGGAAATCGCAGATGCGTTACCGGTCGTATCCACCTATTCATTAGATCTCCTTTGCCGCGCGTTGTTCAATAGCAACGAGTTTCTCTTTTTTCCCTAGACCCAGTAACTCATAGCCCCTGCTCCTCATAGCCCCTGTTCCACCATCATGTTTCAAAGGCTTGCATCCTCATTCCGAAATCCACTGCTCGATCGGCGACGCTTTCTGGGCGATGCATCGTCGGCGCTCAGTGCACTCGCGCTGACGAGCTTGCTTCATAGGGATGGTCTGCTTGCTGGGCGTGTAGCCGCGGACGAGATCGATCCAGCGAACCCTTATGCACCGCGATCGCCGCATTTTCCTGCCAAGGCCAAAAATGTGATTGTTATTTTTTGTGCGGGGGCGGTGAGCCAATTGGAAACATGGGACTACAAGCCCAAGCTGATCGAATGGGATGACAAGCCTCTACCTGGTGGGCCTTCGGTCACGTTCCAAGGCCCCGCTGGGAATCTGGCGCGACCTCAATACGGTTTTCGTCAGCGTGGTGAGACGGGCAAATGGGTCAGTGACTTGATCCCGCACTTGGCGGAATTGACCGATGACATTGCGTTTGTGCATTCGTTGACCAGCAAATCCAATACGCATGGACCGGCTGAAAATTTTCTTTCGACAGGATTCAATCTCGATGGGTTCCCTAGCCTCGGCGCATGGGTGACTTATGCACTGGGGAGTGAATGCAGCGATTTGCCAGCCTACGTGGCGATCCCTGACCCTCGAGGTGTGCCGCAGAATGGCTCCAACAACTGGGGCCCGGGTTTTCTCCCGGCAGCATTCCAAGGCACGACAATGTCCTCGATCGATCCGGTGCGACACTTGATGGCGCCCGGAATGAGCCCTGAGGCGAATCGTGCCACTCGAGAGCTTCTAGAGAAAATGCATGCCCGTAATCTGGAGCAGAATCCCGGGGATGTGCAGTTGGCGGCTCGGGTCGCGAGTTATGAGTTGGCAGCGCGCATGCAAATGAGCGTCCCGGAGATCAGCGATCTAGGTACAGAACCAGAGCATGTTCTTAGGGCATACGGGGCCGACGATCCGAGCAACAAAGAGAAGGCCGCCTTTGCAAAGAATTGCATTTTAGCGCGACGATTGGTGGAACGAGGTGTTCGATTTGTTCAATTGTTCAATGGCGCCTATGCGAGTGCTGGCAAACTCAATTGGGACGGACATAGCGATCTCAAGGCCCAGTACGACGTTCATGCATCGATCCTGGATCAGCCCGCAGCGGCACTCATTCGAGATCTAAAGTCGCGAGGGTTGCTTGAGGACACGTTAGTCGTCT
>Ga0315904_10012613_pt1 | contig 10658 bp, 9 predicted proteins | sample LakEriMetagenome_6_FD_203529 | JGI IMG/M metagenome (GOLD analysis project Ga0315904, IMG submission 203529) | Freshwater fungal communities from buoy surface, Lake Erie, Ohio, United States - Buoy 12 MA120 | ecosystem: Environmental > Aquatic > Freshwater > Lake | place: USA: Lake Erie, Ohio... | reverse complement strand
AGTAGGAAAATCTCCCATCTTGAAAAGATCTGTATCACCAGAAGCGTTTTTATATTTACTAGAATATTTCTTGAACCAAGGAATACTTGCAGTAGTCATTGGAGTAGCAAAATTAGGAATAAAACCATTAAATTTATCGTAATCAACATTTACCTTATCTTTGGCAAACTCCATTATAATTCTTTGTTTTAAAGCTTTTGTTTGTTGCTTTTTGTTTAAGCCTTGCAAAAATACAGATTTAGAATCAGGAGCTAAACTTGATGCTCTACTACTAGCAATAGCAATCGGCTGATCTTTTCCTTTTCCTATTATTTCAGTAAAATTAGGATCTAAAATTAAATCTTTTCCATCAAAAAAATAATCATCTGAATATGGATTTTTAAGTATATTACCATAATTCAAATTAAGATGTCTTATTACTTTTCCAATATTAGTCGCTGCATTATGTCCGGTGCCACTATAAGCATCTGCAAATGTTTGTGATGAATAAAAATTTTTATTATACTCTTTAGCTGGATCAGATGGAACTTTAGGTACGCTTATAAAATCTATAGGCTTATTGAACGAAGGAGACATTCCAATATCCATACCGACTTTATCTTCAAAAGCTCTTCCAATTCGTTTATTAAACAAAATTTGATCTTTTTTAGTTGCAAAATTAGGTATAAATCCACCATACATATATGGATCAATACCAGTTTTATTTATAGAATTTTTTCTGTGTGCGCGACCAGCTTTTGATCCAGCAGGAGGATTAATAAATGGTTGATTAAAACCGGAAACATATTTTGTTTCCTCCGCTGTATTCATGTAAGTGTTAGCTCCTACTGAGCTTGGAGCTTTTATAATCTTACCAGCCTTGTAACCACCCATGGCTGCACCCATTCTTTCAGACATTTCAGCAAATGCTGGAATATGACCACCAGCTTTTATTCTTGGCCCTACTTGAATGCCTCTAGCTCCAACGGTTGCTCCTTGAGCAGACAATAACGGAGCTAATTGTTGAGCTAATTGTAATTGTTGTTGATACTGTGCTGTTTGTAATTTTGCAAAATTTAATAATGTTTGCGCTTGTGCAATTTCGTTACCTTGTTGTCCTTGAAGAGCCATTGATAACTGGCTTTGACCCTGAAGAATTGATAATATTGATTTTTCAATATTCGCTCTTTTTTGAGCTTCTGTTGTTAAACCTAAAATAGCTGGCAAAGCTTTTGTAGCATCTTCAAATGTATTTTTAGCGACTTTAGCAATAACTGCAAATGCAATAGCCAATCCCGGTCCAGTAATAACATTACGAATACCTTTTAATAAACCATTTGCAAAAATAGATCCTGGGCCTTCTCCTTCTAAAGTATCATTTATATATTTTACAGCATCATTTACCGGAGAAACAATTGCTTCAAATATTGGAGCAAATGTTACTTTACCTACATTATTAGCTAATTGCTGTAAACCTAAACCTGTTTGAGTAGCGAGTGCGCTTAAAGTTTTGTTTAATTTTTGATTTGCCAAATCAGCTTCATTTGAAGCTTTAGCTCCTCTTTCTAATGCTTTTGTATAAGTTCCTTGAGTGTTTGTTAAATCATTAACAATTCCTTTAAGAATGTTAACTTGATAAACACCGGCTACTTGTTCTGATAATTGAGCGCGTTGAGCGTCAGCAAGATCATTATATTTATTAGCAAAATTTTGTAAAATTTGAACGGCTGGTAAAATATTGCCCTCGACATCGCGAACAATAATATTAAATTTTTCTAACTGATCTAGAGTATCAGTTCTTTGTAGACGAGTAAAAATTGTTTTTAATGCGTTACCAATTACAGCGCCACCTCTTGCTGTACTTTGTTGAGCGGTTGTAACCAAAGCATTTAGTTGATCGAAATCAACTCCAGCTTCTTGGGCTGCTTGACCTGTTCTTGACAAAGCTTCAGTTAAATCGCTTGCTGATACTGCGAAATCTTGTTCAACTGCTGCTAATTTATTAACAACTTGAGCTGTTGTTAATCCAGCTTTAGAAAATCCATTGATTGTAGAAGTCAAATCTTCAACGGCTTGTCTAGAACTTATTCCAGTTAAACGAACTAGAGTTAAAGCATCAGCAGTTCTTTTTAATGTTTCTTCTGTATTTAAACCTTGACGAGAAAATTCTAAAGCAGCTTTTGTAGCATCGTCAAAAGACGAAGCTGTTTGTTTAGATATAGTGAACAATTCACTTGAGAATTTTTGCAATCCTGAAGTTGATAAACCTAAAACACGATTAACATCTGTTAAAGATTTTTCAATTTCAATAGTTATATTAGCTAATTCTTTAAAAGTCTTTACTGCACCACCTAATACAGCAGTAGAAGCTCCGAATGCAAGTACGCGAGCATTAGAAGCTTTCAATGCAGATTCAAAATCAGCTAAATCACTAGTTATTCTGCCTAAAGGTTGAGAAAAACTTCTGGGATTAATCTGTAAATTTAATTGATTTTGGCTTGCAAATCTAGCATTATATGCCGCCACACCTTGCGATATGCTCTGAGCTAATGCCGATTGACTCGCTTGGACGTTAATCTGTACTGACATATATCAAATAATTACACTTAATTTTACTCAACACCCATTAATTTCATTAAATCCTTCATATCTAAACTGCCACCTTTCTTTTTAGCTTCTTCGGCCAAACTTACATTTTTTGTATTTCCTTTGTCCATATTAATGTATTTATAATCTTCTTTTGTAGCTCCAACAATAGATGTAGCTTGATTATCTTTTTGCTGCATTTTTTCTTTAGCTTTTTCATTTGCATTTACATAATCGATTAACTTATCTGGATCTTTCTTATAATTGTCTGGAATCTTATCGTTTGTAGACAATATATTTTTAAAATATCTTGCATATAATATTAAGCGCAACTGATTATATGTAAGATTTATAATAGGTTTTCCATAAAAATGTATAGGATCTTCACAATATGGCATGTAATAACTAAAAAAATCTTCTAAAACTAATTTTTGAATTTTAGAATCAGAAAAATTATTTAATATTGAATTATATATTTTAATAAGTTCAGATAAGTTATCTGAATTTATATTATCAAACTCTTCTTCTAGATAAAAAAGTGTATCTAAATTTTTATCTTTATATATTGTAAATTTAAGAAACTCTTCAGTTACCCTTTGTTCGGCGTAATGCTCACAAGTGTTACCAAGATAAGAATTTCTTTTATTTTTTAATTCATTTATTTTAAGTAAAGAATCATTTATCTGTTTATTTAATATATCTATTTGAGATTTAAGATAAGTATTTTTTTTCTGCTCGGTGATTTTATGCAAAAAAACTTCTTCTTGTTTTATGGCTCTCTCCTCAACATCTGTCCAATAACCTTCTTCTTTTAAATTTATTAAAGACTCTTCAATAGTTGGTATACCACGATTTTTAGCTTCTTTTAAATAATCTTCTTTCGACTCATCAAGTAAAACTTGATCAGAAATATTTATATGTTTAAAATATAATTTGCCAAAGCTACAATTTATTAAAGTGTAGCCTTGGCAAATATCTCTGAAACTTTTTTTATAATCTAAAGTATAATCCATTATTGTCCAGAAAGAATCTTATCGAATTCTTCCTTATCTATCTTACCAGTAAAGAACCAAAAACTAATAATACTAGCTAATTTATTATAAGTCTTAGTATACAGCTCATCTTCCTTTTCTTCTAAAGAATAAAGATATTCTTCTTTTTCTTCTAGAGTTTTTCCAGGAAATATTGGAAGATAATCAACTTGATTCTTACTTGGATCTTTATAAAAACTCAAGCTTAAAACATACCATAAAATTGATCTATTTTGCGCTTTTGTGTCAGCTGTGTGATTAAAAAGATTCAAATAACTAGTTTCTCTTTCTACGATCTCTCTTCTTACATCTATCAATTCAGATTGTTTTGACAAGATTAAATCTTTGTCTTCTTGAGTTCTTTCCGATTCAGGCTTCAAGTTAAGATTTACTATTTCAATTTGAAGTTGACCATATTTTTCATATCCAGCGTTCAGTTCATCTGAATCTTTTTGATTTACTAATCCACCTGTATCACTATATTTATTAAGCAACATCGCTTTTGTTAAGACACCTTGCTTGATACATTTACTCATTTCGATAGAAAACACCATTTCAGCTTCTTGAATTTGCTTTCTATTTGGTTGTTTTATTAAAATCTCAACAGGAATTGTCTTATCTACCATTTCTGAAATAGTGCGCTCTTTTTCAACACCGTTTTCATCAGTATACTTTTCTTGTCTTTTTTCTGTAATTTTTGCGACCTTTTCGATATTAAATGTGTAAATGTACTTAGACATATTTATAATATTGTATTTTTAATGTGTTTAAATTCTAATTATGGGAACTAGTTTATTAACCTCTACTGAAAAAGCAGCTTTGGCGGCTGTATTTGATGATATACATGAAACTTTTGCGCGTGAAATAACTGTTTTTAAAGAAGCCTCTACAGTTGTTATCATAACGGACCCTAATTATAATCCGTTATATAAGACCGCCGGTCAAACTACTTCAATAATAAATACACCTGTTTATAAAACATTTAAAGCTAGAATTCAATATCAAGATGACGTTGGTAAAAAATATTGGAGTGAACAAGGATTGAATTCTCAAATAAAACTAGAAGCTGTAGTTGGAACTGTAAGATTAAAGATCGATCAAGAGGCTTACGATTATGTTAAAGACGCTCGTCGTTTTGACGTTGATGGCAAAAGATATGTTCTTAATTCTACATTTAGACCTCATGGTTTATTTGATATACAATATTATACATTATATCTCAAACCTGATCCCTAAAAATGACAAAACTTGATTCAGCAGATTTAAATCAAATTGCCGAACAGTTAGTGAAACAAAACAATTATATACAATATGTTTATTCACAACTTCAAAAACAAATTGAAAAAATTAAACAAGAAATTATTGAAGAGTTTGAAAACCATCCTGTCACGCAAGAAATAAATGGCGGAATAACTGCCAGCAATATTTCCAATACGCTTGATGGTGTTACAAATCTTTATTCATTTATAGGATTTGAAAGTGGCGACAATCCACTAAATCCTATTCGTGAAGAATTAAAAAAAATTAATTTAAAACATACTACAAATAGTAAAGGCGAATTGGTCTTCTCTGTTGAATTTCCAACTGCCAAAGATATTTTTAAAGTGACTCCCATGCCTTGGGCAACTGGACGCAGTTGGTCACAAGGCATAGAATTAGGAATATCAGGATTGGGATATTATATTAAAAAAACTAAGAATAGCAGATCTGGATTAGGCATTCAATCTCAAACACCCATGAGAAATGGAGTTAGATTTAAGAATACAAAATACATATCATATCTTATAAATTCATACACAAAAAAAATTCAAGATTTATCTAAGGATACAATTTTATGATCCCAGCATTTTCACATAATATAACAAATAGTTTTTTCTTATGGTTTGATAATCATTTAATGAGAAAAGCTGAAGCTTTTCAAACATATACTACAAAATTATATAATTATACTGATGCGCGACTTGGCGATAATAAAGTTGTTTATGGTAGTCCATATAAACAATGGGCATATGACAATAGTGTAGCAGGAATTTCTATACCTTCTGGATTTTTAATTAATAATTCTTTTGTACCAACTGGAACGAGCGGCATGTATATTGATTTCGACAATGGGCGCATAGTTTTTAATAGTGGAGTTTCTAAAAATCTAAATATAACTGGTACATATACTGTAAAAGAAATAAATAGTTACATAACAGATCAGCCTGAAGACAATTTAATAATCGAAGGAAAATATGTTACTAATAGTAGATTCACAGTTAGTGAAACTTATGTGTCTCCATATAATCCAGTCACGCCTTGTGCATTTATATCAATAGAAAATATAGATAATAATGGATTTGCGCTTGGTGGTGAAGACGAAACAAGAGTACGAATGAAAGCGGTTGTGTTTGCAGAAAATCTTTATCAATTAGACGGTGTTCTAAGCGCATTTGCCGACACATATAACACTAATTTCAATATCATACCAATGACTAATCACCCATTGGGTGAATATAATAATTTAAAGACGGGATTGTATCCTACTGGTTATAATTATATTGATGTCAATAAACAACATACAGATAAAAAATGCTACATATATGACGTAACAACATCTAAAATAAAAGATGATGTTGTAAAAGAACTTAATCCAATTCTTCATATTGGATTTATCGATTGGAATATAGGTAACATTAGATACCCAAGATTATAATTTCACAAAATAGCCCATACACTGTAAAAATAATTAACATTTTAACAAATAAAAAAATATGGCAAGAAATCGCGTAATTTATCAAAGTCAGGCTTTATATATCGCCCCAAACAGCACTGGTATTCAAACTAGTGGTTTTGGACTAACTCCAAGCGTAACAACCACAGGAGCTTATACAACTGGTGAATTAGCTAGTGGTACAAGTCTTCTTTACAAACTGGACAGAGTGCAAAATTGTAATTTCAATTTTACAATTAATCGTCAAGATATCAATGAATTAGGTCAACTAGCTCGTATCGATAGTATTGTAAATGATACTCCAACAGTAGGCTTGGATTTCAGTTATTATGTTACTGATGGCTTAAATGAAAGATTGATGGGATTCAATTTTTCTGGAAGAAGTTCAGCCGCTGATCTTCAATGCGTTAGTAATGCTAGCGCCATTTCTGGTTTAATGATAGATACTCAAGGTAATAATTATTATATCATAACTGTAGATGAAGGTGAGGATGTTGTAGGTGCTAATTTATCTAGCGCTAGTAATTCTGTTATTGCTGTAGGCAATGGATTTATTACAGAATATAGTCTAGACGCTTCTGTTGGAAACATTCCAACAGCCAGTGTAACTGTTGAAGCTTTCAATATAAAGAGTGATGTAAATAAAACTCAATTACTTGATAATGGCTCAACTGTTTTAACTGGAAGATCTCCTGCAATAGATTATACTCAAACCCCAGCAACTCGTTTAACAGGAGTTAATAGAGGATATGTTATCGGCACTGGAAATAATACAACAGGAGTAAGTTCGGTTTCTGCTCTCCGTCCTGGTGATATTGTTCTTTCTTTACCAGTTAACGATGGATTTACTGAACTAGATGAAGCTGGAAATAAAGCTCATATTCAAAGTTTTGCTTTTACTATTCCTCTAACTAGAACAGTTCTTCAAAGACTTGGAAATGTATTCGGTTTTGCTCGCGTTTTAGAAGTTCCATTAAATATGGATATAACTATTAACGCTATTGTTAATGAACTACAAACTGCTGATATCTTTGATCAGCTTTGTGGCACTGCTGATAAGAAAAACTTTACTGTAACTCTAAATCAATGCGCTGATGTTGGTGACACAGTTACTCCAAGAATAGTATATCAAATTAAAGGTGCTATTTTGAGTTCTGAAAACTTCTCAACTGATATTGGTGGAAATCAAACTGTCGATTTGACTTATAGTGTTCAAATTGGTGGAGCTAATGACACTGGTAACGGTATCTTCATGAGTGGTTCTTATACAACAGGCGCTGCGCTAACAAGTGGTGTTCTTAATAACTACTATAAGCTTGGTACTGGAAAGAATTACTAAAAATAACTAACAAAAAACCCCAGTCGAAAGACTGGGGTTTTTTTATTTATGGATTTCCATATCCATACGGATAATAAAAATATCCAGACCCAGTATATATTGGCGAACCATCTTCACCAGCTACTTGCACAGGAACGGCTTGATAAATATTATAACTTGTAACTAACCTTTCCATTTCTTCTCTTGCATCATTTGCAAGTCCACGATACGTTTTGGCTAATTCATTTTTATTTGTACGAGTAATCATACTATCTCCTTCGCGCAAAGTTACGAAATCAACCGAACTATCAATTCCTCTCAATACCTGACGAGTCTTTTTTGTATAAAACTCGTATAAATACATTTGTTTATATATTGCTCTTTCTTCTTGCTGGAAAGCTCCTGTTGGTATGAAATTAGAATCTTGTACAGAATACTGACTATATATTTTAGTATTTAATAAACCAACATTATTAGCAAGCCAACCTGAAATATAATAAAACTGAGCATATCCGCTATCATAATCAAATTCATTTGCGAATATTTCGTCAGCTAAATCATGTACGCTGTAAGTTACCATATATTATACTTACACTTTTTTATTCATTTTTCGAACTATTTCGTTTGCAATCTCTAGTTTTATTAGCTATTTATATTAATTAAATCCTGAATTGTCTGATTGTTGTTTGTACCTGGTTTTATCGGCCAATTTATATTATCTAAATCTTGAATTGTCTGAGGCAAATCTCTTAGATTTTGACGATATGTTTTCCATGCGTCTTTTATTTCTTGTGAATAATTTTCCCATTTATCTATAGTCACCTCTATATCAGAAATATTTAATAATTGATTACGATACTCTCTTATTTTCTTTAATTTATACTCTCTTATTTCTTCATCTGTTTTTGGAGTTATAGCTACTGTGTAAACAGTATTACCTTCTACTACAGGAGTTAGCAATAAATGATACTTTTGAGTTGCTTCGTCATGAGGTAAAAATTCAATTACTTTATATAAATTATTTTCTTCTAGAAAAGCATCTGGAACACCATCTCTTGAAAAAGAAACGTTAGAATACATTTCATATATGCTTTGTATAAAAAATTCGCCATTTATTAATTTTGCTACTTTCATAGTCTATTGTTTAAAAATTTGTTAATGATTTTATAGTAATTCCACTAAAATACTACCATGGTAAAAGAAATTATATGAAGAAGATTGTGTTATTAATGTACCACCTGATAATGATGAAAGAAATGATCCACCCCCTCCTCCAGCACCTAATGAAGTACAAGAGCAAGAATAGATACCTCCTCCACCACCTCCAGAGTAACCTCCACCACCCCCACCCAAGAATTGAGATGGTCCACCACCGCCACCAAAACCACCATTTAAGGCAACCCCATTCCCTGTACCACCTATAAATCCGCCAGAATAAGTAGCTCCACCATTTGATGTTCCAGTCCCTGATGCCCCAGCAGTTGCAAAACCTGCACCACCTCCACCTCCTGTAACGCAACCGGAAGTGTATGCACCACCACCAACAGCACCACTCGCTCCTCCACCTTGATTGCCACCTAAGCCACCAATCTGACCGCTACCAGCCGCACCGTTATTTGCAATTTGACTAACTGTTGCACTTTGATTACCTCCAGAAGAGGTATAAGCACCACCACCACCACCACCGACAGCTATTAATAGCGTACCTGCTTGAGTAACAAAAAAGGAACCACCTCCACCACTACCAACCGGATAACCACAACCACCTGAAGCACTTGTACCTTTCTGACCAACTATAAGTTGGTATTTAGCACCAGCGGTCAGGGAAAAAGTTGCTTGAATATAGGCTCCAGCGCCATATCCTGAATAACCACCTTCTGCTGCACCACCAGATGCGCCTGTTGCTGAAATTCTATAAGTACCAGTCTGAGGGGCTGTCCACAATTGGTATCCTTGAGTAATAACAGTAAAATAAGCACTATTTATTATCCATGGATATGTAGCGTAATCATAATTAATTGTACAATCTGTGAAAGTAGGTCCATTTTGACCCGACTTTCCAGCGTTTGTGAAATTAAACGATGTAAATGAATATAATTGTGCCGCGCCTTTTTTTCTAACTAATGACGCTCTACCTGTTCCTTTTGTTGCCATAAAAATTAGAAATTTTGTCCTCCATTAAATCCATACCAATTGTTGCCATCGTATATGAATGTAAATATATCAAATTTACCATTCGTAGTTGTTAATGTTGGAGCGGTTCCTCCAGGCCATTTAACAATTGAACCAAAATCCCAAGTTATTGTATAAACATTACCATTAGGTATAACAATTAATGTAAATGAATGAGCTTTTAAAGATAAATTATTAATAGCAAAATTTGTAACATTACCAGTTAATGCTAATCTTACTATTGTTTCAGTGCTTAAATTAACATTTACAGTACCAGAGCTAATTGATGGAGAACTAAAAGTTTCTCTAATACCAGCTAAACTACTTACGTTACTAACAGTAACAACAGTTCCATCATCAGTTATAGATGATGTAGCTAAAGATGATGTGCCAGAATATTTAGCTATAGTATTAGCAACGCCTCCAGAAACTCCAGTTCCAGAACTACCACTTGTACCACTACTACCACTTGTACCACTACTACCGCTAGAACCTGAAGATCCACTAGTTCCTGATGTTCCAGAAACTCCTGATGTTCCAGATGTTCCAGATGTTCCAGAAGCCCCAGTAACTCCAGATGTTCCAGAGGTTCCAGAAGCGCCAGTAACTCCAGATGTTCCAGAGGTTCCAGAAGCGCCAGTAACTCCAGATGTTCCAGAGGTTCCAGAAGCGCCAGTAACTCCAGATGTTCCAGATGTTCCAGAAGCGCCAGTAACTCCAGATGTTCCAGATGTTCCAGAAGCGCCAGTAACTCCAGATGTTCCAGAGGTTCCAGAAGCGCCAGTAACTCCAGATGTTCCAGAGGTTCCAGAAGCGCCAGTAACTCCAGATGTTCCAGAGGTTCCAGAAGCGCCAGTAA
>Ga0315904_10012611_pt1 | contig 10660 bp, 6 predicted proteins | sample LakEriMetagenome_6_FD_203529 | JGI IMG/M metagenome (GOLD analysis project Ga0315904, IMG submission 203529) | Freshwater fungal communities from buoy surface, Lake Erie, Ohio, United States - Buoy 12 MA120 | ecosystem: Environmental > Aquatic > Freshwater > Lake | place: USA: Lake Erie, Ohio... | reverse complement strand
CCAGTCGGATTTGTTAGGATTGCGAGGCATCCGGGCATGCTGTGACCACTAGATATGGTGTACAAGCCCTAAATGTCATGGTTTACAAACTATTTTTGCGCCTCTCCCTAGCTTGATCGCCGTGGCCAGTGGCGAACCGACGAGTTTCGGTGCGAGCAACCTGCCACCCGGCTGGACCTTCAACTCCACGACCGGCCTCATTTCCGGCACGCCTGATACGGTGGGGACATGGCGCATCCTGCTCACCGCCACCAATGCCCATGGCTCCGGCAGCGAGATTCTGACATTGAACGTGATAGGCACCGGCAATCAGATCTCACGTGACGTTTGGACCAACCTTCCCGGGACCTCGCTCGCCTCGATTCCACTTAGCACGACGCCGAGCACGTCCACATTGATCCCGAATCTCGAGGCTCCGCAAAATGATAGCGAAGATTTCGGCGCGCGCATTCGCGGCTCCCTCACCGCTCCCGCGACCGGCAGTTACCGGTTTTGGATCACAGCGGATGATGCCGCCGAGTTATGGATTTCAAACGACAACGAGGAAGTGAACTCGTTCCGCCGCGCGATGGTGACCGCGCCGACGTCATACCGCGGCTGGACCGAGGCCGGTGCCGGCAAGTCCGACTTCCTCTGGCTCGAAGCGGGCAAACAATACTACATCGAAGTGCGCCACAAGGCTGGCACCGGCGACGATCACGTCAGCGTCGGCTGGCTCAAGCCCGGCGAAGGCGGCGTGGACCCGACTGACGACACTGCTCCCACGGAAGTCGTGCCATCGTTCGTGCTTTCGCCCTACGAGGCGGGAACCGGCGGCGGCCAGGGCACGCTCTTCTACTCCAACCTCACCCCACAAGGCGGCGTGGTCACAAGCGCCTCCGGCAACATTCTTCTCCGGTTGAGCGAAGACGAAACCCAAGCGGTCATCACGGTCAATTACTCGAACCTGACCACTCCCTACTTCGGCATGCATTTGCATGATCCGAACATTCCCGGAGGAGGCCTCTCCAACGTCGTCTGCGATTTCGACGAACCCGGCGACGTTTCCCGCCAACAGGACGGCACATGGCTGTGGGTCATCAAGCCCCGCGGTGCCTACACTGCGGAGGAAATCGTGGATCACATCAAAAACCCGACGGGCATGGGTCCCGTGTTTTTCAATGTCCACTCCACGGCGAACACCAGCGGCGAAATCCGCGGCAACCTGAAGCAATTGCAAGGCTCGCAGACTTTCACCGCACCCGCCGCGCCGCCAGCCGCGCCCGCGGATCACACCAATGCCAATGCCGCCGCACGCTTCCTGACACAGAGCACTTTCGGCGTTCACGGCGCTGACGTGGATGCCGACGGCACGCCCGACTCCATCGAAGAAGTGCAGACCGCAGGCAGCTACGAGGCATGGATCGACTCCCAGATCGCCCTGCCTCCGACCTTGCATTATCCATACGTCTTCACCAACCGCAACCTGACCTCGCCGGGCAGCGCGACTTACGACGGCAACTTGATGTTCCGCTCATGGTGGAGGAATTCGATTACCGCGCCGGACCAACTCCGCCAGCGTCTCGCCTTCGCACTCAGTGAAATTTTCGTCATTTCCGAGGCCGGTCCGCTGGATGACAAGGCGGATACACTCTCCGATTTCTACGACACGCTGCTGCATTACAGTCTCGGCAACCCGGCCTACACCCCGCCGACGGGAGCGCCGCCCGCCGACGGCACCTTCCACAACCTCCTGAAGGCAGTGACCCTTCATCCTGCGATGGGCCGCTATCTCGACATGCTGAACAACGACAAGCCGAACCCTGCGACCGGCCGTATCCCCAACGAAAACTACGCGCGCGAAGTTCTCCAACTCTTCTCCATCGGCCTCTATCGGCAATGGCCGGACGGTTCTTTGATGCTCAATTCCCTAGGCGAGCCGATCCCGACTTATGGCCAGGACGAGGTTGTAGGCTTCGCCCATGCCTTCACCGGTTGGGGTTACTATTATTCCGATGTCGCACCGCGCACCTCCTTTACCGGGACACAAAACTGGATCGATCCCATGCGAGAGGTGCCTCTCCGCCACTTCATCGGCTCCAAGCGCACTTTGAATAACGTCGTCCTGCCCGGCTTGCCCGCGATCGGAGGCGTGGCAGTCGATCCGAACGCCAGCCACTCATCGACACAATATAACAACCCGGCCTACATCGCCCTCCCGGCGGTTGAACTCGAGGCCACACACCAACAGATATCCAAACACCCGAACACCGCGCCCTTCATTTGCCGGCAGCTCATCCAGAGGCTCGTCACCAGCACGCCCAGCCGTGGCTACATCCATCGCGTCGTCCAGAAGTTCAACGACAACGGCTCAGGTGTTTCCGGGGACATGAAGGCGGTGATCAAGGCCATCCTTCTCGATTACGAAGCCCGCAGCTCGACGCTGCTCACCCAACAAGGCTATGGAAAACAACGCGAGCCGATCTCCCGCGTGGCCGCCATCGCCCGCGCATTCCCCGCGCCAGCCCCTATCAATGGCACTTACAGCCAGACTGGAAATTTGATCACTGTTTCTGTTACCCCTGCGGTGACTCTTACGACTAACAACAACGCCAACGTCTTTCTTGATTTCAGTGGAGCATCCCCGAGCGACGTGGATGATGCTGCCTATACGATCATCAATCCGAGCACTTTGGGTGACGTCACCACCTTCACCGTCCGGCCGAGATCCACCGAAGGCACTGCCACTTATTCCCAGACGGCCGCCTCGCTGGTCGTCAATGTTCCGGACGAGCACACCTTCACCACCGGCAGCAATGTCTATCTCGATTTCACGAGCGGCGCTGTCCCGCCAAGTGACGGGGTTTACACCGTCACAAGCGCCTATGCGATAGGCAACAATGGCAACAGCTACTTCACCGTCCCGGCTCCGCTGGCGCAACGTGCGACTTATAATCAGGCGGCCAACAGTTCCACCATCACCGTGACCATCCCCGCGGGTCACACCTATGCGGTGAACGACTCGATCCAGATCGACTTCGTCACCGCTGGCGCGCCCTCCGGGCTTTTCACCGTGCTGACCTCCACATCGCCCACGCTGACCATCACCGGGACGGACATTCCGGCCGCCGCCCGCAATGGCAATGCGAATGTCATCCTTCCGGCCGACATCGTCACCCGCAGCGGAGCGCTCGTGGCCACCCGCGAGAGCTACTCCGTGGATCGCAGCGGCGGCAGCGTGGCGCTCACCTTCAGCGACTGGGGCTTGGGAGAAACGGAAACCGATCTGAGCCAGACCCCGATGCGCTCGCCCACGGTATTCAACTTCTTCGAGCCGGACTACAGCTTCCCGGGCATCCTCGCGCAGGCCGGGCTGATCACTCCGGAGTTCCAACTCACGTCCGATACCACCGTGATGCGCCAAGCCAATTTCATCTACAACGGCATCTTCAACGACCTCAACGGCATCCAGGGAGTTTCCAGTTTCAGAAACAGCAATGATCGTGACATCGCGCTCGATTTCCGCCCGTGGATGGCCGCCGGCCCGGGCGGCTTGCCATGGGTTCACGACAACAACCTCGGGGCGCTTGTGGACAAACTCAATCTACTCCTCATGGCGGGCCAGCTTCCCTCCACCGGCGTGAACAATTACGCCTCCAATCCACGCAACATCGTGAATGCCAAGGCCGTCATCACCGACTACGCGCAGCAGGCCTTCCCCTACGACAAAATTGTAACCAGCATCGGGACCACGGCACTCACCACCGTCACTGTCGCCGACCACGGTTACACCACCGGCAATACCGTGACCATCGCGGGAGTGACGGGCACCGGCTTCAGCAACGGCACCCACACACTCACTGTGACCGGCCCCAATACCTTTACCGTTCCGACGACCTGCACCACGGTATCAGCGGTCCTAACCAACGCGACCGCCACCGTCGGAGGTGTTTCAAAACCCATCACCGGCTTGAGCGGTTTCTGCTCCGTGAGCGTGTCGAACCACGGCCTGTCCACCGGCCAAACCATCACCCTCTATGGCGTGACCGGGGGTGCTTTCACTCCCGCCATCAACGGAACTCATGTCGTCACTACCACCGGGACCGGCACATTCATCGTGCCGGTGACCCGCACCAGCAGCTCCGGTCTAAACGTCATCAACGCCCGCATTTCCATCAGCGGCGGTTTCACGGACGTGCACCGCGACCGCATCCGCGCCATCGTCCATCTCTTGGTCACCTCGCCCGACTTCACCATTCAAAGATAAGCGCCGCCTGATCCCCAACCTTCATCCCATCATGGAAAAAAAATCCTATCATCTCCCAACCCGGCGGGAGTTCATCCGGAAATCCTGTCTTGCCGTCGGCACCATCTCCGTCGCGCAAACCATCCGCGATCTGCGCCTCATCAATTCCGCCGCCGCCCAGGAGGTCTTCAGCGATTACAAGGCCCTCGTCTGCGTGTTTCTTGGCGGCGGCAACGACTCCAACAACCTGATCGTTCCGCGCAGCGGCTCCGATTACTCGAACTACGCCGCCATCCGCCAGAACCTCGCGCTGCCCGCAAGCTCGCTGCTGCCCATCAATCCGCTCAACTCCGATGGCCGCGACTACGGACTCCATCCCGGCTGCGTGGAAATGCAGCAGTTGTTCAACGAAGGCAAACTCGCCACACTCTTCAACGTCGGCCCGCTGGTTTACCCGATGACCCGCGCGCAGTATTCCGCGAACTCCGTCGCCCGGCCGCCGCAGCTTTTCTCCCACAGCGACCAGGTCACCCACTGGCAGACATCGCTGCCCGACCAACCGCCGCGCACCGGTTGGGGTGGGCGCATTGCGGACCTTTTGCATCCCGATCAACTCGATCTCATCAACGGCCTGCCCGGCCCGAACGCCGCGAAGATCGCGCTCTGCACCTCGATCGCCGGCAACAACACTTTTGAAGTCGGCGGCACCTATCAGCAATACCACGTAGGCACCGGCGGAGCGGTCACCATGAGCAATGTTTCCGGAAACCGGCTGCAGGCTGTGAAAGACATTCTCTCCATCCCGTCGAACGTCGTCTCCAATCTCCAGCGCCAGGCCTATGCCGATGTCGCGGAGCGCGCCCTGGCCACCGGGGATTTGCTCAACACCGCCATTGCCAACACCAACCCCGTTACATATCCCAACTTCTGGACGACACCATTTCCCGCCAACAACGGCCTCGCCGACCAGCTTCGCATGGTGGCGCGCATGATCGAAGGCCGCGGGCCGGCCGAGTTGAACATGCGGCGGCAGATTTTTTACGTCACCGACGGCGGCTATGACACCCACACCTCGCAGGTCCAGAACAACGGCGCCACCGAGGCCGACCGCATCGCGGGCGAGCACGCCAACCGCCTCACCCGCGTGAGCAAGGCGCTCTTCGCCTTCCAACGCGCCATGGAGCAGCTTGGCTTGAGTGACAAGGTCACCACCTTCACCGCCAGCGATTTCGGAAGAACCTTCCGCACCAACGGCCAGGGCAGCGATCACGGCTGGGGCAGCCATCACATCATGATGGGCGGAGCCGTGCGTGGCGGACGAATCTACGGCACCTTCCCGACACTGCAAACCAACGGCCCTGACGCCGTGCCGACTTCCAATGAAGGCCGCTGGATTCCCACCACCTCCGTTGATCAGTATTCGGCCACGCTTGCCAGATGGTTCGGAGTTTCCGACTCCAACATGGCCACCGTCTTCCCCAACATAGGCCGCTTTGCCGAGATGGAAAACTTCATGCTCTAGGCCCGTGCCCGCTTATTCCAACAAGTGGACCGTCTTCCTGCTGGTGGTTCTCGCAGGCGTGTTGATTTGGAATCAATTCCGCGAGCGTGATCTTCCACCTGTTCGGGAAACGCAAACGCCGCTTCCAAAGGCGACACCAACACCACCAGCACCGCCTTCATCCGCTGTTGAACCTCCGCCTTCCGGCAACACGCAGACACCGGCACCATCCACTTCTTCCGTTGCAGCCACACCCGTGCCTGCCGCCACGCCTCCGGCTGTCGCAGGAGTCCTTCCCGGTTCCGTGAATGAAATCCCGGCGGCACCGGGCGACATCACCGAAGACCTCAGCGCCGTCGATTCCGCGATCCGCAACTTCCAAGCCGTCCACGGCGAGAACCCCATCGGCTCCAATGCCGAAATCACTTCCGCGCTCCTCGGCAACAACCTCAAGCAACTCAAACTCGAAGTCCCCGCCGGTTCACACGTGAACGCCGAAGGCCAGATGTGCGACCGCTGGGGCACTCCCTACTTTTTTCATCAAGTCTCCGCCACCGAAATGGAAATCCGCTCCGCCGGCCCCGACCGCAAGATGTGGACCGGCGATGATTCACAGATGTAGCTGCGGGCGGGAATGACGTATGCTGCGGTTGTCAGCCTTCCATCCGGCTGCGCCAGTAATCCAACCGCTCTTGGATGCGTTTTTCCATGCCCTGGTCGCCCGCCTGATAGTAAACCCGGCCCTCGGGCAGATAGGCTTGCGGCACGTAGGCTCCCTCGAAATCGTGGGAATAGAGATACTTCATCGCCTCCTCGCTCTCGCCGGATGCGGCAGCGAGTTTCTTGCGGGTCTTGGTGCGCAGATGCGGCGGCACGGCCAGCGTTCGGCCGCCCTCCACATCCGCCATCGCCCGGCCGAGCGCGGCGTAGGCGGTGTTGGATTTCGGCGCGGTGGCCAGATAAACGGTGGCGTGCGCCAGTGGAATGCGCCCTTCCGGCATGCCCACGAATTCAAGCGCGTGATGCGCGTCGAGCGCCACGCGCAGCGCGCCGGAGTCCGCAAGGCCGATGTCCTCGGAAGCGGCGATCACCAGCCTGCGCGAGATGAAACGCGGGTCCTCGCCGGCATGCAGCATCTTCGCCAGCCAATACAAGGCCGCGTCAGGGTCCGAACCGCGGATCGATTTGATGAAGGCGGAGGCAGTGTCGTAGTGCGCGTCGCCATCGGCATCGTAAACCACCGCCTTGCGCTGGATGGACTCCTCGGCCACCGCGAGCGTGAGGCGCACCGCGCCGTCTTCGTCCGCCGGAGTTGTTAAAGTGGCGAGTTCGAGCGCTGTGAGCGCCTTGCGCACGTCGCCGTCGGACTTCTCCGCGAGATGGCGCAGCGCCTCCGCGTCCGCGGTCGTGCGGGTGCCGCCGAGGCCGCGTTCTTCATCGGCCAGCGCGCGTTCCATCACGCGCACCACGTCATCCACCGGCACCGGTTCGAGTTGGAAAATCTGCGAACGCGAAACCAGCGGCGAGTTGACATGGAAATACGGGTTGTGCGTCGTCGCCCCGATGAACCGGACAACACCGCGCTCGATGTGCGGCAGCAGCACGTCCTGCTGGGCCTTGTTGAAACGATGGATCTCGTCGATGAAGAGAATCGTTGTCTCCCCGCGCAGTTCGCGCCAGGTGCGTGCTTGATCAATCTTCGCGCGGATCTCGGCGACGTTAGACTCCACGCCGTTGAGCGACTCGAAGCGCGAGCCGGTCGTGCGCGCGATCACGCTGGCCAGCGTGGTTTTCCCCGTGCCCGGCGGGCCGTAGAAAATCAGCGAGGTGAAGCGGTCGCTCTCGATCGCGCGCCGAAGCAGTTTGCCCGGAGCGAGGATGTGCTGCTGGCCCGCCACCTCATCGAGTGTGCGCGGCCGCATCCGCGCCGCCAACGGCTCGGGCGGGCTGGGTTTGCGCGATTGCGCGGCTGGAACTTCAAAAAGGTCGGACACGGCGGGATGCCCGTCACCATCCACCGCCACCCGCCCGACCGCCAGCCAGAATCCCGAACATCACCCACATTTCACCCGTGCGGCCACATCGGTGAAGTGTCAGCCTTGTGAAACCATGCGCATCACCGCGAATGCGGCGGCGGCGCTCAGGACGGCGATGGCGGCGGCGCCTGCGATGCGGTCGGGGAGGGTGGAGTCCGGGCGATTGGGCGATGAGGATTTGGGAAAGACAATCGCGGCGTAGAGCATGCCGGCGAGCAGCCCTCCGGCGTGTGCGGCGTTGTCGATGAAACGATAGCCAACCAGTCCGATGAGTGCTGTTAGCAGGACACCGGCGAGCAGGCGGCGGCGCGACGAACGCGGGACGAGGCTGCCGTGGAGCGATTCAAAGACGAGCAGGAAACCCAGCCATCCCATCAAGCCGCCGGACGCGCCGACCGAGGTTGCCGTCATGAAGCGCGCCGAGGCTTCTCCGCCAACGCAGGCCGCGAAAAGAAACACCAGCGGCACATGCGGCCAGCGTGCGAATACTTCCATACGCTTGCCAAGATATAACAACGCGGCGGCGTTCATCATGAAATGAACGGGATGGCCGTGCAGAAACGGCGCGGTGAACAAGCGCCACCACTCGCCGCCATGATAGGCGGGCTTGACCAGCGCCGCCGCGCGCAGTGAGTCGCCGGGCAGCAACTGCGCGAGGCCGACGATGGCGATCAACCCGAACATCAGGCGCGTGACCGGCGCTTTCTGAGCTTCCAGCCATGTTTCAAAGCGCAGGACGGGCACGGCGGCGGCCACATCGTTGGCGCTCCAGTGCGCGTAATCACGCAGGCGTTTCCGCGCCTGATACCAGGGGATGAATGCGAAGATCAGGAACATCAGCAGCATGACGCCCACCGACGCGGAGTTGAAGATCACACGCGCCGCGAACAGCGCGCGACTGGAAGTTTCCGGCGCGTGAACCCAGCCCTGATAGAAAAGATAGACGCCAAGCCCGCCGAGCAGGAATCCGAACCAGCGCAGGCGGTCCTGCGCTTCGGTTAGATCGGCACCGGCGGTGCGTTTGCGCGAGGTCAGCACGGCGGCAATCGCGCCCGGCACTTCCTCGGGCAGAACCATCCGGGGAGTTTCAGGCGTCCATGCGAGGATCACGCGCGCATCGCTGTCCTCGCTGATGGCTTTGATGAGCTGTTGCTGCGAGTCACAAACATTGCGACGTCCCTTGTGATCCACCCAACCCCAGCCGGAGGGTGCTTCGGGAAACGCATCGGGTCGCGCCCAAATCGGGCACGGGGAGTCATCATGAGCGGCGGAGTTCACCGCAGGTTAGCGTCAAGGTTGTCCGGATTTTTCTTCCGGTGCCGGATCGGCTGGTGGCGTGGCTGTTTCCGCTGGCGGAGTAACAGGCTCCGATGGCGGTGTGACAGGCTCCGCAGGCGGAGTGACTGTTTCGGCGGGAGGTGTGACGGGTGGAGTGGCCGGTTCCGCAGGTGGAGCGACCGGAGGAGTGACTGGTTCGGCAGGAACAGCGGGTGTGCCTGCGGGAAGTTCTTCAAGCAGCGACTTGGGCTGGGCTTCCGACGGGGTGGCGGGTTTTTCCTCTTCCTTCTTCACCTCTTCGGTCTTGGTCTTCTCCTTGAGCATGCTGACCTTCTTGTTCTGATGGCCGATCAACACGGCGAGCACGAGACTCAGCAGGAAAAACAACGAAGCGAGATAGACCGTGCCGCGTTGCAGGACATTGGTGGTGCGGGCGCCGAAAACCTGATCGGTCACGCCACCGCCGAAAGCCGCGCCGAGACCCTCCTGTTTCGGACGCTGCATCAGGACAAGCAGGGTCATGAGAAGACAAACAATGACGAACACCACCAACAGCAAGTTGATGGAAATGGAGAGCCAATCGATCGCGGCGAGGTGCATGGGCGCGGGACTATGGGTGGCCTCCCACGGCTTGTAAAGCGGCGAGTTGCCGCGAAATTCAGCCAGATTTTCCGGGGTTTCAGAGGGTTTTCAGGGCTTTGATCACGTCGCCGGGCGAGAGCAGTTCCGGCAGGATGACCGGCTCGCGGCCGGGGGCGAGCAGCACGTTCACCGGGATCGCGCTGCGGCCGTATTTGGCGATCTGAGCGTCGATGGCGGGATTGTTTTTGGTTTTGTCCGCCTTGAGGGCGACCACGCCCCTGGCCTGCATGAGTTTGACGACTTCATCGGTGTAGGCGCGCTGTTTGTTGACCTGGCAGGTGGCGCACCATTTGGCGGTGAAGTCGATGTAAACGGGTTTGCCTTCCTTGAGCAGGGCTTCCTGTTTTTCCAAAGTCCACGGCTGCCAGTCGATCCCATTGAGCGCCGCTTGTCCGGAGTCCGCCGGATTTTCCGAGGGAGGTTTGGCGAGAAAAATGCCGCCCGCGGCAAACAACACGGCCATGATGACGGCGACCCGCCGCGCCATGGCGGAGCGGTGAGGCAGGTTCCAGCGGCCATGAATCCAGCAGGCGATGGCGATGCAGGTGAGGCCGAAAATCGCGCCGAGCATCCCGTCGGCATCAATCTGGTTCGCGTACACCCAGAAGAGATATCCGGCGGAGCCGAAGAGCAGGAAGGACATCGCCTGCTTGAAACTTTCCATCCACGGTCCGGGGCGCGGCAGTTTGTCGATGAACTGCGGGAAAAACGACAGCACCAGATAGGGCAGCGATAGCCCGAGTGCCATTCCACCGAAAGCGGTGAAGAAATAGAACGCGGGCAGCGTGATCGCAGCACCAAGAGCGGGGCCGAGGAAGGGCGCGGAGCAGGGAGTGGCGACGACGGTGGCGAGCACGCCCGAGAAAAACGAACCGGCGATGCCTTGTTTCGACTGCAACGAACCGCCGACCGAAGTGGCGCAGGTGCCGATTTCAAAAACACCGAACATGCTGAGTCCCATGACGAACATCAGCAGCA
>Ga0315904_10012605_pt1 | contig 10664 bp, 6 predicted proteins | sample LakEriMetagenome_6_FD_203529 | JGI IMG/M metagenome (GOLD analysis project Ga0315904, IMG submission 203529) | Freshwater fungal communities from buoy surface, Lake Erie, Ohio, United States - Buoy 12 MA120 | ecosystem: Environmental > Aquatic > Freshwater > Lake | place: USA: Lake Erie, Ohio... | reverse complement strand
CCATCCGCACGAAGGAGGGCGTCATCGCGATCCCGTTCGACTCCGCAGGCCTGTCCATCAGCCGCGACAACGGCAAGACCTGGAGCGAGACCGGGCGGCATCGGCGCGGCTCGGAAGACATTCAGCCCGGAGGCAAGGGACCTTTCATGGCAGGCATCCACGGTCCTGTCGTCGAGCTGGCCGGCGGACGGCTCATGGCATTCGGTCGCATCAGCGCAGGGATCCCGGACCAGGAGCGTTTCAAGTTCAAGATGCCCGTCAGCTACTCCGGCGATCTCGGTGAAACGTGGCAATGGGAAACGAGTGAGTTCCCCGTGGTGAGCAACACCCAGCGCCCCGCCATGCTGCGGCTCAAAGAAGGCCCCATCCTGCTGTGTTCCTTCACCGACGAGGCCCGCACGCCTTTCAAAGAGCGCAAAGGACTGACCTTCAAATCCACCGTCGGCGACTACACTGGCACCGGCCTCTACGCCGCTGTCAGTTACGACGAAGGCAAAACCTGGCCCGACCGCCGCCTCATCGCCCCCGAAGGCAAAACCACCGCCGACATCAACGGCTACCTCGCCCTCACTCAAACGCGCGACGGACGCATCCAGCTCATCACCAGCAAGGATCACTACGTCTTCAACCTCGCGTGGCTCAAAGCCCTGCCGCCTGCGCCGTGGAAGTAAATCACAACAAAGCCATGAAACGCACCATCAAGCTCCTCACCTTCCTGTTGCTCCCGCCGCTGGCTGCGCTGCACGCTGCCGATGCACCGAAGCCCAAGCCGAACCCCAATCAGTTTGCAGGCATCGACCCCGACGACGGCACCGGGCCACGACCGGACAAAGAGACTCCGCCGAAGTTGATCCCGAATCCCGGCAGCACCGCGGACTACAGCCGCGCCAAGCGCACCTGCACGGGCGTGCCCAGCATCGCGGTTTCACGCGGCGGACGCCTCTGGGCGGCGTGGTTTTCCGGCACGACACCGGGCGAGATCATCGAGCGCTGTCCGAATGCTTATGTCGTCGTCAGCACCAGCGGCGATGGCGGCAAGACTTGGAAAGAAGTGCTCGCGATTGATCCCGACGGCCCCGGCCCGCTCAAAGCCTATGACCCGCATCCGTGGATCGACCCAGATGGCAAGCTGTGGGTTTTCTTCACCCTGCCTTACCCGCTGCACAAGCACGCCTGGGCGGTCACGGCGGAAGACGGCGATCAGGAAAGTCCCGCATGGTCGCAGCCGCGACCCGTCTTCGAGGGCGTGCTGCTCAACAAGCCCACCGTGCTCGCCAACGGCGACTGGTTGTTCCCCACCTACGCGAGACGTCCGGAAAACATGGGCGCGATCCTCTCGCATGTCTCGCGCGACAAAGGCCGCACGTTCACTGTGAAGGGCCAGATACTGGCGAGCTGGGACCTCTTTCCCTCCGAGCCGATGGCGGTGGAGCGCAAGGATGGCACACTCTGGATGCTCGTGCGCACCGCCAAGGGCATCGGCGAAAGCCTCTCCACCGATGGCGGCGCGACTTGGAGTCCGCTAAAGACGCCCGCCATCCCGCACACGCCCTCGCGTTTCTTCATTGGCAGACTGAAGTCGGGAAATCTCCTCCTCGTGAAGCACCTCGGCATCGACGAGGACCCATTGTCAGCCGGCAAAGCCAAACAGCGCCGCGAACTCACCGCTTTCATCTCCAAGGACGACGGTAAAACCTGGTCCGGCGGCCTCGTCCTGGATGAACGCGTCGGCTGCTCCTACCCCGACGCCCAACAAGCCGCCGACGGCACCATCTACTTCTGTTGGGACTATCAGCGCTCTCGCGAGCAAGAACTCTGGATGACCACCTTCCGCGAAGAAGACGTTCTCGCCGCCAATGCCGAAGCCAGCGCCCGCGTGAAATCAAACCGTCGTCTCATCAGTAAAGGAGGAACGCCAGAATGAAGACGCACACCCTCACATACCTCTCCGTCCTGCTGCTCGCGCCGCTGGCGGCTTCCGCGCAAAACGACGAACCTCGCGATCTGAAGAAGCCCGAAGTGGAGATTGCCACGAAAGGAGCGAAGCGCGCTTGGGAATCCGCGCCCGCCGAGAAGAAGGCGCTGTGGCTACAGCACCGCGAGGCGTTGAAACACATCGACCTCTCCGACGACACGCAGCGGCAGATCATCATCGCCCGTGGCACGACGGAAGCCAGCGCCTACCACGCGCATCCCACGACGGCGATGCTGGCGGACAACAAAACGATGTTTTGCGTCTGGAACATCGGCCACGGCGGCCATGCGGGGCCGATGGCTCGAAGCGAGGATGGCGGTCTGACTTGGAAGCGTGTCGATGAACTCATGCCGCCGAACTACGTGAACTTCAAAGGAGGCATCATCTTCCGCATCACCGACTCGCATGGGAAAGACCGCCTGTGGGTTTTCTCCGGCAAAACGGCTGTGGGTAAGGATGAAGTGATCAACGACTTCCCCGGTCGCCTCCAGGGTTATGTGCCGCGCATCGTCAGCGAGGACGATGGCAAGACCTGGCGCGAGCTGCCGCCGCTGGGCGCGGGTCGGTTCGCCAAGGACGAGCCATTCCGATGCGTGTTTGCGTTCTCGACCATCGTTCCGCTGAAGGACGGATCGCACCTCGGCATGTTTCATCGCGCCGCCGGCACGGGCAAGGACGTCACGCTGCAAGTCGTGCAGTCCATCACGCGCGACGGCGGCTTTACCTGGTCCGAGCCGGCGCTCGCCTGCGATGGCACGCAGCTCGATGGCAAAGATCCCTGCGAGCCCTATGTCTTCCGCTCGCCGGATGGTGACGAGCTGTGCTGCCTCATGCGCGAAAACAAACGCAGCGGCACCAGCCTCGTCATGTTCAGACGGGACGAGGGCAAAACATGGTCGCAGGCAGTGGACGCCCCGTGGGGCCTCACCGGCGACCGCCACCACGGCATCCGTCTGCCCGATGGGCGCTTCGTTATCGTCTTCCGTCACGCCGCACCCAACGCGAAGGACAAGGGACTCATCGCCTGGGTCGGCACCTACGACGACATCAAGCAAGGCAAGCCCGGCCAGTATCGCGTGAGCCTGATTAAGACCCTCAAAGACGGACTCTATCCCGGTCTCCACCTGCTGCCCGACGGCACCATCGTCGCCACCACCTACGCCAGTCTCACCGCAAAGGAAAACCCATCCATCGTCAGCGTGCGGTTCAAGATGAGCGAAGTGGATGCGCTGGCGGCCAAGAAAACTTCAGGAACCAAACCATGAAACACACTCTCACTCTCCTCACCACCCTGCTGCTCGCGCCACTCGCCGCGCTGCACGCTGCTGATGCTCCGAAGCCACAGCCCAACATCGTCTTCATCCTCGTCGATGACATGCCTTACGCGGGGCCGAGCTTCACGGGGAATACTTTGCTCGAAACGCCGCACATCGACCGGATCGCGAAGGAGGGGCTGTTTTTCTCCCGCGCTTACACGGAGCCGGTCTGTGGGCCGAGCCGGGCCACGATCATGACAGGGCAGTTCGCCGGACGGCACGGGCGCACGGACAATGTGCCGGGTGCGCATCCTTATGCGCTCATGCAGGAGCCGCTGCTGCCTTTGCCTCCCGATGCCAGTTCCGGCGGCAAATTTAGTGAAGCCGATTCCAACGCCCGTTTGCCCGATCCGGTCCAGCCGGGCGGTTACTCGTTCGTGCAGGCGGTGAAGAAAGGCGGCTACCGCACCGCCATTTGCGGGAAGTGGCATCTGCCGCTTCAGCATCTGACGCCGAAGCTCGCTACCAGCTACGGTTTCGACTTCTGCACCGACAAACCCGCCCGCAGCCGACCTTATCGCGACACGAAGCACTTCACCGATGACGCCATCCAGTTCATGTGCGACAACAAGGCGCAGAGCTTCTTTTTGTATCTGCCCTACGTCGCCGTGCATGGCGGCCATGTCGTGCCGCCGGAGGATCAGGCGCGGTGGAAAGAGCGGCTGAAGGACAAAAAGAACATCATGCCGCCCGACCTGCTCGCCTCGCTGGAGTTCGTCGACCACTCCGTGGGCCGCGTGCTCGCGGCGCTGGATGAACTCGGCCTCGCCGACAACACGATGGTCCTCTTCGCCAGCGACAACGGTGGCATCGGCAAATCGCTCTACTCCGTGGAGAATACCCCCTTCCGCCTCGGAAAAGGCACGCTCTACGAAGGTGGCGTGCGCGTGCCGCTCTTCATCCGCTGGCCCGCGCAAATCAAAGCCGGTCAGCGCTGCCACACGCCCGTGCATTTTGCCGATCTCCTGCCCACGCTCTGCGAGGCCGCCGGTGTGACACCCGATCCCACCCACAAGCTCGATGGCACCAGCCTTCGCCCGCTCTTCACCGGCGGCACGCTGCCGGAGCGCACCTTGTTCGTCACCTACCCGCATTACCTCGCCGAGTTCGCGACTACGCCCGTGCGAGCGGCGATCCAGAGCCGTTACAAGCTCGTCTGGAACCCCTACGACCACCTGGAGATCACCGGCAACCGCGTCACCGATACAACCCTCCGCTATGTGCCCAAGCCCCGCGTCGAGCTGTTCGACCTCGAAACCGACCCCGGCGAGCGCGAAAACCTCGCCGACCGCTACCCCGAGAAGGTGGCCGAGCTGAGATCGCTCATGGAAACCTGGATGAAACAAACCGGCGCGAAAGACCTCATCCCCAACCCTGCCTACGACGCCAGCAGGCCGCTCTTCAACACCCGCGAGGAAGCACTCAGGAAAGCGAAAGCCGAGAAGAAATGAAACCCACCCTCTCCCTCCTCACCGCCCTGCTGCTCGCACCGCTGACCGCCTTTGCCCAAGCCAAGCCCGAAGTCGCCAATGCCACCAAAGCCGCGAAACGCGCCTGGGAATCCGCGCCTGATGAAAAGAAGGCGCTTTGGCAGCAGCAGCGCGAAGCCTTGAAGCATATCGACCTCTCCTATGATACGCAGCGGCAGATCGTCATCGCGCGAGGCTCGCCAGAGCCGGGCGAGTATCACGCGCATCCGACCACCGCGATGCTGGCGGATAACAAGACGATGTTTTGCGTCTGGAACATCGGCCATGGCGGTCATGCGGGGCCGATGGCACGCAGCGATGATGCCGGGTTGACGTGGACGCGCATGGACGACGTGCTGCCGCCGAACTACGCCAACTTCAAGAACTGCCCCAGCATCTACCGCATCACCGATCCGCAAGGCAAAGAGCGACTGTGGGTCTTTGCCGCACGCACCTTGATCGACAAGGAGAACCCGAAGCTCATCGAAGGCCGTCATCAGGGCTTCATGCCGCGCATCGTCAGCGAGGACGACGGGAAGACGTGGCGCGAGCTTCCGCCCATCGGCGGCCGCATTGCGAAGGACGATCCCTTTCGCTGCATCATGACCTTCTCCAGCATCGTGCGGCTGAAGGATGGTTCCTCGCTCGGTCTCTTCCATCGCGGCAGCGGCATCGGCGAGGAAGGCACGCTGCAAGTGCTGCAATCCATCACCCGCGACGGCGGCTTCACCTGGTCGCCACCCGTCATCGTCTGCGATGGCACCAAGCTCGATGCCAAGCACCCGTGCGAACCCTATGTCTTCCGCTCGCCCGATGGCAACGAGCTCTGCTGCCTCATGCGCGAAAACCGTCGCAGCGGCACCAGCCTCGTCATGTTCAGTCGCGATGAAGGCAAGACATGGTCAAAGGCCACAGACGCACCGTGGGGCCTCACGGGAGATCGTCACCACGGCATCTCTTTGCCCGATGGCCGCATGGTCATCGTCTTCCGCAACGCCTCGCCAAAGTCGAAAGACAAAGGCGGCTTCATCGCCTGGGTCGGCACCTACGACGACATCAAGCAAGGCGAGCCCGGCCAGTATCGCGTGAGCCTGCTGAAGACCTTCAAAGACGGCTTCTACCCCGGCCTTCACTTGCTCCCCGACGGCACCATCGTCGCCACGACGTATGCGAACTATCGCACGGAAGATATCGGCTGCTCCATCGTCAGCATCCGCTTCAAAATGAGCGAGGTGGAGGCACTGGCGAAGAACCAAGACCGTTAGCACACACATAGACACCGCTGCAAGAAGGTGGGCAGGCAGGCCGTTTTAGAATTGGTCAGACCAATTCCATGCCCCCCACCCGCCGCAATTTCCTCCACAGCTTCAGCGGAGCCGCTTTGGCCTCGATGCTGCATCGCGATGCCAGCGCGGCGTCGAGCGCTCTCGCGCCGAAGGGCGGTCATCACGCGGCGAAGGCACGCGCCGTCATCCAGATCTTCTGCCCCGGCGGCCTCTCGCATGTCGATACGTGGGACTACAAGCCCGAGCTCGAAAAGCGTCAGGGTAAGCCCTTCGATCCGGACGGCAAACTGCAATTCTTCGCGTCCAAGCCCGGCAACTGTCAGCAAAGCTGGTGGAAATTCCGCCAGCATGGCGAGTGCGGCCGCTGGATGAGCGATCTCTTCCCTAAACTCGCCGCAAAGGTCGATGACATGGCCTTCATCCACTCGATGCAGAGCAAAACCGCGCTGCATGGCCCTGCGATGTTCATGGCAAACAGCGGCTTCATTCTTCCCGGATTTCCGAGCATGGGTGCCTGGGTCACGTATGGCCTCGGAAGCCTCAGCGATGACTTGCCAGCCTTCGTCGTGCTGCCCGATCCGCGCGGTTTACCGCCCGGTGGTGCTTTAAACTGGGGAGCAGGCTTTTTGCCCGCGATTCATCAAGGCACCGTCATCGCCACGGATGCTGAAAAACCGCCCATCGCCGATCTTTTCCCGCCGAAAGGCTACATCGACGGTTCCGAGCAAAAGAGCCGCGAATTCCTCCAGGTGCTTAATCGCACGCATGCGGCCGAAAGACGTGAAAACAGCGAGTTGGAGGCCCGAATCGCCGCTTACGAGCTCGCCGCGCGTTTGCAGCTCAGCGCACCCGAAGCCACGAATGTCAGCGGCGAGAGCGACGCGACGAAAAAGCTCTACCAGCTCGATCACGAGGACATCGGGCCGTTTGGAAGACAATGCCTGCTTGCACGGCGACTCGTGGAGCGTGGCACACGCTTTGTGCAGCTCTTCTGCGGCGCGGAAAACACCACCGCGAAGAAAATCCGCCCGAACTGGGACAGCCACGAGGATCTCGTGCGCGATCACGGATACTGGGGCCCCATTCTTGACGCCGGAGCCGCCGCGCTGCTCACCGATCTGAAATCACGCGGCCTGCTCGACAGCACCCTCGTCATCTGCACCACCGAATTCGGCCGCCAACCCGCCGCGCAGGGCGCCGGCAAAGGCCGTGACCACAATCCAGGTGCCTTCACGGCGTGGATGGCCGGCGGCGGGATCAAAGGCGGCACCGCGTATGGCAGCACTGACGACCTCGGCTTCAAAGCCGCCGAAAACCCGTCCTACAGCTACGACCTCCACGCCACCGCGCTGCACTTGCTCGGCCTCGACCACGAAAAACTCAGCTACTACCACAACGGCATCCAGCGTCGGTTGACGGATGTGCACGGGCATGTGATCGACAAAATCGTCGGCTGAGTGAGCTCTGCCGTTAGTTTCCCTTCTTCAGCTTCCACTTCGCGGCATACAGATCGCTTGTGCCGGACTTGGTCACTTCGTGGGAGCCGAAGGTGGCAGGTGTGGAGAGAGCTCCCGCGATGATAAGTTCATCCGGAGCGCGGAAGGTGATGGGGTAGGCACTGTCGTTTTGCTTGCCGCCGGCCTGCTGCACCCACAGGAGGCTGCCCTTCACATCAAACGCCGCGAGGAAGATGTCGCCACTGCCGCGGGTAGCGAGTGCGTGACCGGCGAGCACGGTGTCTTGATTGAAATCGCCGCACACAAAGGCCGTGCCGTGATCATCGGTGATGACACCGAGGCAGTAATCGGTGCCCGGGCCATGCATGTGCTTCGTCCACTGCACTTGGCCAGCCTCATCGAGATGCACGATGAGGCCATCGTAATCTTTACCGCTGCATTGAAACGTCTGGCCTGCGACGTTCACGCTGCCCTTGAACATGCCCGCGCCCCACACGCGTCCCTGCGAGTCGCACGCGATCTCGTGATAAATGGCGCTCGTGGTGCCCGGGATGAGGTTCGCCCATTCGCCATCGCCTTCCGGAGTGAGCTTCAGCACGAGCGCGGCGCTCGTTTTGGATTCGATGACGATTTTGCCAAAGGCTCCTGAGCCCGAAGCACTGCCACCGAGGTAGATGTGATCCTTCCCATCAATCGCGATGCTGTGTCCGCTGCCGGAGACCTTGCCGGAAGGGGTGCGATGCCAGATCTCGCGACCTTCCGAGTCATACTTCGTGCAAAAGAACTGACCGCCGAGCGCGCCAGTGATGACGACATGCCCCTTCGAGTCGATGGCGATGCCGTGTCCGTAGTCGGAACTCTCGCCGCCCTTCACGCGCACCCACAGCAGCTTGCCATCGGGTGCGAACTTCGCGGTGAAGGCATCGAAGCTGCCAGCATTCGGCAACTTCTCGCCGTTCGCCATCGCGTCCGTGCTTTCAAAGTGCCCCGTGACATACGCATTCCCCGCCGCATCCGTAACCACTCCATACGCACGATCCGTTTTGCTGCCGCCAAAGCCGCTCACCCACAGCGACTTGCCCGCGGCATCGAGCTTCGTCAGGCACATGTCCATCTCACCGGCGGTTTTGTGCTGTTGATCGCCAAACATCGCATCCCCCACGCACTCGGAGGCCAGAAACACATTTCCGGCGCGATCCGTCGTCACCGCCCGCGTCTTGTCATGCCCACCACCGCCGCCGCTGAAGACCCATTCGCAGGTCGGAGGTTCGGCGGCGTGAATGGAGACAACAAGGGTGAGAAGGCAAAAAGACGATTTCATGGTCGCACACATACGCGGCCTCACCGTCTGATTGAGCGCTCAATCCACATAAACGAACTCGTTCGCATTCAAAAGCATGCGGCACAGGGAGAATAGATCGATTTGCTTCGCGGCGGCGAGTTCTTCGGGCGTTGGATCGCGTTGGAAGCAGAGCTGAAAGGCCCGCTCGGGTGTTTTGGCACGCTCGGCGAGGTGGCGGGCTTGTTGGAGCATGAACTCGTTGTTGGAGAGCGTCAGCGCTTGCAGGGCGGTGGTGGTTTGCGCGCGGGCAGGCGTGAAGTTCGCGGGATCGGGGCAGTCCAGCGTGGTCATGAACTGATGCGGCGTCGTGCGCACGATGAAGCGGTAGATGCTGCGACGCCAAAGCTCGGGTTTGTCGGGCGTGATGTAGTCGTAGATGGGGGCGTAGGCTTCGGTGTAGTTAAAGTCGCGGTAGCCAGGGCCACCACGGGCGAGGTTCAGTTTGCCGCTGACGGCGAGCACGGTGTCGCGCAGCGTTTCGGCATCGAGGCGGCGTGGGTTTTGGCGCCAGAGGAGGCGGTTGGAGGAGTCCAAAGTGGCAGCGGCTTTAGCCGCAGCATTTCGGCTAAAGCCGAAACCACTTTTTTGCTGATACGCCTTCGACATGACGATGAGCTTGTGCACATGCTTCAAGCTCCAGCCGTGGGTGATGAGTTCGTTGGCGAGGTAGTCGAGGAGCTCAGGATGGCTTGGTGGGCTGCCACCGATGCCGAAATCACTGGGCGTGTTCACCAAACCTTGGCCGAAATGGTGATGCCAGAGGCGGTTCACGATCACGCGAGCGGTGAGCGGGTTGTCGGGATGGGTGATCCAGTTCGCCAAAGCGAGGCGACGCTGCGCTTCGGGGGTATTTTGATCGCCGAACGCGGCGGAGGCGTGTTTGACCCATGAGAAGGCCCCGGGGGTGACTTCTTGCGCTTCGTCTTCGGGATTGCCGCGGCGCTGCACTTTGATGACAGGCGGTTTTTCGCTCGAAACGACGGCATAGACCTTGTCGGGCTCGGGAATGGCCTGGAGGGCTTTTTCGAGCTTCTGGGCTTCAGCGCGGAGTTGTTTCAATTGCGCCGCATCAGCCTCGGTGAGGCGTGTTTCGGCGATTTCGGGAACGAGCTTGGGATCGCCGATGAAAAGTAGATCGCTGCCGATGCCGTCGCCGCCGTCAGTGGCGATGAGAGTGAGTGTTTTGGCCTTGGCGGGCACTTCGAGATCGAGCGCGGTAGTTTCGTCTTTGCGGAGTTGGAGCTTTTGGAACTTCAACTCGGCATCGACGAAGACGGTGAAGTCGGCTTTTGAGGCAGCAGCGGCTTTATCTGCACCAAATCCGACGAGGCCGGTGAGGCGCATGGCTTTGAGGCCGCTTTGCTCGCGCAGTTTGGCGAGGTCGAAGGTGATGCCGCTGTTTGCGTGCATGGCGAGCATGCTGTGGGCCTTCGTGGCGAAATCGGTGTCACCGAGCTTGGTGCTACGCTGGGCGCTGATGGGATGATTCGCGATGGTGTCCCAAAAATGGCCGCTGGTGGTTGGGATGCCTTTCACCTCGGTCTTGAAGTCCGCAGTGACGCTGCCTTTGCCATCGGGAATGAAGACCCATTTCACGCCGGGCACGTTTTCGACTTTTTGAAGGCGGTTCGTCTGGATGTCGCGGAAGTAGCCGAGCTTGTCCTTCGTGATGGAGCCGTTGCGCACGTCGATGCCGGAGGCTTCGGGGATGAGTTTGGCGAGTTCGAGGCCTTCACCGGCCAGTTTGGCGATCTGCGTGCGTGTTTGGGCGAGTTCTTTGCTTAGACGGGCTTTTTCGGCAGCTAGGCGTTTGGACTCG
>Ga0315904_10012603_pt1 | contig 10665 bp, 7 predicted proteins | sample LakEriMetagenome_6_FD_203529 | JGI IMG/M metagenome (GOLD analysis project Ga0315904, IMG submission 203529) | Freshwater fungal communities from buoy surface, Lake Erie, Ohio, United States - Buoy 12 MA120 | ecosystem: Environmental > Aquatic > Freshwater > Lake | place: USA: Lake Erie, Ohio... | reverse complement strand
ACAACCTCAAGGTGGTGCGGCCCCTGCTGCTGGTCAACGTCCAGATATAGCTCAACTACTAGCCGGCATCACCGGCGCAGCATAAGCAGAGGAGGTGTAAATATGAACAAAGGATCACGCGCAGCCGCACCAATGGCACAGCCAAAGGAAGGCAAGATGGATACTTCAAAGCCAAAAGGTGGCAAGGTATTCTTCGGAATGATGCCAGCAGGCCGTAAAGGTACAGCAGTAAAAAAGGGTTAATTATTATTTGGGAAGGTGTACTGGATTATGAGTAACAATAAAATACCACGTCCAGTACACCGTTCTGATTTCTTAGTAATCCTTGCAGGTTTCTTTCATAACCTAATGCAAACATTTGAAACACTCAGTTCAGAATTATTTGAATTATCTATTTATCACGCAAACCGTAAGACCGAAACTTCTCAGGCTTGGGAAGCAATGGCACAAGATTTAGAAACGTTAGGGGAAGACAAGTGACAACAGCACCAATGAATCCACTTGCTGGCCCTGCAGGTCCTGGAAAGTACTCGACTCGTACCGATAATTTAGAAATGCCATCACAGTATTATGGCGAAGGCGTAGAGACAGCCGCTATTAAGTCCGGCGCTCCGCTTGCTTCAACACCAGATGTTAAGCCACAGTCAATAACTCCATTATTTGCAATGTCAGATGAAACTCGACCAATTACCGCCGGTCTAGATCGCGGTCCTGGTCCTGGATCAGAAGCGCTAATGATGGGTAAGTCCTCAGTTAAACTCTCAGATTCTTTAGTTGCATTACTTCCATATGATACTACTGGTGAGATAGCGGTCTTGTACCAAGAAGCATTAGCGCAAGGTAACTAATGGCTGATAACCTAAAAGCCGCAGCACTGGCTGCTAACTTACAGGGAGAGCAAAAGAAACAAGTTGACGATCTAGTCAAATCTCTTTTTGTCCACAAAGAATTATCTAATCTTCCTAAAGAAGTAGCTGCAGCACAGTATGCAAAACTGCCAACAGACCAACAAGCAGACCTTGTTAAAAAGTATGGAACAGAAGATCCAGCAACTAAGCCATCTCGTGGTTGGCTTGGAAGTGCTTGGCACTACACTGCCTCTTATAACCCAATAACACTTGCCTTTAAGGGCGCTATTGAATTGTCTGATGCAATGACTCGCGCTTACCGCGCTGTTGCCATTCCGCTATCTCAAGGCGAAATAGGTTTTGCTTGGGATAAAGCAAACGATAAAGGCGACAAAATTTTTAATGAAGGACGTATCGAAGACGCCAAAACAAAGTATGGACGCGACGCGGTAGATATTGCTATGCGTATCAAGGGTGGCGAAGATGTATCAAAGATATTTGCAACAGCAACCCCTGAACAACAGAAATATATTATGTTGGCAGATCCGCGAAACACAACTATTCCAGGTGTACAAAACCTAGAAAAAGAACGCGATCTGTTTAATGAAACACTTGGAGCAGTAGATCGAGCCAAATTCTCACCTGGTCGTCAGTTTGCAAATTTAATTCTTCCTGAAGCACTTGAAAAGAACGGATTAGCCTACGGATTAGTCTCCGGTTCAGCAGATGCCGCATATAGACTATTTGCAGATCCGCTTGTGGTTGCATCAAAACTACGTTCTTTGTATGTAGTAAGCAAGTACTCACTTGATGTCGTTACCAAGGGCGAAAAAGTAGCAGAGTATTTTGCTAATCCTAATGCTGCAAACTTTTGGAATGAATACGGAACTGCCTTGGCTAAATACACCGGACTTCAAAAGTCTAATAGCAAGGGAAAAGATTTAGTAGAAGCACGCGATACCCTTAAAAGATTAGCACCTGAGTTTGGTCAAGAAGTAATCAGAGTATTCCAAAAGGCTGAAATAGTAGACGCCAACACAGCAAAAGGTTTTTTACTAAACACAGAAGAAGCTGTTAATTTGCTAAAAGGATCTATTGGTCGTAAGCGCATTATTCTGCCACGTTTAGATGCAGCACGCAAAACACGTATAGCAATAGTTTCTGGTGCTGATAGGCTTATTAACATTGACAAATTTGCTCCTAGAATTATAGATGACTTATACGGTCAACTATCAGATACAGATGGAATCCGTAAAACACTTACGGAAGATGCAACAATTCTTGGCGAAAAAATAAAACAATCTAAAGACTTAAAAGAATTTGTACGTTTGCCATCTAGGGCAATCGGGATGCGCTTAGATAAGTTTAAGTCTAAGTTTAACATTGCTCCTATGTTCAAAGATGATGTATTTGATGTAACTGCATCAGATGCCTCAACACAGGTCTATCGCCTAGCCCGTCTTGTAATGACTAAAAATGATGCAAAAATGATTTCAGAAACCTTTGAAGCAGCAGCAGATGATATCGGTCTACGCAAAGAAATGGTTAAAGGCATCTGGGGAACTATCGCGGAAGCACGCGGTCTAAACCTTACAGAAGCCGGTCAAAAGATTGTTAACCAGACTATTACCAAAGGTGATTCTAAATTTTCGGTAGCAAACTTTGCTGATGACTTTCAAGATCTTGGCGCACTTCCATCTGACTATAATCCTTTTATGACTACGCCTAGTCTTGTAGATATTGATCGAGCAGCAGCACGCAGCGGTCTTATCAATAAGATGTTTGGTCAGGCCAATAAGCAGTGGGTAGATAATATGACCGGATACTGGTCATTCTTAACCCTTGCTGGTCCACGCTATGCTATCCGTAACGCATCTGAAGATCTAATGGTTCACCTTGCTATCGGTGGCAGCCCTTGGGGTCTTGCTAAAAGTCGTTATCTTTCTACTCGTGTTAACACAGCGCTAGAAGGCGCAAGAAAAACTGGCACTTGGTCAGATAATCCACTAGGTGGACTTCTTAGAATCCTTAATAAAAAAGAAGCAGCTAAGTTTGAGGCTCAAATTACAGCAGTTGATAATGCAATCGTTAAAGCACGCGATGAGATTAAACTTAAAAGAGAAGCAATGAAAATTACAACAGATCCTGCTGCTAAAGCATCTATCGCTGCAGAGATTGAAACACTTAAAGCATCCGTAGTAGGTGGCGCAGTAGGTCAAACTCGCCGCATTATGGCTACATCTCTTACATCTGGACGAGTTAATCGTCTTCGTGAAAGAATGGGTATGAGGCCGATGTTTGAAGATGAAGCAGAGATCCTTGCAGAGCATATTATCTACGGAAACTTAGATAACTCTATGTCTCTGGTATCTGAAGGTGCAAGTAACTTTGCTACCGGTGGAGACTTTATAACAAGATCTACTATTTTTACTCGCACACACGGGGTTCGTAGCGAGGCTCTTGTAATAAACGAACCAAAGGCCGTAAAGTATGGAATAGCAAAAGAAGGTCGTAATTACGAAGCAAGATCACTAGGCAATCAAGATGAAGCAGCGCTACTTACTTGGCTTATGCGTATTAACTACATTGCAAACGATAGACTTGGCGCTGTTGCTATAGCAAACCTTAGTAATACTGCAAAAGGCAAAGAAGAAGCAATTATTAAAATTATGCAATGGATGCAGGATAACCCATCTTTCCGCAAAGAAGCCCAACTTGCAGCAAAAGGTATTGACGAAAGACAGCACGCTGAGATTGTTTACAACAGAGCCAAAGAAGTATTTGAAAAGCGCGGAACTGCAGCAGGTGGCGACAAAGAAATTAACTTAGATCTTCTTAATAAGGTTCGTACCCAAAACGACCAAGGAGATAATATTATCTCTGGTCAGTTATCACTAGATGATGTTTCTAAATTAGACGACGCTGATATTCCAGCCTATGTTCTTGGACCACAGTTGGTTCCTATATCAGAGTCAGGCAATATAAGCGCTTCAGTGATATCAAAAGGGTGGACTTGGTTAGGTCTTGCTAACGCACGTATGTCTCGTCAACCTATGGTTTTTAATGAAATCATTAGCATCCGCAAACAAATGAAGAAGTCTGGCTTTGAAGATGCTTATATTAAGTCAGTTGTAAGCAAAGTTGACCAAGATAACCCAAAGAAGATTGCTACTGCTACAGAACGCGCAAAGCGCCAACTAGCAGAGATAGTCGAAGAACGTGCAGTATCGCAAACACTGCAATATGTGGATAACCCACTAGTTCGTACACAATTAGCATTTGGAGCGCGTAACTTCTCACGCTTCTACCGTGCTACTGAAGACTTCTATCGCCGTATGTCTCGTGTTGTTACCTATAACCCAATGGCTATTCGTAAAGCAGCGCTAACTTATGATGGAATTGCTCACAATGGTTGGATCCAAGAGGATGACCAAGGCGAAAAGTACTTTGTCTACCCTGGTATTGAACCTATTTACGCTGCAGTACGTGGTGCAATGACAGCAGTAGGTATTCCTGCTGACTTTAAGACACCATTTCCTGTGCAATTTGGAGCACAAGTCAAGATGCTCACTCCATCTTTGAACCAAGACTCTTTGATACCTACATTTTCTGGTCCACTTGCCGGTGTATCTATGAAAGTTATATCAAACCTAGTAGATGTTGCAGGCGCTCCTGGTGCTGCAGATTCAATTACTCAATTCACTATGGGTAAATATGCAGTTGACCGTTCATTTGTATCCGCTTTCTTACCAGCTCATATAAACCGTCTGTATGAAACTATGAGCACAGATGACCGCGACTCACAGTATGCAAGCGCGTGGCGTAAGGCAGTAACTTACTTAGAAGCCGGCGGTCACGGATTAAAGTACAAAGAAGACGCAGAAGGAAATGTTATTCCTCCTAGTATTCAGGAGCAAGAAGAGTACCGTCAGCGTGTTAAGAACACTGTATTAGGTATTCTTGGTACTCGATTTGTCTACGGATTCTTTGCTCCAGCATCACCATCTATACAGCTCAAGGCAGATATGGCTAATTGGATTAAGGATAATGGTAAGGCAAACTTCAAGCAGGCTTGGAATGGTTTACTAGATCAGTATCCTGGAGATTACGACGCAGCTATGACTAAGTGGGTGGAGTTATTTCCTAACCAAATCCCGTTTACTATCCCAGAATCTGAAAAGAAAACTGTTGCTGTCATTAAGTACGCAGAAGAGTCCGGTACTTTCGTAGAGGAAAATGCAGATCTATTTAAGCGTTATCCGCAAGGGGCAGCGTTTTTAATTCCTCACAAGTCAGGCTTTTCTTTTGATGCCTACAAGACTATGAAGGATATGGGTCTAAAATATAACAAGCGTGTAGATGACTACCTAAAAGAAGTACAAACAGCAGCAGATCTACAGACCTATTACAGCAAGAAGAACGAATACGAAGTTTCTTTGACAACTAAGGTTACAGACTTTGAGCGTTCTATGGCTCGTGATGAATTTCAGTCTTGGGCTAAAGTATTCAAAGCAGGGCGACCATTGGTTCAAGAAGAACTAGCAGAAGGTGGCAAAAAGGCTATCGCTCGTATTGCGGCTATTGATGATCTACGCAAGATGCTTAATGATAATACTGTAACCACACGAGGTTCTGTACAGAAGTCTCTTAAAGAGATGCTTGATGTATATGATTCTTACAAGATGCAAAGACAAGCATTAGAAAATGTTTCAGGAACCACAAATCTTGTTGCATTTATGAAAGATTCTGCAATCGTTAAGATCCGAGAACTTTCAAAGAAAAATGAAAATACTATGAGCGCATATAATACTTTATTCGCTTCACTATTGGGAGATACAAATGGCTGAGCCAACCTTTGATGCGTTTGTTAAAGATATCTATAATGGAACGCCAGAGGCACGTCTTGCACTTGCTCAACAACTTAAAACTGCTGGTTTATATTCTGGTAAAATATCTTCAAATTTTGATACTAAATATTACACTGCTCTTGTTAAACTTGAAGAATCTTATAAACAACAGGTTGCTATTAATAAAACCGTTGGGGCAACTACAGAATTACGTCGTTACGATATACTCGCAAGTCTTCTTGCAGATGGCGGCACTGGTGATGGTCCAAAGACCACAACACAGACCTACGTAACGAGTGCAAGTCAAACTGCAAAGTTGTTAGATACAGTTGCTTCGGACCTATTAGGCCGTAAATTAACCAAGGCTGAAAAGAATAAATATACTCAATTAATTAATGCTGAACAAAGAAAACAGCCTTCCAGAACAACCTCTGGTGATGGCTTTAGCACTACTCGTGGTGGTGTTGATGAACAACAGTTTATTACAGAGAAGATTGCCGGCACTGCTGAGGCTAAAACAAACCGAACCACTGATGCTTATGCAGTTATGATGCAAGAACTTGGAGGGCTACAGTAATGGCTGAATCAGAAAAAACTAAAGCCCTTTACATCGCTTTCAACAAAGCATTGAAAAATTTGACCAGCGTAAGAGACAGTTCACCAGACATACCCTGGGATATGAACCAAACTGATAATACTTCCGAAGATGCAATCAACAGACTTATTAAAAATTCTCCTGCAGGTAGCGCACAACGCCAGCGATATATGGATATGAAGGCTGAGTATAACAAAAAAATTAATGCTTACAAAATAAAGTTTGACCAAGCAACAAAAGATTTTAATACAGCCCGTGATGCCTATCAAGCATCTGCCAAGTTAGACCCGCTTCTCAAAAAACAGCAGGATAATAAAGATACTGGCGTAGTAGACGCTAAAACAGATACCGAGATAGATAGACTTAAAACAAAAGTTGATGCTGCTCCAAAAACAGACGGTACTGTTTCTGAGAAACAAACACCTGCTGCTTCAGCAGCCGCTTTAGGCTTATCGGCAGCAGACCTTGCTCGACCATCTACTGTTGTAGAAAAAGTTGCTAACGATGCTGCTAAAACAAAAGACCAGGTTCCGCCAAAAGTTCTAGGTAAAATAAAAGGCAAAGAAACTCCATCACTAACTGATACACAACAGCGGGAACAAGCGCTTGGTGTTGCAGAAGGTGCAGACTTTGCGTTACCTGAAACTATCTTTAATAACGTACCTAGCCTAAAGACAATTCTTGATCGTTATGTTGCCGAAGACTGGACAGCAGATAAACTTCGTAAAGCAATCCGAGATGATGTTTGGTATCGTCAAAACTCTGGTGCAATTAAGCAGCGCTATGTACAACTATTCAATTACCGAGATCTAGTTAAGACAGGTCAGGCTCAAGGCACAACTCAATATGAGCAGGACATAGTAAAACTTGAGCGTCAGATTGCTGACAAAGCCCGTCAAGTAGGTTCAGCAATAGCATCAGATCCAACAGCGCTACGTAAAGCTGCTGAGAATATGTACATTACAAATGTAGGTATTGATGATGCAATGACTACGGACTTCATTGCTGCTGCTATCCGACCAATCGGAGGCACAATCGGTGGTGTAGGAACAGAAGGATACTCCGGTCAGGCTCTAAAAGATTACCAAGCAATTCAAAACATTGCACGTGCTAATGGCTTCAGAGTTAAGGACATCATTCCTGGTGCTATGAGTGAACAGCAAGTGCTTCAAGGTATAGCAACCGGACGACTAGATGCAAACCGTATTGAGCAAGATGCTCGCAAACTTGCAGCACAGGGCCAGCCACAGTATGTCCGTGACTTACTAGGTCAGGGCTATAACTTGGATCAGGTCTATGCACCATATCGTCAGACAATGGCTAACCTACTAGAAATCAACGCAGATGAAATTGATCTTAACGATTCGACGCTGCGTTCTGCTATTAGCGATAAGGGTGATATGAACGTTTTTGACTTTAAGAAGACTCTTAAACGAGATAGTCGTTGGCAATATACAGAAAATGCTAAACAAGAAGTATCAGATATAACACTTAAAATTCTACGTGACTTTGGATTCCAGGGGTAAAAATGACAACAGCACCTTTTGAGCCATTTAACGATGCTTACCTTAATACTCTGCCACAATTTAATGTCCCATCTAAACAGCCAGAAGTAAATCTAGAAGAAGATCCAGCCGATGTTCCACTAGCACAACCAAAACTTATCTCTGTTTATACCGATGACGAAACCGGTGACGTTGTTGAGGTCTATGATGATAAAACAGAAAGAATCCGTAAAAAGGGTACAAAGAAGTTAGATGCTACCAATGCTGCTGAAGCTGCTGCCGCACAAAGATTGGCAGGAAAAGTATCTGCCTTTGATATATTGCGACGAGGTATGGCAGCAAATAATATGGAGGGTCTTGCTGATGCAGCTATGGATGCCATTATGAATGAAGAATCAGATTCAGGTCGTCTTCTAGCGCTACGCAATTCACCTGCATATAAAAAACGTTTTGCTGCCAACGCTAAGCGCATTGCTAATGGCTTTGCTGCTATTGACGAAGCAACCTATCTTGGCCTTGAAGACCGATATCAACAAATTTCACAGAATTATGGTTTGCCAGAGAAATACTATAAAAGAGGCGAACTTGGGGTTCAACAGTATTTTGAAGATGCAATCTCCAAGAATATAGATCCAGTAACTTTTGAAGAAAGAGTTATCGAAGGTCAAAAAGTTGTTAAGGCAAACAAGCAAGTACTAGATGCTGCCAAGCAATTCTATCCAACTTTAACTGATAGTGATTTCCTTGATTATGCACTTAATCCTCAAAATGCTCTTGATGATATCAAGCGTAAGGTAACTGCTGCTGAAATTGGCGGAGCACAAATTGGTGCTGGTCTACAAGCAACACTTGCCGGTGCTGAAGCACTTGCGGCTAATAAAGTAACTGGCGCACAGTATCAAGCCAAGGCACCTGCTATCGCTGAAGGTACACTTCGCGGTGGACAACTTGCTGCTATCTATGGACAAGATCCATACACACAGCAAACAGCAGAGCAGGTAGCACTTAATATACCTGGTTCTGTAGATGCGCTAAAACAAACTAAAAAAATTATGGGATTAGAATCAGCAGAATTTGGCCGCAAATCTGGATTAACCGGTGGGGCCTTGGCAAGAGACCGCGCAGGCGGAATATAACAAACCTGCCACTAGAACTACTGGCCTAGTGGAGCGACAACAATACCAGGAGTCAGAGCCATACCCAATCCCCATTGGAATATGAGGCTGGCGAAATCAACTAACTGATAGGGAGATGGACTATGTCCAATTACGAGTACGAGGATGAAGACGACGATTTCACAAATGATTCGTCGAATGACCTTGTAAAGCAACTACGCAAGGCTTCAAAGCAAAAGGATAAAGAACTGCAAGAACTTCGTTCTCAGTTTGAAAACCTAAGCAAAGGCCAACGCGAACGAGCAATTAAGGATGTCCTCGCAACTCGCGGGGTAAATAGCAAAATTGCTTCATTTATTCCGCAGGACATTGACCCAACTGAAGAGTCTTTGTCTAAATGGCTAGATGATTATGCCGATGTATTCGGCTATGAATCTAGTCAAACCCAGGCATCACCTAATGTAGATCCAGCTCAAGCGGCTGCGTATAAGAGAATGACTAACACTGCAGATGCTGGCGCTTCGCCAGAACATAACGCAGATATAATGCAAAAACTTCTCAATACCAATAGCCGCGAAGAACTAGATGAAGTCATTAGATTGTCTGGACTCTAACATCCGATCCTAAACAAGAAAGGCTAGACCAATATGGCTATCCCAACAGGTACCCCCACCTCTAGCTCGACGATCAGTGCTCTAGTACAGGCTGCATACGACCAATATGTCAGAATGGCGCTTCGCTCCATTCCAGTTATGCGTTCTCTTGCTGACGTCAAGCCAGTGCAACAGGCAATGCCAGGATCATCAGTTGTATTCTCAATCTATTCAGATTTAGCACAAGCTACTTCTACATTGACAGAAACATCAGATGTATCTTCCATTGCATTAGGTAACCCTTCACAGGTTACAGTAACTCTGAACGAATACGGTTCAGCAGTAACAACAACAAAGAAGTTAAACCTAACTTCATTCAACGACGTTGATTCAGCGCTTGCTGACATCATCGCGTACAACGCAGCAGACTCGATTGACAACGTAGTAGGTCAGGTCCTGTCCGCAGGTACCAACGTAATCTACTCAAACGGTCCATCAGGAACTGTTCCAACTGCATCATCAGCAATTCTCCCAGTAGACACAATGACAGTAGCGGATATCCGCAACGCCGTTGTATCACTACGCACAAACAAGGCATTGCCTCGTATGGGTGAACTCTATGCAGCATACCTACACCCACGTCAGTCAGCCGATCTTCGCGCTGAAACAGGCACCGGTGGATTCCAGGAACTAACAAAGTACGTAGAACGTACACCGTTCGTTGCTGGTGCAGTAGGCGTTATCGAAGGCGCTTTCATCGTTGAGACACCACGTGTTCTAAACGGTCTAAAGCTCTCTACAGGTATCACACCTACAGTGTCAATCACCAACGTCGCTTTGACATCTAACGTAGTAACAATTACTACAGCAGTTGCTCACGGCCTTGGAACAGGTCAGGTTGTAACAGTTGCTGCTACAACTAACACAGGTGTTAACGGCACATATACCATCACAGGTACAACATCAACAACATTTACCTATGCACTGACAGCATCTAACATCACATCAGTTGCTGACACAGGTACTGTTACATTCACCAACAACTACCGCGCAATCGTCGCAGGTCGTGAAGCATTGGCTGAAGCACAGGCTGCAGACATCTCAACCGTTATCGGTCCAGAGATTGACGCACTCCGTCGTTTCCGCACAATCGGTTGGTACT
>Ga0315904_10012602_pt1 | contig 10665 bp, 6 predicted proteins | sample LakEriMetagenome_6_FD_203529 | JGI IMG/M metagenome (GOLD analysis project Ga0315904, IMG submission 203529) | Freshwater fungal communities from buoy surface, Lake Erie, Ohio, United States - Buoy 12 MA120 | ecosystem: Environmental > Aquatic > Freshwater > Lake | place: USA: Lake Erie, Ohio... | reverse complement strand
GGACATCGGCGACGGTCTTTTCCTTCTTCTCCTTGAGGAATCCTTCAAGTTGTTCGGAAAGTTCCTTGATACGCTTCTCATCAGCACGCTTGGCTTTTCTTAGTTTCTTAACTAAGTCATCGCCAGACAGTTGATGGTCTGGTGTATCTTGTTCGTCGTCTTCTTCATCCCAGTAGTTGTTGCTCATAGCAACCACCCTTTCTATCGTTAGTTAGTCGCAAGCCACAGTTCTGCTCAGGGGTAAGCAGGCTGGCTCTTGCTACCAGTCTTGTACACCGCGTGGGGCTGGTTGGTCCACGTCGGGAATCTAGAATGAACCTCTTGCTGTCTGGTCTAGTGCAGTCTTACTTAGACCGCTACCGCCAGCAAAGGTTGCTATTTCACGCTCTGCAAGTGCACGTCTTTTACGTTGTGCTGAAGCCAAAGTGTTAAATATTTCTTGCTCAGCCTCTGATTGGCGGTACTCATCAAGCGTTCCTTTATAAATATCAGATAGTTTTTCAGCAGTAGGCAGAATGTCTGCAATAGTTGCATAACCTTTTTGAGCCTGTGCTTTAGTGACACCTTGTGCAGCCAATTGCTCAGCCACAGTAACTCCAGCGGTAAGACCTTGTAGCCCTGCTGCTGCACCAATTTCGGCTGCTGCAACCTGACGTTCAATCTTTTGGAACTGTTGATTAGGGTCAAGAACATAAGCAACTAGGTCATTATCGCTAATGCCGTAATAGCCACGAAGTGTGGCAAGAATTGCTGGGTCAGCATTCTGTACTCGCTGTACTGCAGTAACTACACGGTTAGATAATTCTGTAGTAGAAATATCATTGCTAATAAACTGCTGAACATAAGCATCAGTATCAAACTGTCTCAAGCCATAGGCTCTAAGAATCTGACGATAGTCATCTTCAATATTAAGATAATCACTAGGCTCAAGAACTCTCAAGCCTTTCTTAATACGGTCTTCATTAGCCTTGAAGCGAGTCTTATATTCTTCAGTTTCTTGTAACTGTAAAGTAATAGTAGATTCACTAGCACCAGCAATAGCAAGTTCTCTAATTTTAGGAACAAGACTGGTTAACCCATAACGGCTAAATCTATCTGTCAAAACAGCAATAGCATTTTCAGCCTTTTCTTTTTTCGCTGCTGCTTCTTCTGCTGCTTTATTAATAGCAGCCTGTTGATTTCCAGCGCCTAATGCTGCAAGTTGGTCTTGTAAAGATTTAATTAAATCAAGTGTTGCTTGGTCTGTTGTTGGCTTACTTCCACTACCAGATTCTTTATATCCTGGACCTTTACCATCTACATAATTTACACCTTGATAAGTTCCAGTAAATGCCTTGCCTTTATGGAAAAGCATCCCATTAGAATCAAACATCCAGTCTGCAGGTCCAGCATTAGGATATTGAACTAATTTCCATTTTCCAAGTCCAGGATTTCTTTCAGTACTTACTGATGCGCCAACCCATTCATAATCATATCTATAATTTGCATCAGCAGGTGGAGGTGTTGGTTTAGGAATAATTTGTGCTGGTCCATCATAAGGTCTTATTATTTTTACTTCTTGTCCAGATGCCTCAGCAGCCTTAGCGGTTGCTTCCAAATTTTTTAAAGCATCTGCCTTTGCTGCATTAGCCTCTACCTGTGCAGGACTAAGACCAGTCTTGGGGTCACGAACATAATATGGGTCTACTGTCGGTGTTGTTACAACAGGAGCAACAACAGGAGTAGTAGCAACGGCAGTCTGTGCCATTTTTCTAGCGTTGGCGATTCGTTTAGCCTCTGCAATATCATCAGGTGTAGCCATTATAGAAGCCCCATATCTCTTAGTACTCGTGCTCCAAGGTCATCAAAAGTTTGTTGTGCATTTTTTGTATATAGCCATTCATCACGACTTTTAATAATCTTTTCTGCTTCCCATAATGGAATAATTTCTGGAGTCTGAGTCTTAGGATTTATATAACCAGCCAACTGTTTAAATACTGGATTGTCATTAGTTACGGTATCTACATCTACCTCTAAAAGGTTGGCAATGCTTTGACGTAGCGCTGAAGTCTGTAATCCAAATGAACGACCAGATTCAATACCCTTTGCATAAGCAGGATATGCAGATATAGCAAAACCTTTTAGTTCTTCCTGAATACTTTCATCAGTCATACTGCCGTCTAGGATTCCCATAGAAACTTTATCCCAGTAATTCTTTGGCAGGATAGTATTAACACCCTGGTCGGTTGCATACTCTTTAAGTGCATTGACTGTACCTAGGGCACTGCCACCAATCTTAGTGCCCATCTTGCCAGAGTTGAGAATCATAATCTCTACCTGAGTGTCAGTATCACCTCTGAGGTAGGCAGTCTCCAGCATTGCATCAATTTCAGGACTCCACAAAAATCCCTTTTGAATTAATTTTCTTTTTGTTTCTTCTTTCCAGGCATTAAACTCTTGGCTATATACACCAGGCTGCGCTGCCCTTTTAGTCTGACGAGACTGTGCATTAGTAGTTAAGTTCTTGTAGTAATTTGTATTAAAGTAATCTAACCGAGCCTTAGCAATATTACCTTTTGCAAACTCATCAAAGATAGCCTGCAATTCTGGAAAGGCTTTAATAAGAACTTCTGTAAGTCCTAGCGCTAGGGCTTCTGCTTTACCAGTAGCGCTTCCCCAAGCAGGATTAGTTGTTGTTGGTCTTCCATTAGGATATTTAATATCAAATGCTTCACGTGCTTTTATTTTTGCAATACCATTAGGCATAGCCTGAATAGTTGCTAGTTCATTATCATAAGCAATTTGCTCTGGATTCGTTGTTTCAGCCATTATGCTATTGGTGCTCCTAATCCATCAAGAAATGCTAGGAAGTCAAAACTAGTTTTAGGGTCAGTAGCGCCAGGGCGTTCTTCTTTAATACGCTTTGGCAACTCCGCTTCTACCTGTGCTGCGCTAAATGGCTTAGTTGTTTGCCGCACATTAACTCCGCCCTTTTTTACGAGGGTAGTCATAGTGCCTTGCTTAATCTGTTCCATATAGCGGTCAGTCTCTTGCTTAAGAAATTCATCATCTATAGCCATATCTGTGGTCTTGCTATAGACATCTTTAACAATAGCCTCTACTACATCACGGTCCATAAGGTTAATATCACGGAGCGGATATTGGCTATCGCCATCTTTACCAGAAGCAGGAATACCCTTTAACCAATAAGTAAAAGTAGGAAACTTGGTCTTGCCATCAATACGATATGAGTCAACTACATCTACTGTATATTCATTGGCTACTTTAAGAATACCGCTAGTTAAAGCCTGTTCACTACGAGTTGTATAGTCTCGTTCTGTCATATAACCAAGGTCAAATAAAGTCTTGCGTAGACCTTCTTTGTTATTCTTAAAGTATAAACGAACTTGCTGAACCATTTTATCAGCATTAATTAAGTCATAGTCAACACCATTAGCATCTACAATTAAAAAACGTTGCTCTGGTTCATTACCAACAATTTCCTGCAACTGACGAACATTGCCATAGGTATCAAAAGATATAAAGTACTTAGGCTTAGTACCACCAAAGTCGCTGGCAAGAGACTTACTTTGTGCAAGAGCACCTTGTTGGGAAACTAATCTTTTTTGTTTAGTACCTTTAGCCGTTTGACGCAGCGCAGCACGCCCAGTAACATCTTTATTTTCTGCCATTACTACCTTCCTGCTCCTGCTTGGACTGCATCTCGTGAGAATGAATTAAGTAGTGGCTTAAATACCACTCGGTTTGCTTCATTAACTGCTGGGTAAGCCTTTGCTAACTGATTAATGATTGCCTGTACTTCTTCCCGTTGCTGTTCCTTTAGCGAACTAAAATCATAACGACGGGAGTTGTAGTCATCAGTAGCATTGGCTACAAAGTTAGCAACTTCTTCTAGGGCTATCTGCATAGCCTCTTTAGTCTTTGCATCGGCTGGATTACGTTTATCTTGGTTAGCCTCAAACAAAGCCTTAAACTTAACCCTTAGCGCACCCTGCTCATTAATAGAACCATTGACCTCAGCCTGAAGATATGGGTTAGCAGTAGTCATATCTTTCTTGGTCTTGGCTGCAATGTTGATTAACTCTTTGCGTTCTTGGGTGATGCCAGTAGTAGCAAGGCGTTCTTCTAATTGCTTCTGAACTTCAAAGTATCTTTCTTTATCTACTGCTACTTGTAGTTTAACCAAGTAATCTTCAAAAGTAGGTAGATTAATTAGACCTTCTGCTTCAAGAAAATTATAAACATCTCCGTTAAACTCACCAGTCTTGGGTGCATAGATATAACTCATCTCCTTGTAGGTATCTACAAAGGTTCCATTTCTATTAACCCAATTTTTAACTTCGTCGGTCATTGCAATAACGACCTTCCACTCTTTTTCAGTAGTAGGCACAGTATAAATAAGTTTACCTGGATTTTTTCCTACGTAAGTTGCTACTGCTAGGTCATATACGTTGCCAATATCTTCGCCTTGATTGCGAAGAATACCGTCATAAATATCCCAGAACTCAGCCTTAAATCCTGTAATGCCAACTTTCTTTAAAAACTCTGGTAGGTCTTTTGACTCCTTGAATGTAGGCATACCTGGGCTTATGTAGCCAAGGATAGTTCTAGCAATAATAATATTGCTGGTAGCAATCTTTAGGTTTTTCTGATACTTGTATTTTTCTTCTTCAGTAGCAGATTCGTCAATGCCTAAACCAAATGCTTGGAAATAACGCATAGCCTGCATAACAGCACTAGTTTGTTGACGGTTTAATTCATTATCTCTTATTGCTTGTTCATCAATTGTAAGTGTTGCTAGTGCCTGACCAAGTGTACTAAAAAACATAGGAATCGCAGCATTAGCAAAGTTGGTTGTATCGGCAAAATTACCTAAACCAATTTTGGCAATTATGTCTTGACCCTTTTTTGTCTTGGCTTCAAGTACATCTGCTTTTTCTTCAGATAGTCCTAATCGTTCTAAGAAAGGCACAACTTGTCCAACAAGTGACTTAAGGACTAATGTACTGTAAGCACCTGCTGGTCCAGACAGCGCAGGATAACCTGCATCTGGAGCAAAAGAAGGGTTAATAAGTCTTAACTTTAAAGACAATTCATTAAAGGTAGGTATGTTAAAGTCTTCGTTACCAGTAAATGCCCTAACAACTGGCTCTACAGCAGAGTTAATAATTGTATCTGTAGGGAAGATAATGTATTTATCGCCCTTGTCGTCTTCATAAATATCACCATTAGCATCTAATCCTGTATTAAGTAGACGCAATCTGTAAAGACTTCGTAGCGGTGTCTTGCCAAAGACACGGTATAGACGGCGATAGAAATCTTCAGTTGCTCGGTAGAAGCGACCTACTGAACGTATAGCAATAGCCATATTGCTTCGGATATTTGGATTATCTACATACTCTAAAATTTCTTCTGTAGATTGTCTCCAAGCAATTTCGGTCACACGCTTTTCAGCAAGTGCTTTTGCGTGCCGCTCAGCCTGACCAATGTTTTGACCACTAGAAATATTTGCCTGCTTATAGCGTTCATAAAGCATTTTTTCATATGGTTTTAATCTGCCCATATTTGCATCGTATGCAATCCATAAAGCCTTCTGGCGGTACATACCAGTTACTTGTGCATCCATAACTTCCATAGACCAGTTTTGGAACTTACTAAAAATATGGTCTAGACCGCTATTGTCTTCAAATATTTTCATATCCTTGACTTCGCCCATAGTTACAAGGTCTGTGTTTATTTCACCCATTGGGTGCATACCCACGGTCATATCCTCAAAGTCTTTGAATGTCAAACTTGCTGCAGCATTTTCCCAGGCTCCGCCAAACTCATCGCCATCAACAAGACCTTTACGCTTCTTTGCTCCAGCCTGAATACGGAAATCAATAATTTCTCTATGCTTTTCTTTAATAGCATCTAGCAATTTTTGATTAAAAGAGTTAGGTGCACCGTGGAATGTATTACGCATATCTAGCAACATACGCTCTACGTGCAAACGAGCAATCTCAGATTCGCCTAATCCTTGCTGGCGACTGTAAACAGAAGACGAAAACTTATTATTAAAAGCCTTGACTGCTGCTTCATTAGCAATAGCAAAGCCGCCTATCTCATCAGAATAGGCTACTCCTACTTTTTCTAACAATTCATTTCTAGCAGCAGTAAAATCATTAACTGTCTTTAATGCGTTGTTCTTAAAGAAAGCGGTAGCAGGGGAAATATATATTCCCTGTGCAATTGTCTTACTGTTATAGGGAAAACGTAAAGAAAAGTTACGGTAGTGGGCAATGGCTTGTTGTTTTTCACCCATCTTGCTAACATTGATAGGTCTAAACTTCTTACTTGCTGTTAAACCATAGTCTTCGTAAACCTTGCTTAGGTTGCTTGGCGTAAACATAGTGTCTACTAAGTCAATATCCATTTTGCCTGAGATAGAAGAACGAGCAGCCAGTGAGTTAACAACCGAATCCAACACTTGTGGATTGTGTTTCATCAACTTACGGATATTACTCCACATTTCTGGAGTAAGCGTGTCGCCATAAATTTCTTCTGCTTGTTTAACTACATCCTCACGGATAAGGGACATAGCAATTTCAGCCTCTGGAACGTCATACCCACGGCTTTCTGATTCTTTTTTAGCCAGATTCTTAACAACTTCATACCGTTGTTGTGGTGTAATCTTTTTAGTTGGGTCCAACAATCGCCCAAGACCAGGAACTCTATAAGCCAAACGGCGATACATACCAATAGAACTCTTACTACCAGTAATAGATTCAAGAACACGGCTTGGCTTAACAGCAGCGCCAGTTAAATATTGGCGGACGTTATACCACGGTGCTGCCATATACATAAAGAACGCTTCATCAATAGCAGAACGGACACCCAAACGTGGGAACAAAGTAAAATTAGCCCAAAAGTCTGTGTATTTTCTAATAATGTCATTACGGATAGCGCCACCATTAGCAATGAGAGCCTGTCCTTTTGCTTGGCGCTTAGATGCTGCACCATATTGGTAGATTAAATCATAAGGAAGTGGAGCAATACCTTCTGTTAACTGGCTTGGTTGAATAACTCCTTTACCAGTCATCAAAGGTACATCATTTTCCATACGGAAAGCGCTAGGAGAAATAACATCTGCAAAGTCAAGTGGTATTTCTGTGCGTACTGCGCTGCCCATACCTAGTTCATTGAAGGTAGATGACAGGATTTGTGCCATATGCGCTTCGCCACCAGGCGAACCAGCCATACCAACCTTAGTCATTACAGCCTGATATAGATTACGGACAATAGTAATCTGGTTTTCTACTGTTTCATCTAGGAAAGACTCAACTAAAGCATCAGCAATTCTTGCATTTCCTGTTGCTAGGTTGGCAAGATTACGAAAATCTTGTGATGTCTTAGCAGCATCTTCGCCAAAAAGAATACGTCCTGGGCTACGGGATAGCGCTGTGCCTAACTTCTCAACTTGACGTTGAACAAAAGATACATTCTTGCCAAGTTTTAATATCTCATTAACATTAGGATTAATAAGCGTGTCATCGGAATCTGCTACAGTTTTAAGAACCTGCATAACATCTGTAGCCTCTTTATCTACTTTAGCCAAAACTTCAGGGTTAGTCTTTGCAGATATAGTAGGACTGAATACAGCACGTGCTGTTTTTTCTACAGTAGTAGCAATCTTGCGTGAAAAATTAGCAGAAGGAATGCCGTTGCGGCGGTAACTAATACCATCTACACGGCTAGTTAATAGTCTGTTAAAGTCATCAATGTTTGTAAAGAAGTTCTCTGCACCAGCAGCATCAAAGGCTTTTACATCTGGGCTAGCAAGTTCTTTAATAATGCTTCGGTTAGCCCAGTCTGGAAAGTTCTGTGCAATTTCGTTATAAGCAGCACCCTTAGCAGTAGAGCCATTAGCATCTGCATAGTTCTTAATTAGCGGACCAAGTTGGTTATCCCACAGATTAATAACATCTGGCTGAGTAAATGCCCACTTGATAGCATTAGAAGCATTGCCATTGCGTTCTGCAATAACCTGATAAATGTCTGCTAGTTTTTCGCCTTTAGGTTTTAATCCAACTAAAGTCTTAGCCTCAGCGCCTGTCATCTGTACACCACGAATACCTGTGGTTACAGCCTTAGCAGCAGGGGTAATGCCTACATATGACAATGGGTCAATTGCTGTCTGATAGATACCATCTAGCGGACCAGATACAAGACTCTTAGCCTTAAGCCGACCCTTCTTAGTAGATACATCTATGCCAAGCATCTTTGTAAATTTAACTGCCCAGTGATTAGTATTAAGCGTATCACCAGAGGCTGCCGCTTCTGTAGGAACATACTTATTAAGAATATCTCTACCCCAAGAAACCTGTGCATCCATCTTTACTGACTTCATAAACGTATCAAAACGCTTAGGTTGGTCATTCATAAACTGAATAGCAGCGTACATATCTGAATCAAACTTGCCATACAAATCAATGGCTTCGCCAGGAGTTCTGCCCTCTGCAATAGCGCGGGCTAGCGTTGTCATAGCAACGCCATACTTTTTGTTGTATTCCTCTACACGGTCCCAACGCCAGTTATTCTTACCGTAATAAGTATCGGTAAGAACACGAAGATTAAAAACATTCTCGCCTTGTTCACGCTTTTGCTCTAACTGATACGGCGTATTAATTGCACGACCATAGGTCTCAGCAGCCTGAAAAGCACTGATAATGGGACTACCAGCAAATTTAATTGCTGCGCCTAAAGCGCCAGTAACTTTCTGGAATCCACTCTGCAGAGCATTCTGCTCTGGCATAAATTCTTCACGATTAGGAAACATATACCTAATTGTGGCTTGTACATCAGGAGTTAATTCTAAGAATTGCTTACGGGCTTTTTCTTTACCCAACTTCATTAGCGAGTTAGCAGTTTTCCAGGACAGCGCTGCTTGCGTAACTAATTGTTGCTCACTAGTAGAAAGTTGCGATTGCAAAGCCGCGTTATAAAAATTAGGGCTTACTTCCGCAATAGATGGGTCAAGTAAGTTTTTACGCGGCATTAACCAAGACCTTTATTCTGGAACATCATCATAAATAATTCTGTGTCCCCAGTAGGGTCATTCTGATTAATCTTGCCAAGGGTAGTTAAAATTGTTGGTTGCTGGTATGGAAGGTTTAGTAACGCAGAATCGCCTTTGTTGCTAAAACTTGCGCCAGTTAAAATATCTTGGTCAGGGTATTTAGACTCAGCGCTAATTGGAGTTACATCTAACGCACCGATACCAACTGCCTCAATCTGCGGTGTAGCATACATAGGCATAGCAGTCTGCTGGTTATATGTTGCTTCACCTTGTCCTTGCGGTAATCCAGAGATATAACGTGCTGGTTGCTGAGAAACATTAAGGTCAGTACGTTCGGACATAGAACCAATACCAGAAACTTTTTCGTTAATAGTTGCCATTAGTCTTCGTCCTCCTCATCTAGATATTTTTTAATTTCATCTTCGGTAGGTGCTTTATATTCAACCCAGTTTGGGTAAGAAGTTTTATCCATAACAAATGACAGCGCTAAATCTGATTTAAACCCAGCCTTCAGCAATGAGTTGTAATACTCATTAAGCCAAATGCAGTACATCTCTAAGGCTGTATATTCTTCATTCTGCACAGTGCGTGGCTTACGAGCACGTGGTTGTTTCTTTTTACGCGGTGGCATAACTACCTCCGAATAGCAGTTCTTGCGCTAGCGCTTGCTGTTCCACCAGCCGAAAGGCTGGATAGTAAAGTTTGTAGTGATGGTTGAGCAGGAGCGCCTCCCACTGGCGCAGCGGGAGCAGGGGACGGTTGCTCAACCTGTGGAGCGCCAGCAGGAGGTAATTCTGGTGCGAAGACTTCTTCAACTGCGTCTTCAATTGGCACACCTTTCTGGCGTGCTTTAATAACATCAGCAACCTTTTTAATTACCATTGATGGGTCCCCACCTTGCACTGCCATCTGTGGAATGGCTTGTGTATAGGCTTGTAGAGATTGAACAAGCGACTTACGCATATTCTCAATCTCAATCTTTTCTTGCTCCTGTGTTACGTTAATGCCGAATGGCAACTCACGCATAGCAAGGTCTGTTGAAATCAAACCTCCGCCAAGTGCTTGCAACATAAAGATAAGACCCTGTGCTGGGTTAAGTCCCGCCAACATTCCGTAGCGAACATCGGCTGAGTAATCCTTTTTAATATCCTTAGATGGCTTATATGTAATCTGGTATGGGCTACCAGCATCTACGCCACGGATAGTCTTTTCATAATCAAAAAACTTCTCGTCTACTTCAAAGCAAACAGAAATAACATCACGCAATGATGAAGCAAAGATAGCCTGAGCAGACTTGACCTGTGTGTCAAAGCCTCCCATAAGCGCCTGCACACCTTGTCCCGTGATAATGCTGGCATCAATATTTCCTGTACGTCCCTCTGGATAACGTGTTCCAGTACGTAGTTCTTGCTGTAGTAGCGCTTGTTCTGTAAATGCTCCAGGTGGAATATTTAAATCAACACGGCGTACACCAGCTGGGTTAGCGGTGCGGATAACTGCATCGCCACCCATCTCCAGTTCATTAACATCTGATGGAAGAACAATCGGAGACTGAACGGATTTTTCCGCTGCTTCCATCGCAAGTAATGCGAACCTATTGCGAAGCA
>Ga0315904_10012599_pt1 | contig 10666 bp, 10 predicted proteins | sample LakEriMetagenome_6_FD_203529 | JGI IMG/M metagenome (GOLD analysis project Ga0315904, IMG submission 203529) | Freshwater fungal communities from buoy surface, Lake Erie, Ohio, United States - Buoy 12 MA120 | ecosystem: Environmental > Aquatic > Freshwater > Lake | place: USA: Lake Erie, Ohio... | reverse complement strand
CACCAAATCATTCGCTACCTGCTCCATATCGCTTTGCACCTCCAGCTCCGTTGTATGCAAAACAATATCAGCCACCGTTACCTGTACCGTATGCGTCTTTATTTTGCCCTCAGTAGTGCTATTACCCATAGTCATGAAGACTGCGGGATATACTACATCTTTTACCTCATTATGTAGAAAATAATCAGCATTTACGACCTTTGCCGTTCTTATCTGCCGGTGGTCGGTTGCTATCCTTTTGAGCTGTATTGCTATTTGGTTTCTTGTCATGCTTTGCGAAATAATCTTTTAATTTTTTGATAGTCTTTTTGCTATACATTTTTGAATGGTTTTTGACAGTCGTCACAGTTCTTAAATTCATCGTAAGGCATACCCAAATAAATACCAGGAAAGTATGCGTCACGCTTTGGAACTACCGTATCCGCACGACTGCCGGGATTGATATACAAATCGAACTTTGAATTATTGCTTTCCTCAACTAAATACTTCACCAACCTTTGGCCATAATATTCCGCACGGCTTTTGAACTTATTCTTTAAGTCAATCAGCTCACTCATTGATACATTTTCGCTCCCTTCGTTCGTCTTTTTAAGCACACCCTTATTCCAATATTGATGCGTCAGGGTATCGGTAAGCTCCGCCACCACGTAATAAATAAGGCAATCCCTTACGTAGCTTTTAAGCAGGGTAATTTCATCTGCTGTTAGATTATTGTCTTCGATACCAACCTGTAAGCGTTCGTACAATCCTGAGCCTAATAATGGCAAAATATACATATCCTGACAAACCTTAATCTCAGGTACAATCATTTTGCTATCTATATTCGAGTGTATTTGTGTACGCTCATAAATATTCTCAGGGCTTATAAATAAAGTATCTCTCATTTTTTATTTTTTACGAATAACAAAATTTTGCACCCAACGATGTCTGCATGATGGCGACCGCTCACCGCTTGGCTTTGTCCACCAGCCACCACGCCTATCCCATACGCTATACCCTAATCTCATGCTCATTGTCTCAATATCAGCACGTGAAAAGAATTTATCCATAGCTAAAAGCCTACGGCAAAAATCCCTGTTCCTGTTATCCTGTGGCCCCTCGTAGCTATACATAATTTTCTGCTCTAATGTGCGTGGCTTTTTGTCGGTTAAATCTTTTAAAGGTTCAGGAATGGTACGTTCAATTATTTCATCAACGCCAATCTTTTTAACGGATGCCAAAATCAAACCACCTTCGGCAAGGATTTCAATAATGCTGACAACCTCATCAACAGGCATCTTTAATGCACGGCCGATAACCTCAGGAGTAATTCTTTTATCCTTTTTGATAAGGTCGAGAATGTTTACCTCCGCCTGTGTAAGCTCTTCCTGAAAGTTGAAACGGCTACGGGATGTAATTACATTGTAATTATCCTTGCTTTCACCATGCTGTGCGAATTCCGCGAGCAACAATTCGTCATTATCCTGTGCGCTAAACTCCATGTCATTGTCAATAGATAGCATGACATTGATTTCGTCATCGGATAAACCAAGTGAAGATTTAAGCAACAGCTTCGCCTGCTCCTTATTGATACGACCTTTCTCAAAATTGCGGATAATACGATTAACTCCCTGCCATTGCCTTCCGGTGAGGTTTTTCAGATTCTCATTGATTTGTGCGGATGCCTGTGCAGGCTGTACGTCAGATTGTACAGAAGGCTGTACGGCTTCGGGATACTTTGTCAAATCAATACCAAGCTTCTCAAGTATCCACGCCTTAGGTGCAAACTCTTTAATGGTAGCCTCACTAAACTCAAAAGCAATAGGCTCAATAGGTGCGATCACCATTTCACCCTGCATCCCAAATAAATTGCTTATTTCAGTAAACAAACCCTCCAGCGCTCTTTGCTTATCATTTACGTATGTCGTTTTAAAAATCTCGAAGCTGTCGCGCATCTCAGTCCGCCCGCCCAATTGCCCCTCTGTTTTAATGCCAAATAAAATAGGAGAGGTAATTTGATGCCCCACAAATATCTGCTGTTCAGTAGTCTTATTAAGAATGTCGAAATGCTTATCAAGATCAGTATTCGACAAATCCAGAACGGTCGGAGCCTTCGCAGGATCATCACTAAACGACAAAACAATACCGCCCGCGTTTTCGCTTCCGGTGAATTTCTTTTTGAATTTGGTCTCAACAACTTGTTGCTCCTCTGGTGATGGCTTACCCTCATTGAAGTTAATCAGCTTACTACTGAACATCCCATTTTTGATAGTGCTTAAATGGTACTTAGAAAGCTCAATATCGACCTCAATCCAATTCAATGCACCAATATACCCCGGATAGGAATAGGTCTCTAATCCCGGTCTGTACTCTTTATAAAACAGAATCTGCTTGCCTTCCTTTACCGCAGGATTATAAGACGCTACAATCTCAGGCTGTACCCTTGTCGATTGTGTCCAGTCTTTAATGTAGTATTGCGTATTGTCCTTATTTGTACGTACTTTATGATAAGGTACATGATACACCGCGCCAACATTGCCCAAAGCATTATAATGAAGCTCAAGATACACACCGCCAAAAATCTCAATATCCGTAGAAACCTTTTTGAGTAAATCATTTATTGTCTCATTCTTATTTGGTATTAACTCCTGCTGGCTGTTGTCTTTATACGATATACCGTTGCCTATGATGTAATTAACCTTACCCAAGACAATCCCATTATGCTTACTGCTTTTATTCAACTTTTCGAGTAATTGATTAGGATAAAGATTATCTTCACCAAATTGCACATACCCCTTGCCGGGTATCTCAACCATCATTGGCAGCTTCACATCTGCGAACTTTATAAAACTTATGTTAGGATGCATCGTACATTTTAAATTTAACGTCCTGTGAATATTGCGTGTAGCTTATGTTTGTATTATCGTCCAAAAACATCAATCCGCTCTCAAGTAACCCCAACCCCGCAGGGTTTACATTCGTTGAGCTTGTCTGCTCATATATATCATAGCGCCACCAACCCTCCTTATAGTTTGCAAAATACGTATTTACAGGGATAGTAAACTCATTCCATCTATCTTTATTTGTGGATACGTCATGCAGATAATCCTTTATAAAAGTAACTGTATCATTCGTGCCTCTATTCGTAAAGACAAACAAATAATAAGGCGAATCAATAGTCTGCTTCTCCTTAAGAGTGCAAATGATTGTCGCAGTCGTACCTTTGATAAATTTAAACATATCTATTTATAAATACCTTAAAACAAAAACCCTCGCCCAAAAGGGCAAGGGCTTCAAAATCAAACCAATCAACAAAACAAAACTATCCTGCAGTCTCTAAGGCACTCGCCACAGAGCTATTTACCTCCAGCATCGGCTCAGGCTCACTACCTGCGAAGGTCAAATCAAATCCGCTTCTATCTCCGAAAGCCGTACCCGTTCCGAGTGTACCAGTTGTAAAGTCAACACCACGAGTGCGACCTACTAACCAATATTTGCCGTTATTATCTTTTGCAACTGCAATAAGTACGTTTTGTGCTAATAATTTAATTTCGTTACGTACTGCAACGTTCAATTTGTTAACTACTAATTTCAGCTCAGAAGCATAAAAGACGGTGCCGTTCTGAACGTTACCTGTCATTGTTTCTGTTAATGATCCAGTCTCTTTAGGAAGTTCGTACTTCCAAAATCTTTTACCGGAAGCTTTTGTAAGACCTGTTACAACTCCGCTCGCTTCGGCAATAGATGAAACATTACCTTTTTCTATAAAGTATATTTCAACTAAACCGCCCGAAGAGTCTTTACAGTCTAATTGGTATCCGGAGGTCAAGGCACACGGCATGGCTATTAAATTTAAAATTTTATAAGTGAAGGGAGGCTTTTACACCTCCCTATGAATTATGATTACGCTTCGAACTTGGATATTTCGTCTACAAAAGCAAACTGTATTCCAATTTTTGTGCGAATTGTCACCTTAATGTTCTCATCATCTTCAGACCAACGAATCCAGAATTTGTTTTCTTCGTCAAGTAAATCAGTACCTAAGAAGATATTGCTCATTCTGAAAGCGTATAAACAAGCATCAGCATCAGCAGAATCCAAACCATGTACAGGAATTACTTTGTAATTTGTACCCGGTACGGTAAACACTGCATTATCATCATCCCATTTTGCATCAGGAGCATAGTGGAACAAATTTTGATCTACGTAAGCTTGAATAAGATAAGAGAAAGTTCCCCATCCGCAGAAGATACGAACGTCTGATTTACCTTGGATTTTAGCAGGCAAAGACTTAATCAAAGCCAACACCGCATTTTTAGCGATTGTAGGAGTGTTGATAGTAGTTGCAGGCGTACCATAGAATCCGGTAGTATTTGCATTGATAACTGAACCACCAGCGGCAGTAATTATAGTTTTGATACCATCGAACTTATTTTGCAATCCGTTAGTACCAGCTGAACCAGTGCTATTAGCAGTCCACAAAGCAACCTCAAGAGCTTCAGCAACTTTCTTAGCTTTTAGATCTGAGTAGTCAGCAGCAAAAGCAGCAGTATCATATTGACCACCTGCTTTTAAAGCTTGTTGTGTGTAGTAAGGCTCTAAATCCTTATCGCAAAGTATTTCATTTACCTTCACTGGTTTTACTACAAGCGATCTCTGAGTAAAGGTCGTCGTGCCACTTGCATTAAACCCGCAAGAGCTATCATCCTGAAAAAACACATCGGTATCCATACGACCGATAGCTTCAGAAGATTTAACACCTACGCGAACGTTACCGAGCGCAAGAATTTCCTTTTGTGTTCTGGCTTCGAATACAGAGTTCTTAACCAGCAGATCTACATTTTGCTTAGTATATGCGGCTAAGCCCGTTACATTGTATGCCATTTTTACTTATTGTTTAAAAAGGTTAATAAGACTATTTAATTTTTCTTCTTTGTTTTCTACTTGCTTACCAAATTTGAATCCGCTTTTTACAGGCTCAGTAGGTTCAGTTGTTGGCTCTTTTACGAGCTTTTCAACGAGTTCAAATAAACCTTTGATAGCGTCTTCAGACTTAGCGAAGGCAGCTTTCAGATTTGCATTTTCGGCTTCTAATGCTGAGAATTTAGCATCGTAAGCAGAAAATTTCTCTTCGTACTTTTTGCCTAAGTCTTCGGCAGCGGGTGCTTCAGGCTCAACAGCAGGAGCAGGCTTTACTTCACTGATAACACCACCCTCACCAACTACGATAGTAGTGCCATCGGCAAGCTCATGCTCACCAACAGGAGCGGGTGCCATAGTTTCCTTTTCAACAGAAACAACACCACCAACCTCTAACTTATCAATGTAAACCTCCGTGCCATCTTTCAGCATATAACCGCCAAATTCTTTTTTTGCAGGAGCAATAGGCTCAACCGCAGGAGCAGTCGGCATTTGATCTTCAAATACCAACGCTTTTACTTTTTGTAATAATTCGATCGGATTCATATCAATTACATACCAAAAAAGATATTTTCGGATATTTTGCTTTGTAAGTAATTGATAATAAATAAGATATAAAAACCCCCGCTTAGAAAAGCAGGGGGTATAAACCTAAACATTAAAACTATGAACACAAACTTTGAAAGCACAATTTACGCTTTTCGTTTATCTTATCAAAATTGTAATGCTGATTGCAATACTCAAAAAGCGCCCTACCCTTCGCCTCCCTTAAATCTTTATCCTCAACCAGCGTCCTGATATTCTTATCCCAATTCTCATAATAAACGACATCATCAGGGAAGCCGAGATATGGATTAACCTTTGAAACAATAACCGGGATGCCTTTTCCCGCCGCCTCAAGTATCTTCAAATTTGACTTATATCCATTGAATGTGCTTTTACGAAGTGGGATTAATTTAATATCGCTTTCCAAATACATTTGATAATATTCAAAAACCGGGAGGCCACGATACGCCATGTTCGGCAATAATGCATCAGCTGTAAAATAACTGACCATCTTTTTCCATATTGTTTCCTCCGTTATATTGCTATCTGAATAACCGCCAACAACCATTTTTACCTTATCCTTTAAATCGCTTTTAAGTAACCGCTTCATGACCGGACGCATCATTTTTAAATCCTCTTCATGCGATATCCCACCCGCCCAAAACAGCCTAACCAAATCGGATGCATTACGCTCCGATGTGAATTGATTCTGCCCGTAGGGAATGGCATTCGGTAATATCTCGACATTTTTATTATGGTAGTAAACCTTTTCCGCCAACCGCTCATGTGTGCAGGTAACTAAATCCGCCTCCTTTAAATGTTTTATAATACGCCCATCGACATTATGTCTATTGTACGTATCAAAATCCAAATGCCAATTATCCAATATCCAAAAGTCATCGACATCGACAACCAATTTAAAACCGTGCTTTTTGCGAAGCTCAATAAGGTCATTCTTCGGCCACAGCCTGTTGATGTTTACAATGTCATAGTCGAACTCTTCGGGGAACACATCCGTTATCCGTGCCTTTTCTTTTGCCATTAAAGAAACAGGAAGCATAAGCCTGTGGTAACCGCAACCGCTGAAGGATTGCGTTAGAACTAAGATTTTCATTTTGTTGATTTGATTTGATTATAAAAATATTTGAACGTTTTCGCCTTCGTTTACTCCAACATTATGAAGGTATAATGTTTTAGTTTCACCGTCAAAACTTACATATCTTCTATCGGATACAACGCCATAAGTCAACAATATACCATCTATAAAAACAGTCGGCGGATTAAAAAAATTATCATTCGTATATGCAAAAGTACCTGATTCAGTTTCGCTAAAATTAAAATCATCAATAAAATTATCTAAATATGGCTTTATACCTATAAGCCCCAAAGGTATCGGTTGCAGATTAGTGGACATTTTGCAATAAATCTTTTAATTGATCAATGATAAGTTTCGCGGCCGTTTCTTCTGACATCTTCATCGACATTTTTATCGGCATCATGTCAAACATACCCTCCACGCTAAATCCTTTAAACGTGCCATCCTTAACCTTTGCCCATGCTTCATCTGAATTAACCTTAGCACCTAAAAACCACGTGCCATCAGGTAAGCTCTCAAATTGCTTCATTTTCGGAATGCCTTTGCTTTCATCTGCTATCCATGATTGAAAGAAAACCATATCCACAGGCTTTGAGCTGTCGTGCATTTCATTGCCATTATTTTGGAAGCCTTTACGATAAAACTTTTCTGCAATGGTGCGGATTGTATCCTTTGTAAAAAATACTTCATATTCAGTGCCATCCTCATCGCGCCTGAATATCCTTTTATTGGGTATCATTGCGGGACCAACTACAACGCGCTCCTCTTCATTCACCACCGCGAAAGATTGCATTTTTTGCTTATCTATTTGCTCAAGTTTTCTTTGCGCCCATTCAATACCAGCATCACCGCCCCACGCTAACCATGCCAACCGACCACATCCGTCCCCTAACTCTTTTTTACTATGTTGTCTGTGTCTTTCAAAAGCTGCCATACGCGCAATCGTGTCACGACTGATGGCCTCGCCATTTGCCAATTGGTTAGCTCTTTGTTTTCCTGTAGCCTCTAAGCAATCACCCCACCCGTTCTCCTCCGCCCATCTCAAAGCTACCTTTGCATTTTCACTCGCCTGCTTTGGGTAGTCCGTATAGCTTTCAAATTCCTGCTCATTAAACGCGTAGAAGCCAACCCCTATGGCAGGCACGTCCACTAAGGCAACGGCATCTACCTCGACACCGCTTTCAATATCTTCTTTTATTGTCAGTTTATAAACTGGTAATTGCTTTTCCATTTATGTAAAATTAAGGATTCCCAATTGATGCGTTTCTATTTATATACGCGTTTCTTTGTTCAGCGTTCTGAATGTCCGAGTTCAAAACATACGCCCTTGTTGCCTGATTGCCTAATTGATTGACTGCCGCTGTGTTGACTTGAGTAGCCGTAACTTGAGGAGATAGTTGCTGAGATATTGGCGCAGATGTTGAGATACCTGATGAAGACGCATTTAATGCTGCTATATCACCAGCACCTGCTATTGTTTTAATAGCTTGTCTAATAGACATAATAATGGATGCCGCCTGTATTCCATAACCAATAAGCAAAGGTATATTTTGCGGGAACCCTACTTTCGCAGTCTGTGCCGCACCCTCCTTTGTTGCAACTAAACTTCGAGAAAGCGCACTTTTGCCGAAGAAGATATTTTTCTTGACTTCAATCATTAATTCTTGAGCAGCCATTATCTGCTTAAGTATTAAAACGCTTTGCTCAAACTTTACTTTTTTGGACTGAAGATCCATTTCCTTTTGAACGAGTTCTGCTTTTGCTCTTTGATACTCTTCGTCAGTAATAAGCTTTTTTGACAACTGCATATCAAGCAATGCCATTTCATCTGAATTAATTTTTGATCTAAAGCTAAATTCAGAAGTAATCAATGTCGATGCCTGATCTACTAATTGTTTTCTTAAATTAAACTTATCCATCTCAAGCTGATTCTCCTGAGCCGTTATATTACGCTTTGCATCCAAATACTGCTGATCGGTTATAAGTTTATTCGCCAACTGTTGATCTAATAATGCTTTCTCCTGCTCTAAAAATCCTTTCCTCGCATCAAAGTCTAATTGATAAATCTCCTTTTGCTTGTTGATTTGCTCAAGCTGTGTATTTAATCCCGTCTCAAGTATCTGCCGATCTAATTGCTGACCTTGTATGGCTAACTCAGACTTTTTATTTGCCAGTTCTATTTCGGCTGCAACCCTTGCTTCAGTACCAGCATTAGTAGAATTAACTACACCCTGCAACCTTGCAATCTCAATACGGCTTTCTTCCTCAAATATTTTCTTTTTAGCGGCTAACCTATCATTTTCATTTTTTATAAGCTCCACCGATGCCTTTTGCTCATTAAGTAATCTTTGATTAGTAGCCTGCGCCTCCTGCTTTCCAAGCTCAATTTTTATTTTTGCAAGACCAACGGCATTGACTTTTTGCTCAGATTGTAATCCTGTTATTTGTGCCTCAACAGCGGCTACGTTATTCCTCGCTTCAATTTCTGCTTTTTTTAATTGATTATTATTTTTATCAGCAGCAGCTTGAGCTTGAGCAGATTCTAAAATTTTAGCGGCCTGTGCTAATTGTGCAATCCTTTGTTGTTCTAATATTTTACCAAGTTCTTCATTTGCCTTTATCCTATCATCAATACTCTTTGTTTCATCATCCCTGATTTGCCGTTGTTGCTCTGCTTGCCTGTCGTATTTTTCAATCAGCCCTGCCAATTCAGCAGCAGCAAGTTCCGCACTGTTTTTTAACCTTACAATCGATTTCTGTTGTTCAAATGTCGCGGCAACATCTATTTTTTTAACGCCTTCAATGGTGCCAGATACAACGTCGCCTATGCTTTTGGCAGCATCTACGAAATTTGTTGCAATATTCTTACCTGCATTAATTGCATCCTTACCTGTTTGTATTAGGCTATCTCTTGTTGATTTTATGCTTGTCGTTAACTCTTTTATTCTACCTTCATCACCTTTGCCAAAAAAAGATTTTTCCCATGCTAACTGCAATACCTCAATGGCTAATTTAATCTCAAAGAAAACAACCTTTAAAGGAGTTAACGCAAGAGTAAACAACCCCTTCATGACTTTACCTAATGCCTCAAATCCATTTGAACTTTTACTTACCCTATCAATGACGCCAGTGACAACATCTATTACTTGCGTAAGTAAAGATGCCAAAGTACCTGTTACTGCAGAAAGAAGATCAACTACTTTTTGATTTTTACTAAAAGCATCTGATAATATATCAATACCCTTAGATATTATCCCAATCCCAGCAAAAGCTTTCATTGTACCCCAAAGGCCATTGAAAAATCCGCCTCCCTTTTTTGCCTCTTCACCAGCCTTCTTTACCGATTTACTTGTATCATCAACGCCTTTCTTAAACTTCTCAACATCCCCCTGCGCGTCTTTGGTATCGACCGTTATCTTAATTGGTATCTCCTGCTTAGCCATTATTTATAACTTTTAATAATTCAACCTTTGTTAATTCACCACTCGTTGCATCGTAATCCATTACCTTATTAATCCGCCACAATACCCCATCAATAAATACGGGTTTACTGAAATCCAATTGCGCTATATCCAAATCAGTTAGATAAACATGGCAGGTCAATAGCTTACTATCTTTGTCCGCTATCTCGGCAATGTATCCGCTCCAATAATCATTGAAAAGATTATTTGTCGGGTAAACGTTCGGATCAAAATATATCTCAGAAGAGGCCCCAAAGTTTATATCTTTTGTAGGATTGACCGGATCGTCAAAGTGTCCGGCGTAACCATAAGTAGTTAAGGAAGCCTCTAAGTTACCGCCCGATCCGGATATGTCATTATTGCGGATATACCAACTTGCAACCCCCGTCATTTTCTTTGCCATCATTATCCTAATATTGCTATCCATACGCTCCTCCTGATCGACCGCATTACCTGATGACTTTTTGTAAATTGCCGTAATTACTTTGTCAGTCCCCTCATATTCAATTAATACTGACGGAGAAAATCCTATGTCGATTGTCTGCTTATCCTTTGCGAATTGAAAAGCTGTATCTTCTAAGCGTGAGCCGTATGGCAGATTGTATTTCTTTTTATAACCTTCATTATAAAAGTCATTATCCTCTTTATACTTGTATTCAAAAAA
>Ga0315904_10012598_pt1 | contig 10666 bp, 13 predicted proteins | sample LakEriMetagenome_6_FD_203529 | JGI IMG/M metagenome (GOLD analysis project Ga0315904, IMG submission 203529) | Freshwater fungal communities from buoy surface, Lake Erie, Ohio, United States - Buoy 12 MA120 | ecosystem: Environmental > Aquatic > Freshwater > Lake | place: USA: Lake Erie, Ohio... | reverse complement strand
GGGGCGGTACTACCCATCCTTGAGGATAAAGATAATCACACCATAGACGCCCTACGGTACTCGTGCGAGGGTCTAAGGCGGGTAACCCCTCGACGCACGGGAAATGTAGTGGTCATGCCTTCTGCCAATTATTGGTCGGCGATGGCGGCGCGGAGATGATATGTATTTAATAAAGATTCACAGCGAAGCGGTGCAAGAGTTTGACACGGTGCAAGATGCGGTAAGGGCTGAGCGTCTACAGTGTCTCGAAGACAGGCGTTTCTATTCTATTGCTGGCGCGCAGTGGGAGGGCCCACTAGGCCAACAATTCGAGAATAAGCCACGGCTTGAAGTAAACAAGATCGCCCTAGCGATTCAACGCATTGAAAGTGAGTACAGGTCTAACCGCATTACGGTTGATTTTGTCTCGAAAGAGGGCGACGAATACGACGAACTAGCAGACACTTGTGACGGGCTCTACCGTGCTGATGAGCAGGACTCTTGCGCGGAAGAAGCATACGACAACGCCTTTACAGAGATGGTAGGTGGTGGCATGGGGGCATGGCGTCTTCGTGCCTGCTATGAGGACGAAGAAGACGATGAAGACGATAAGCAGCGTATCCGTATAGAGCCCATCTTTGACGCTGACTCTAGTGTCTTTTTTGACTTGCAAGCAAAGAGGCAAGACAAAAGCGACGCTACCCGGTGCTGGGTACTAACCAGCATGACCACTGAAGCCTACAAAGAGCAATATGGCGACGATCCCTCGTCGTGGGATAAAAGCATTTATCAATTGCAGTTTGACTGGTGCACCCCGGATGTTGTTTATATAGCCGAGTACTATCGCGTAGAAGAAGTAAAAGAAAAAGTTTACATCTACAAGTCTCTTCATGGAGAAGAAGACAAATATAGCGAAGACGAGCTTACAGACGAAGCTAAAGAAGAACTGGCTGCGATTGGCAGTGTTCTAGTCAAGACAAAATCTGTTAAGCGCCGCAAGGTTCACAAATACATTATGTCTGGGTCTCGTGTTCTAGAAGACTGCGGATACATTGCTGGCAAGCATATTCCTATCGTGCCGGTGTATGGAAAGCGATGGTTTATTGACAACATTGAGCGGTTTTCTGGTCATGTTAGGCTTGCTAAAGACGCGCAGCGACTGGCAAACATGCAGCGTTCAAAGCTTGCCGAGATCAGCGCGCTTTCACCCATCAAGAAGCCTATTTTCTTGGCGGAGCAGATTGACGGCCATCAAGAAAGATGGCGACAAGACAACATTGAAAACTTCCCTTTCCAGGTTATCAACCCAGTTACAGGGCCTGACGGGAGCACTCAACCTGCTGGCCCGGTAGGGTATGTAGAACCTCCTGATATTCCGCCTGCTCTGGCTGCGCTGTTGCAGATTACTGAAGCGGATATTAAGGACGTTTTGGGCAACCAGGAACAAGGAGACAAAGTTGTTGCTAATGTAAGCGGCAAAGCGGTTGAGATGGTGCAAAACCGTCTGGACATGCAGACTTTTATTTATATGTCTAACTTTGCTAAAGGAATTAAGCGTTGCGGTGAAATTTGGTTGTCGATGGCAAAAGTAGTATATGTAGAAGAAGGCCGGAAAATGAAGGGCCTAGGAACACAAGGAGAAGTTAACAGCATAGAACTAATGGTTCCCATCGTAGGAGAAGACGGTGAGCTGGACTATAAGAATGATCTATCTGAAGCTGAGTATGACGTTGCTGTTGAAGTGGGCCCTTCTAGTAGTAGTAAACGCGCTGCTACAGTGCGCGCGCTTACTCAGATGATGGCGTTGTCTCAAGACCCTGAGACCGCAAAGATTCTGCAAGCTGCTGCGATGATGAACATGGAGGGCGAAGGACTTTCTGAGTTTCGGGATTATTACAGGACGCAGTTAGTGGCCATGGGAGTCCTCAAGCCTACGGACGAAGAAAAGGAAATGATGTCGCAACAAGAGTTGCCGCCCGACCCAAATCAGATTTACCTTGAAGCCGCTGCTGAAAACGAAAAGGCAAAGGCCGCAAAAGCATTGGCAGATGCTGAAAAAGCAAGAGCAGAGGCTGAGCTTTCCAAGACCAAGACCGTCGAGACCTTGGCAATGGTTAGCAACGAAATTACGCAGCCTAGGCCGGAGAAAGAAGTCGTTCAACAAATGCCGTTTGTTGAACAACCGCCTGTCCAAAACCCATTTCAAATTGAGAAAGAAAGGCTTCAGCTTGAAGCCATTTCCATCGAAAACGCCATCAAGCGCAAACAACTTGAGCAACAAAGCCAGCAACAAAACGAGCAACAAAACAATGAGAGAGAAAATCAAGAATCATTAATTATGTTGTCGCAAGCATTGCAAAGCATGCAATCTGCCGTGCAAGCGCTAGAGCAAAACATGGTTTCCATAGCTTCAGCCGTAAATGAAAGCGGGAATACTATGTCCTCTCTGATAGAATTAAACAAAGAAAATCTTGACAAAGCCTTAGAAGCGTTGGCAAGACCCAAGCGGGTTGTTCGTGAAAAAGGTCAAATCGTTAAGATTGAAATGGAGTAATCATGGCAACATTTAACAAGTTCAACGCATGGGCTGAAACAATGGTTGAAGGGACCAATCTTGGCTCCGACCAGTTTGCCATTGCGCTGACCAATACCGCGCCGGTTGCGACTAACAGCGTAATTGCTGACATAACGCAGATTTCTTACACGAACTTGTCGTCCCGGAACGTAACCACCACAAGTTCATCGCAGACAAGCGGCACCTACACGCTGGTTCTGCAAGACCTCGTGATGACGGCTTCAGGTAGCGTCGGGCCGTTCCGTTACGTCGTGCTGTTTGACGACACGCTGGCGGGCGACCCGCTGGTCGGCTGGTGGGACTACGGCTCGTCTATCACGATGGCGAACGGCGAGACGTTTACCGTGGACTTTACGGGCGCTGCAATAACGCTGTCGTAAGGAGGCTGGACCGTTATGGCTGATAACGTAGGCTACACACCCGGCGCGGGCGCAACGGTCGCCGCTGACGACATCGGCGGCGTCCTGCACCAACGCGTCAAAATCGGCGTCGGCGCGGACGGGTCGGCGACGGACGTTTCGTCGTCTAATCCCATGCCCGTCAGTGCAGCGACACTTCCCCTGCCGACGGGCGCGGCGACGGCGGCGCTTCAGCCGGACGTGATCACGAAAAACCCGATGTTTGAGGATCGTGGCGCGGTTGTCCGTCAGGCCCCGGCCAACATCTGGACGGCGGGCTTTTCGGACGTCGGATCGAGCTTGCTGGCTCCCGAGCTTACCCAGCGCCGACTTGGAACCGGCATGGGCGTCACCCAGGGCTCAAGCAACCTGCTTGTCACGACCGGCACCACAACGAACAGCGAGTTTCTTGCGCGCAGCCTGACCTCTTTCCGAGGGGCATTCACCGCACGTCACAAGACCATCCTCTCTCAGCGGATCGCCAACAACAACTTCGCCGTGATGATGGCGGATATGGTCGGCGAGGGCCTGTCCTGCACCATCAACAGCGCTACTTCAATTAGCGTCACTAAGACTGCCCACGGTTTCACTGGCGCCAATGTCGGCCAGTTCATGATGGTTGGCGCCATTAACGGCGCTAACGGCGTTCCTGGCCGCTATGCTATCGCTTCAATTCCTGACGCCAACACGATCAACTTTACCGTAGCAAGCTGGCCTGCTTCTGGTTCTTGCACAGTCGACCTGTTCGGATTGAACTACGTTTGGACGCAGTACACCGGCACCACGGCGACGGCAACCAACATTGACGCGCAGCGTCGTGGCTGGAACAGCGGCGTGACGTCGGCGACCATCAACACGACGGCCTCCCCCGGTCATGTGATGAACACCTATGCCGACGGTCGCAATATCAACTGGTCAGACACGCTTGTTGCGTCCGGCACAACTCCGACCGTCACGACCCGCGCCAGCCGGATCGAGAACCTGCCCGACGATGACGTTGAGCTTTACGTCTACTTGTGGGCGTGGAACGGCACGACCGCTCCGGCGAGCACGACCACATGGACGATTGGATTTCTCGCGGTTGAAGACTGTGCGAACGTGCCGACCTACATTGCCGGGATTCGCCCGATTGGTTCCGCGGCGCCTTTGCCGGTGAGCGGGACGTTCTTCCAAGCAACACAGCCTGTCTCGCTGGCAACCAATACGCCGACCCTTGCGGCAGGTACAAACCTCGCCGGCGATTTCGGCGTTCAGTACCGCGCCAATGCTACAGGCGCATCGACACTGGCAAACGTCAACTGTCCCGCCACGCCAGCCGCGCAGCAGCTAAAGACCGGCGCCGGAAGGCTTCTAAGCCTAGCGGTGACGAACACGGCTACGTCCGCGCGCTGGATTAAGATTTTCAACCTAGCGGGCGCGTCGGTGACTCCTGGGACCACCTCCGCAACAGCAGAGATTGGATTGGGCGCTGGACAGACGCTGGAGTGGTCGCTTGAGGGCGGCGCGGCTTTTTCAACGGGCATCACCATCATGGTGACAGGTGGTCAGGGCCTGACCAATAACACTGCGGTCACGGCGGGCGACGTAACTGGCATGGCCTTCTTTGCATAAGGAGTTATCAATGAAAGTAGAAAAACTCATTATCATGGCAGAACGCAGGCTGGCGGCGCTTTATGCTGCAAGAAGCGCGGCTGAATTGGCTGGAGATGTAGATTCAGTGACGCGAGCCGACACAGAAATTACCGAAGTTCAAACCACTTTGGATAAGCTCCGCAACATCCAGCCGAGCTAAACCATGTTTCTTACGCTGCTTCAAAATAACAGCAGCGGCAGTTATGTTTTGCTTGCTGACGGCGGTTCGTATTCCTACAGCGGAAACGACGCCAACCTGTTGTATGCGCGAATTCTGGGCGCTGACGGAGGGGCATTTGCCTATTCTGGCAACGATGCAGCTCTGGTCTATACGCCCGCTGGCGCATATACGCTTGTAGCCGAAGGAGCGACATACTCCTACAGCGGCAACGAAGCAAATGTGCTGTTCAGCCGCCTAGTCGGCGCGGATGGAGGGACATTCACATATGTCGGCAACAATGCCGCATTAACATACACGCCGTCTGGCGCATTCACCCTGCAAGCAGATGGCGGGGCGTATTCCTACAGCGGAAACAATGCAGAACTAGTCTACACGCCTCTGAATGCGTTTGTCTTGTTGGCCGATGGAGGGGTTTTCTCGTACATAGGCAACAATGCAAGTCTGATGTTTTCTGGAGAGCCCGCAGCGATTGGCGGCGGCGGTCTATCTGCCAAGAGAGGATGGGCAAGAGAACGCGAAATACTGGAACAAAGCCTCAAAGAGGTTTCAGTAAAAAGCATTGCCAATACAATGGCAAGCGCTGGCCAGCAGCCAGCAACAAAAATTGCAAAGAAGCTGGAAGACTATTCCGGCGAGATAGAGCAGATTGAGGCGCTTAAAAAGGAGTTGTCGAGACTTGAGTCCGTTAAGCTTAAAAAGAGGCTTGATGAAGACAAACGCGCAGATATCCAGCGGGCCGCTGACGATCTTAAGCGAATTCTGAAAGATGACGAAGATGTATTCTATGCAATGTCTGCTGTAGAAGAGCTAGAAAAACAGATAATTCTTTCTATTTTTAGACTACACTGAGGGACCATCATGGACTTGAGACAAGGATTAGCTGCTTCTGCTGCAAACCCAATGGACAGCACTGCAAACCCAATGGACAGCAGCGGGCTAGATGAATTTCGCAAGCTTTTAATAAATATGATTGCAAACAGAATTTTAGAAAATTTGAACATTATGGCCCCTTCTGCCAAACGAAGGGTAACGATTGTTCCAGACGAGCCCAACATTCAACCAGGGCCGTTTCCTGAATTACAAGAAATAGAGATTTCAGAGACTCCAGAGTCTTATCCGCTTCCGAAAGCGTTCGCAATGGAAGCAACTTTGCCTGATTCCATGCAGAATTACTGGAACTCGTTTGACAATTCTCTTGTAAATGCCGTTGGACCCGATCCGCTGCAAGCAGTAAAAACCCAAATGCTTGGCAGAAACCCCAACATTGAACTTGCTGGGCGCCAACAAAGCGCATTGCCGACCGAAAAAGACTTGATAGGTTGGACGCAATTCAATCCAAGGATTACTGGAAGTTCATTGTTTACAAACAGTGTTCAAGCGCCAAATGTTGGCGTTCAGGGAAAATCAAGAAAAGTTCTGAAAGACTCTTTTGGGCGCCCCGTTAGCACCAAAGCCAGCGGTATTGTAGAAACCACTCAATTTTAGGAGGAAAGGTGGAAGAACTCGAAGCAGCACAAGAACAGGTTGAAGTCTCTGAACAAGAGCCGCAAGAAGTTGTAGAGTCTGTAGCCGGTGCTACTGAAGTTGTGGAGTCCAAAGAGCCTGCTGAGACTCCTCAAGAAATTGAGGTCACGATTGGCGATGAGCCTGTTCAAGAAGAACGAGCCCCGGAATGGGTTCGGGATTTGCGCAAGCAGCATCGAGAGTTGCAAAGGAAAGTGCGCGAGTATGAATTGCGAGAACAAAAGTCCACTCCAGCAATTCAAGCACCTGGACAAAAACCCAAGCTTGACGAGTTTGATTACGATACGGAACGCTACGAAGCGGCCTTAGAAGGGTGGTACAAACAAAAAGAACAATACGAAAACATTAAACGCGAAGCTGAACGGCAAGCGGAAGAAACGCAACGAAGCTGGCATGAAAAACTTGATTTTTACGCAAAAAAGAAAGAATCGCTCAAGGTTAACGATTACGAAGAGGCTGAAGCAATTGTTCAAGAAAATTTTTCGGTAATCCAGCAAGGGGTTATTATTTCAGCAGCAGATAACCCTGCAATGGTTGTTTATGCTATTGGCAAGAACCCCAAGAAAGCAAAAGAACTTGCTGCAATTACTGACCCCGTAAAGTTCTGCGCTGCCATCGTTAAAATGGAGACAAAAGACTTGAAAGTAACCACTCGAAAGCCTCCCGCGCCAGAAACTCGCGCCCCTGTTGGGGTTTTGTCAGTTGCCGGAGGAAGCGACGCAACGCTCGAACGCCTTCGAGAAGAGGCCGCAAAAACCGGGGACATGACAAAAGTAATAAGGTACAAGAACCAATTGAGGCAGAAAGCTGGTTGACATAATGTATTTTGTGGTATAGTCAAATTGGTCTCGCCAGCCAATAAATGGCAGTGCAATGAGCGGCCAACCGGGCTCCGAGCGGTTGAGTTAACAGGATGTTAATGTTCACTCACCATTGGAGCCCATTATGGCTAACTCATTCAGCAAAGAAGAGCGCGTCAGTTTCGAAAATATCCTGGAAGGCTTTCAGGATGCGTTGGTCCTGTCTAAGAACGTTGCTGTATACAGGACTGACCAGTCTATGATGGAGCGCACCAATAACGTTATTTGGCGCCCTCAGCCTTACATTGCAACGTCTTACGCTGGCACTGATATGTCGTCTAACTTTGACGACTACACTCAGTTGTCCGTTCCTGCGACGATTGGTTTTTCGCGTTCTGTACCGTGGGTGATGACGGCGACCGAATTGCGAGATGCTCTGCAAGAGGGGCGCCTTGGAGATTCTGCGAAGAAGAAGCTAGCGTCTGACATCAACGTCAGCGTGATGAACGTTGCCGCCCTGCAAGGCTCTCTTTTTGTCAAGCGTACCGCCGCTGCCAGCGGGTTTGATGACATTGCGGAATGCGAAGCCCGGATGAACGAGAAGGGCGTTCAGTTTGAAGACCGCAAGCTTTTCTTGTCTACCCGCGACTACAATGGCATGGCGTCGAATCTTGCGACGGCTACCCGTTCGTTCGGCAACGACATTTCGGACAAGGCCCTGCGTGATGCGTTTGTAGGCAAACTGGCCTCGTTCGAAACGTACAAGATGGATTACGGCTTGCGCAAGGCCGCTGCTGCTGGCGGCGGCTCTGTAACTATGTCCACCCTTGTTGGCGGCGGCAACTTCTTCACCCCTCGGGCAACCTCCGTTGCATCGACCGGCGAAACGTCAAACGTTGACAACCGTTTCCAGACCATTACCACGTCTTCGTATACCAGCGTGGCGGTTGGCGATTCGTTCACCGTCGGCAACGTGTTTGAAGTTCATGCCATCACGAAGCAATCCACCGGCGTTCTCAAGACGTTCCGGGTGATTGCTACTCCGTCCGCAACGACCTTGGTGATTACTCCTCCGATCATCTCCGCGCAGGGCGGCACGGATGCAGAACTCCAGTATCAAAACTGCACCATCCCGGTCACGTCTGGCACTGCTGCTATTACTTGGCTGAACACCGCTGCTGGATTCATGAATCCCTTCTGGCAAAAGGATGCCATCGAGATTCTTCCGGGGCGCTATGCGGTTCCAAGCGACGCTGGCGCGGCTGTTATGCGTGCTTCGACGGACCAGGGCATTGAGCTTGTAATGACCAAGCAGTTCGACATCAGCACCATGAAGACCAAGTATCGTGTGGATACGCTGTGGGGTGTGGTCAACAAGCAGCCTGAAATGTCCGGCATTGTTATGTTCAGCCAGCCGTAATTGTGACAAAGGCCGGGGGAAGACCCTCCGGCCTTAACATAAGGAGCAGTAACCATGAGCAATTTTCTTGCCCCCAACGGCCGTTCTACTGTCATCGTTCCGGCGGCCGAATCGATCGCGGTGTTTACCCAAGGTCAAGCGCAGGTTAGCCGCACTATTGGGTTTCCCAACTATCCTGACGTTACTACCCTGATTGGCACTGTTACGAACGGCCAGACTGTTTTTGGTCCGTATGCGTCTGGCGCGACGATTGTTGTTGAGTCTGTTTCTGCCGTTCCTGTCTTTTGGGAAGTTGGAACTGCGCCTGTCGTGACGCAAGGCCGCACTAACATTCAGGTGCAAGTGACGCCTACTGTTATTGCCGACGGCGGCTCGATGGTATTTGCGCCAGCAGATCTTTTGTCTGGTCTTGTTACGGCAACGCCGACGACAAGCCGAAACATCACTTTGCCCACCGGAGCCGCAATGGACCTGGCTTCAGAGTTTTTGGTTAATGACTCGATTGACTGGACTCTTATGACGCTGGCTGCGTTTGCTCTTACGGTAGTGCAAAACGCCTCTGGTCACACTGTTGTTGGCTCGATGGCAACCGGCGCTGCGTCTGGTAACGTAGCTCGATTCCGCACTCGCAAGACCGCTGCGGACACGTTCGTTACTTACCGTATTGCGTAACGTGACAAGGGCGGGCAGTCACAAGCTGTCCGCCCTTTTTTAAGGGAATATCATGCCGCTCAAAAAGGGTTACAGCAAGAAGAGCATTTCCTCGAATATCTCGAAAGAGGTAAAGGCTGGCAAACCACAAAAGCAGGCTGTGGCTATTGCACTGAACACCGCGCGCACTGCCGCAATGAGGGCAGGGAAGCCCATGAAGGCCCCCAAGAAGAAATAAACCACGAGGTGTAGATGGAATTCCCGACGTTTGTTTACAAGTGTCCCGGTCCTCACTTTGGACCTCCAAAAACGACTTACGGAACGCTTGATGTTGTAGATGAATCTGATTTGAGTGCTGCCCTGAAAAACGGGTGGCACATGACCCTGAAAGAAGCTGTAGACGACTTTTTGGGCAACAAGGACAACAAGCCGCCCACGCGCGAAGAAATGTTGCAGCAGGCCGAAAAAGTCGGCCTAAAGGTAGATAAGCGATGGAGCAACGAAACATTGCTCGCCGCAGTCAACGAGGCATCTAAGGAGCAAAAATGATTTCTGGTCCGTTTTCTCCCGCGTATGGCGCTGGCCTGACTGTATCCACGTCTACCACTAGCGCGTCTAGCGTTATCGGCAGGGGTAACAAGTGCGTCCGCTTGATGAACCTAGACACGACGAACACTATTCACGTTCGAACCGGCATCAACGGATCGACCGTTGCAACCACGTCTGACTTGATGCTGCGCCCGGGCCAAGAAAGGGTGATCCAGAAAGATCAGGAGCATGATCGAGTTGCGTACATTGCGGCGGCTGGAACGCCTAGCCTTCGCATTGAACCCGGCGAGGCTGGAATCTGATGAGTTACACGCGCCGTCAATTCGTAGAGGCCGCTTTCGAAGAAATGGGCATGGCGGCGTACACGTTTGACATAACTCCGCAGATGATGGAGTCCGCTTCTCGTCGCCTAGACGCAATGATGGCAACGTGGAACGCCAGAGGTATCAGGATTGGATTTCCATTGCCGCTGTCTCCACAAGACACGGACTTAGACACAGAGACAGGCGTTCCTGACGCTGCGAACGAGGCAATTATTGCTAATCTTGCAATTAAACTTGCTCCATCGTTTGGCAAGCAAATTAGCCCGATAACGATGTCTACTGCAAAGGGCGCTTACGACGCTTTGCAGGCAAGGTTTATTACGGTTGGCGCGATGCAGTTTCCGAAGAATATGCCCGCCGGGGCTGGAAACAAGCCTTGGCGTTACAACAACCCGTTCCTTCTTCCGCCCGCAGACCCGGTAACCGTTGGTCCTGATGGACCTTTGGAGTTCTAAATGTCTCAGATCAACCAGCTTGCGTTGCTTTCGACGGTTTCTTCTGGAGACCAGTTTCCGGTATATAGCATCCAGAATGGCGATGCTCGAAGGGTTCCGGTATCTGCATTGCTGTCGTACTTCCAGCAGCAGTTCGCCGCTCCGACGATGGCGGTTAACCTGTTTGTGCCGTCTACCGG
>Ga0315904_10012596_pt1 | contig 10667 bp, 6 predicted proteins | sample LakEriMetagenome_6_FD_203529 | JGI IMG/M metagenome (GOLD analysis project Ga0315904, IMG submission 203529) | Freshwater fungal communities from buoy surface, Lake Erie, Ohio, United States - Buoy 12 MA120 | ecosystem: Environmental > Aquatic > Freshwater > Lake | place: USA: Lake Erie, Ohio... | reverse complement strand
TAGATTCACGAGACCCGAAATGTCATCACTCGTTAGTTTTTTGAACTCCTTAATTCGCTTTCCATCGGGATTAGACGACAGACCGAACAAATGTTCGTCTCCGTTTTCGAATCTAGCGACTACAGCGCGCTTGAAGTTTCTCAATATGTTCATCCCTATGTTACTTCCAGTCACGCAGTTTAAGTTTTTATCATTCACTTCAATGTCTTTCGCGGAAGAAAATGGTGGAAGTATACAAATAGAAATCAAAACAACATAAACAAAATTAGAATGAGTCCTCATGTCATCGTATTGTTATTTTTTCTTACTATTTTCATCACATTGCTTTTTCATCCATGGAGCCGCAACCTTCCCCCAGTAATCTTTAGCATAAGTCTTACCTAAATGGGGTCAGGTGTTGCATTTCAACAGAATGGGCTCGACGAAGCCACGATGCCCGCCCTTTCCTCAGGCCTGCCAAGGGCGTTGAGATGCCAGTATCCCGGATACAGGGTTTGCCGTGGCAGATGTCGGGAGACACGGTGATCCGCGCCGGGAGTTCTTCGGTAGACATGGCAGGAAGACAGGGGTGGCTCGAATGATCGCAAGCAGAGAGATTGTATTCGCGGCCCGGCTTGAGACACAGGCTTGAGACTCACCGGCTCAGATCATCCTGATACATTAGCTTGAAGCCGCTCTGGTGGAGGATGGCGACGGCGAATTCGTAGTCCTCGACGTGGAGGGCGAGCATCGACATGCCGTTGGGCGCGGGCATCAGGGCGTAGGCGAAGTCGATGTTGGTCTCGGCGATCATCAGGGTGTCGAGACACTGCAGCAGGCCGGGGCCGGATTCGCGGAGGGCGACGACGACGAGTTCGCACGAGGCGTGGGGGATGCCTTTCTCGATGAAAAGTTGCTCGGTGGTTTCCGGATCGGAAACGACGAGGCGGGCGACGGTCGCATCGCGCGAATCCTGGACGCTGAGGCCGATGATTTCGATGGCGGCGGCGCGCAGGAGCTTGGCGAGGGCGGCTAGCGCTCCGGCCCTGTTAGGCAGCATGACGGAGAACTGGCGCACGGGCGCGCCGTGGTCGATGAGGGTATCGGTGTCCATGATGGGATGGGGCTCGTGGTTCAGCCGCGGGGACCGCGGAGTGGCAGGGTTTTGACCGCTCCGGTGGCGGCGTCCTCGATGACGATCTGATTGGGGCGGATGTCCGCGACGATGAATTCCGAACCATCCGCGCTCTTGAAACGGCGGCCCGGAGTGGCGGCGTAGCGCCTGCCGGTGGCGGCGTCCTCCACCAGCGCCACCGGATCATGGGCGGTGGCGGGTTCGCCGGAAATCCATTCGCGGGTGGCTCCGGTTTGGCTGTCCCGCACCTCGACGACGGAAACTTCCATGGGTGCTCCGAGGTTGAGTTTGCTGTCCTGCATGCGGCGGGTGGCGCTGACGAGCAGAAGCGGTGATCCGGGGATGGCTTCGCCGGGTTTCACCTGGATCTCGGTGGGCGTCGGCCCGAGGATTTCCAGCGTGGCGACATCGGTGCTTACGGTTTTGAGCCGGACGGGCACCTCGCGTTCGCGATAGCGGCGCATCACGAGTGGAGGCATGGCGAAGCGAGCGGGCTTGGCGTCGGAAGCGCCGGTTTGGGCCTGGCTTGCGGGCTGATCGGCCTCCGGCATGACGGCGGCACTGAGAGTTTGGCCCTCGATCGGAATGATGGGTGCCGAAGCGCCACTGGAATTGATATCATTGGGTTGCGTCTCATCCGGTGCCGCAGGTTCCAGATGCAAGGCGATTTGTTCCGGAGTTTCGAGCGCGAGATCGGCGGGTGCGGGTTCGCGCAGGATGAGCGCGGCGATTTCCGTGTGATTGGCGGCGGTGGCGAGCGCGGCGGCGGTCTGGCCGGAAGCGTCGGTGGAGAAACGGCTGGCTCCGATGTCGAGCAGCAGCGCTACAGCCTCCTTGTGGCCGTTTTGCGCGGCAAGCATCAGTGGCGTGCGGCCGTCCTCCATCCGCGCATACACCGAGGCTCCATAGTTGGTGAGGGTGTCGATAACGGCCGCCTGTCCGGTGAGCGCGGCAAGCAGCAGGGCGGAATCGAGGTTCTCGCCATGGACGACGGCGAGTTCCGCCACCGCGGCGCTGCGGCCTTCGCGCACGGCGAGCATCAACGCGTTGAATCCCTCCTGATCCTTCAGCTGCGGATCGGCCCCCTGTTTGATCAGCCAGCGGACCATCGACGCCTGATCGGCGGCGGCGGCGGCCATCAGCGGAGTCCGTTCCATGGCACCGCGGACGTTGGAGTCGAGCCCGTGATCGAGCATGAAATCCGCCGCGCCCGGTGCGCCGGCAGCGGCAGCGGCATGCAAGGCGGTGTCGCCGTGACTGTCGCGCGTGTCCGCCTTGAATCCGCCCTGCACGAAGCGTTTCAAGGCGGTGGTGTCGTCCGTCCGCGCCGCGCGGAACCAGTCTTCGGCGGTCAGTTGATAACCCGCTTCGGCGAGATCGGACTTCGAGGCATCGGCAGGCTTCCGGCAGGCGGGGAAAACCGTTGCGAGGAGAATGGCGAGCATCCCCAGCCGCCAAGTATGGCCCATGCCGATCATGGGCCAAGCCTAGCGGACGGATCAACGCGGTTCAATCCCGAAACGGGTGGCGGAAATGGGACGTGCGAATGGTTTTTGATTTGCCTGATGGGTGAGTCGGTGCAAGGTGGTTATTGGCCTGTTCGTTTCCCCCCGGACGGACTGCCGCTTCACCCAATCAGGAGGTTGATGGCGATGAATGTGTTCCACGGGGCCGATCAGATTCGTCACTTGCTCCGGCGCCATGCGGCACCGGTCGGGAACTCCGCGGCGGATCTGGATGGTTTGGTGGATCTGGCGGGCGATGCGGAGATCGTGATGCTCGGGACGCCATCGCAGGGCATGCGCGAGGCGAACGAACTGCGCCTTGAACTGAGCCGCCGACTGATCATCGAGCGGGGATTCCACGCGGTGGCGACGGATGGTGATTGGCTGGAGGCCCGGAGCTTGGATCGGTTCGCGCGGGGTGGTGTGGAATCGTGGGAGTGCTCCGGGTTTCCCGCGTGGCACTGGGACAACCCGGGCATGCGGGATTTCGCGGGATGGCTGAGGGAAACCAATCGGCGTCGGGTTGATGGTGGGGTGGGGGTTTACGGGCTTGATGTGTTCGGCCTGCATCGGTCGATGAACGGGATCGTCGGCCTGCTTGGCGGGGTCGATGCGGCGCTCGCGGCGCGGGTGACCCGCTTGTATGGCGGCATCGATCGATTCGGACGCGATCCGCAGAACTATGGCCTGCTCCCGGTTGGCGGGGTGGGGGATGAGATACGCGGGTTGTTGGTGGACGGTCTCGCGGAGCGGTGGGCGAGGGACGCGGCTGGGCTCCGGTCCGATGAAAGCACCGCTGTGGACGGGGATTTCATCCGGAAATGGAACGGCCGGATGGAAGGCGAAGCGTGGCGGTATTTCAGGGCGATGTTCCGTTCCTACGCGTCTTCGTGGAACCACCGCTGCCTTGCGATGATGCGGGTGATCGAATCGCTCGCGGCGCATTTGAGGGAAACCCGTGGCGCGGTGCGGATCATTGTCTGGGCTCACAACTCGCTGGTGGGAGACGCCCGTGCCACCGAGTTGTCGTGGCGCGGTGAGATCAGTCTGGGTGCGCTGGCGAGGGATCGGTTCGGCGAACGCTGCCGCCTCGTCGGGTGCACCAGCCACTCCGGACGGGTCACCGCCGCCGCCGAATGGATGGGACGCCCGGTTTCCCAAAAAGTGCCCGTGGCTCCGGAAGGCAGTTGCGAGCGGTTGTTTCATCGGCTTGGCCTTCCGGCGTTCTGGCTCGATCTAAGCCGGGCGGACGAGGTGGCGGAAATCCTCGCCAAGCCGCGACTGCAACGGGGGATCGGCCCGGTTTACCGGCCATCCCACGGCACCCGCGTGAACTGGTTCAGCGCGATGTGCTCGGCCCAGTTTGACGCGCTGGTCCACTTCGACCGAACCAACCCGGTTGCCGCGCCGATCACCGTTCCGGGATCGAAGCGGGGCCATACGGTCGCGACGTGAGGCACGGCGAGCGTGCTGGCGGGCGGGATTTCTGAGACAAACGATGGTTTCCCTTTGCCAATCCGGGCGTTTTTTGTCATCTCCCGGCAAGAGATCATTAACTTTTCCGTATTTTCAAGGTTAGTGACCGATTTCTCCGCCGCCCCATGATGACCACGGATCGGAAACAGCTGATCAGCCAGACGTGGAAGCGTTTCACTGGCGCGATCCGGATGTTGGTGCAGTCCGAGCAGGGGCCGCGGGCGACGGTGTTTGCAGCGACGTTGGTGGTGATGATGTTTGGCATCAACGGCCTCAACGTGCTGAACAGCTATGTGGGACGGGACTTCATGTCGGCGATCGAGGCGCGCAATCTGGGAGCCTTCCGCTCGCAGGCGATTATTTACGCGCTGGTCTTCGTGGCATCGACGGTGGTTTCGGTGCTCTATCGCTTCACCGAGGAACGGCTCGGAATCCTGTGGCGCGAGCAGTTGACCTGGAAACTCACGGATGCCTACCTCAGCGAGCGCACTTACTACCGTCTCGACTCCGCGACCGGCGTGGCGAATCCCGACCAGCGCATCACTGAGGACGTGCGGGCCTTCACCACCACCACGCTGTCGTTCATGCTGCTCATCCTGAACGGCACGCTCACCGCCGTCTCTTTCTCCGGGGTGCTTTGGAGCATCAGTCCGCCGCTGTTCGGCGTCGCGGTGCTGTATGCGCTTCTTGGTTCCTTCCTCACCATCTGGCTTGGCAAACCGCTCATCCGGCTCAACTACCACCAGTTCGACATGGAGGCGAACTTCCGCGCCGATCTCATCCATGTGCGGGAAAACTCCGAGTCCATCGCGCTCGCGCACCGCGAGGGACGCTTCAAGCGGCGTTTGCGCAAACGTCTTGATGATGTCGTCGGGAACTTCCGCCGCCTCATCCGCATCAACCGCAACCTCGGTTTCTTCACCAACGGCTACAACTACTTCATCCAGATCATTCCCGCGCTGATCATCGCGCCGATGTTCATCCTCGGCGAGGTGCGGGAGTTCGGTGTGATCACCCAGTCCACGATGGCCTTCGCCACGCTGTTAGGCGCGTTTTCACTGATCGTCACGCAGTTCCAGTCGATCTCCGCCTTCACCGCCGTCACCGCGCGTCTCCATCTGCTCACCGAGGCCATCGAGAAGGCTCACGAGACCAAGCCATGCAGCCTCAACGTCGCGGAAACGTCGGACCATGTCGCCTATGACCATGTCACCTTGCGCAGTGCGGACGGTGCCAGGGTCCTCGTCGGGGATCTAACGCTCGAAATCCCGCGCGGCTCGCACTGCCTTGTCACCTGCCCGGACGACGCCCCCAAGGTCGCGCTGTTTCGCGCCACGGCCGGGGTCTGGGATTGTGGCGGCGGCGGAATCGCGCGCCCCGGACTCGAGGACATTCTGTTTCTTCCCGAGCGTCCCTATCTGCCGCCGGGTACCTTGCGCGATGTGCTGGTCCGCACGGATCGGGAAAACCAGACCAGCGATGCGGAGATCCACTCCGTCCTGCAGCGGCTCGGGCTGGAGGAAACCGCGCGCCGCGTCGGCGGCCTCAACGCGGACCGGGATTGGGACGAGGAGTTTTCCATCGGCGAGCAGCACATGCTCTCCATCGCCCGCATCTTCCTTGCCAAGCCCGCCTTCGTGTTTCTCGACCGCCCCGGCAGCTCGCTGCCCAAGTCCCAGATTTCCGTCATCCTCGAAATGCTCGCCGAACTCGGCATCGGCGCGGTTGTCCTCGCCAAAAACGGTGAGTCCAGACTGCGCTACGACCAGGTGCTGGCCATCCGCCCCGACGGATCGTGGACCACCCAGCGTGGCAACGGCCCGGATTCCACCGGCGAGCATTCGGACCTGCGGGACTTGAGTTGCTAAACGCTGGCCGGGAGTGCATGAATCTGGCGTGAGCACTTCCAACCCTCCACTGCCCTCCAGGGTGGCCTCCGCGTCCGGGCTGTCGTTCGAACTCAACGCCAACGGTGCCGTCCGCCGCATCGACCACGGCGATGTGACGATCAATCTCTTCCTCGGCAACGAAGCGGAAGGCGGTCTCGCCAACATTCATCTCCGGCTGTTAGATGGCCAGCCGGAGTCGATCCCGCTCATCGGTCCGCGCAGTCTTTCGGCACACCGGATCGAGGCGGACGGCCTGAGCGCGTCCGGCACATGGAAGGGGCTGTTCTATCAGGTGCGCCTGGCGCTTTCCGCATCGTCGCCCGCGTGGTTCTGGCATGTGCGCGTCGAAAACCGTTCAGGCGTCGCCCGCCGCTGCGATCTCATCCACACCCAGGATATCGGCATCGCCCACTACGGCGCGATCCGGCTCAACGAGTACTATGTCAGCCAGTATGTCGATCACACGCCGCTCGATCACCCCCGCGCCGGCACGGTGGTGGCCTCGCGCCAGAACCAGCCCGTCGGCGGACGCTGCCCGTGGACGGTGATCGGTTCGTTGAAACGTGGCGTTTCCCATGCCACGGACGCGCTTCAGTTCTTCGGTTTGGCCGCCCGCAAGGGTGAGAGGCCGCCCGGACTCACGGAGGGCCTTCCCGGCACCCGCCTGCAGCACGAACACTCTCTGGTCTGCATCCAGGACGAGGCGTTCGATCTGGCTCCCGGCGAATCATCCGACCGCGGCTTCTTCGCTTCGTTCAATCCCGATCATCCGGCCGCCACTTCGGCGTCCGACTTGGCGGACGTCGATGCGGTGCTCGCATTATCCGAAGCGATCTCTCCTGCGCGGGTGGCGTGTGAAGCAACCGCTGCCGATGACGAGCCGCACCCGGGAGTCACCCGACCGTATGGGTATTGCAACACGCCATCGATTTTCGCCACCGCTCCGCTGTTGGAAACCGGGGACCTGGATGCCGCTTGCATCGCGCGGTTTTTCGGTGCGGAACGCCGCCACGAGGAATGGGCTGATGGAAATCTCCTGTCGTTCTTCGCCGCGGACGGATCGCATGTCGTGCTCAAGGCCAAGGAAGCGATCGTGCTGCGTCCCCACGGCCAGATCCTGCGCACCGGCTCCGCGCTGATGCCGGATGAGTCCGCCCTCACCACGACGTCGTGGATGAATGGCGTTTTCCATTCGATGATCACCCAAGGCCATGTGAGCATCAACCGCTTCCTCTCCACCTGTCACACCTACCTCGGACTCTTCCGCAGCCACGGACAACGGATTTTCATCGAATCGAAGGACGGCTGGCACCTGCTCGACATGCCATCGGCATTCGCCATGTCTCCATCTTCCTGCCGCTGGATCTACCGGCATCCGGAAGGGCTGTTAGAGGTGGTTTCGAACGCGCCTGAAAACCGCCACCGGCTCGAACTCTCCATCCGCGTGATCGAGGGCCCCCCCGCACGGTTTCTCGTCAGCCACCATGTCGCCATCCATGGTGACGACGGCAGCGGATCGGTTCCACTGCGCTGGGAGGAAACCGATGGCGGCGTGCTGGTTCTTCCCGTTCCCGAAAGCGACGTCGGACGGCGATTCCCGAATGGCGGATTCTTCGTGAAACCCGTGGATGAAACGGTGCTGGAACTGGTGGGTGATGACGCGTTGTTGTTCACCGACGGGCACTCCCGCAGCCAGCCGTTCCTTTGTTTTGTCACGGCACCTTCTCTAACCGCATCGCTGGCGATCGAGGGACGACTGGTTCCGCCCTCATCCCCTGGGGACGATGGCTTCTGGCAAAAGGTGGCCGCCGCGCCGCAAATCACCGCCGCCGATCCCCATGTGGCGGCCATCGGCGAGTTTTTTCCATGGCTGGTGCAGAACGCCCTGGTTCACTTCCTGTCACCGCGAGGTCTCGAACAATACTCCGGCGGCGGTTGGGGCACGCGCGATGTCTGCCAGGGCCCGGTGGAGCTGCTGCTCGCGCTCGGCCGCTTCGAGCCGATCCGCGATTTGCTGCTCCGCGTCTTCCGCCAGCAGAATCCCGACGGCGATTGGCCGCAGTGGTTCATGTTCTTCGAGCGCGAGCGCAACATCCGCCCCGGTGATTCGCACGGAGACATCGTTTACTGGCCGGTCCTCGCCCTCGCCCAGTATCTCATCGCCAGCGGCGACGCCTCGATCCTCGATGAACGCGTCCCGTTTTTCCAATTCGAGGAAGCCAATGGCTCGGCGGAAACGATTTCACACCACATCGATGTCGCGCTCGAACTGATCCTGCGGCGGGTGATTCCGGGAACCACGCTCGCCGCATACGGCCACGGCGATTGGAACGACTCGCTGCAACCCGCCCGACCCGAAATGCGCGAGCGGCTTTGCAGTTCATGGACCGTCACCCTTTGCCATCAGACCCTCGTCACCCTCGCCGAGGCCATGCGCCGCATCGGCCAATCCGCGCGCGCCGGCGAACTCGATGCCCTCGCCGCCAATATTCTCGAAGAGTTCCAACGCGTGCTCATCGTCGATGATGTGCTCACCGGATTGGCCTACTTCCATGAAAACGGAAGCACCGACCTGCTGCTGCATCCCCGCGACCGCCAGACAGACCTTTCCTACAGCTTGCTACCGATGATCCACGCGGTGATCAACGACATGTTCACCCCACGGCAGGCCGAGGCGCATCTCGCGTTGATCCGCTCGCACCTTACCGGTCCCGATGGCGCGCGCCTGTTTGACAAGCCCATGGCCTACCACGGCGGCCCGATGAGCTTCTTCCAACGCGCCGAAAGCTCCAGTTTCTTTGGCCGCGAGATCGGCATCATGTACACCCACGCCCATCTTCGCTATTGCGAGGCACTCCACCGCCATGGCGATGCCGACGAGTTTCTCCTCAACCTGCGCAAGATCATTCCCATCGGCATGCGCGACCTCGTGCCATCCGCGACGCCGCGTCAGACGAATTGTTATTACTCCAGCTCGGACGCTTCCTTCGCCGACCGATATGTCGCCGATGCGGACTACCCGAAGGCGCTGAATGGCGAAGTCCCGCTTGAAGGCGGCTGGCGCGTCTATTCCAGCGGTGCGGGTATCGGCACGCGCCTCATCATCCAGTGTTTCCTCGGCATCACCATCGAACACGACTCCGTCATCATTGATCCGGTGCTGCCCGCCTCTCTCGATGGCATGAGTGTCCGCATGACCGTTAGCGGCCGCGAAATCCGGATCACCTATCGCGTGGACCGCACGGGCCGGGGGCCTGTTTCAGTCAACCTCAACGGCGAGGACCTCGACTTCGTCCACCTCCCGAATCCCTACCGCACCGGAGCCGCTAGAATCCCACGGAAAACCTTCGAGTCCGCCCTCACCGGCAGCGACGACAGCCTCGTGGTCTGGCTCGAATAAACGGCAGCGTGAATATTTCCGTAACCCATCCAGGAGCTGGCGCGTCTTGAGTTTCAAGCAGGCCAATCGGGTCAACCTCGGTGCAAACCGCTCCCGTGACTGCATCATCCGCATCGCAACGCTTATGAAAACCACACCGATCCTGATTGCCACCACGCTGCTCCTTGCGGCCGGCATCCACGCGCAAACCACCGAGCCGACGCCTCCGCGCCCGTTCGGCACCGGAGAACTCCCCGAGTTCCTCAAACCCTACGATCTCGACGGCGACGGGAAGCTTTCCATCGAAGAACGCCAGGCCTTCGAAAAGGCCATGCGCGAGGCGCGGCCCAAGCGGCCCGGACGCCTCAACCCATGGGACACCGACGGCGACGGCAGGCTCTCGCCCGAGGAAATCCAAGCCGCCCGCGAGGCGATGGCCGCCAAGATCCGCGAAACCCGCACCAAGCGCTTCAACGAACTCGACGCCAACGACGACGGGCAACTCGACGCGGTCGAACTCAAGGCCATCCCCGGTATTACCGATGAAATGATCACCCGCATGATTGGCCACCTCGACAAGGACGCCAGCGGCACGATCAGCCTTGAGGAGTTCCTCGCCGTGCTCAAGCCGGTGCCTCCGCCGATTCCGCCGTTCCCCTTCCCGCAACCGCTGCCCGAGCCATATCCGGTTCCTGGCATCCGCGTGATCGCCCCGCTCTTGTCCTATGATGCCGACCGCAACGGCTACTTCTCCAAGGCGGAGATGGAGGCCATCATCGAAGCGCTCGACACCAATGACGACGGCCGGGTTTCGCCCGAGGAATGGGAAACCTATCGCAAGGCATTTCTCCCTCCGTTCCCGGTGCCCCAGCCGCTGCCGGTTCCATACCCGCTGAATGGCCTCTCGTGCCCGCCCCCACTCGGACCCTACGATCTGGACCGTAATGGCAGGCTTTCACAAACCGAGGCGCAGACGGCCATCGCCGCTCTCGACACCGACAAGGACGGCACCGTCTCCCCGGTCGAGTGGGATGCCTACCTGAGGTCGCGCTCCGGCGGAACCGGTGGCTGAGTTCACGGGCGGCAAGCAACGCCGACGCCCCCCCATGTTTCAGGGTGGCCCTCCGCAAGGTGGGCCGCCCTTTCGTCGGGAAGGGCCCGAATGGCGGATTGCCATGTGATACCAGATCGCAGAAATAACGTGACATAATGACACGGGCATGTGAGCATCTCGCATGGCAGGAACAAAACTACGTTTGGGCAGGCCCGATGTGGCCGCGATAATCGATGAAAAGCATGCCGCC
>Ga0315904_10012595_pt1 | contig 10667 bp, 21 predicted proteins | sample LakEriMetagenome_6_FD_203529 | JGI IMG/M metagenome (GOLD analysis project Ga0315904, IMG submission 203529) | Freshwater fungal communities from buoy surface, Lake Erie, Ohio, United States - Buoy 12 MA120 | ecosystem: Environmental > Aquatic > Freshwater > Lake | place: USA: Lake Erie, Ohio... | reverse complement strand
GTAGTAGTATCCTTTTGTACCTATTGAACTCTGTAAAAACGGAATGTTACTGGCAGCATTCCAAGTTCCTTGGTATGTTACTCCAGTTGTTAGTCCATTAATTTGATTTTGAACCTTACCAAATGCTTGCAAGATGGTATCTGAAGCGACAACAGTACCACCAGTAATGTTTAATCCTGTTAATATCTTGCTGATTACAGCACTGTTGCTCAATGTAACACTAGCATTCCCGGGCCCAGAGCCAGTCGCCTCGCCTGAAAGCTGAGTAATGTAGTTACCTTGAGACTGATAGATAGGGATATTTAAAACCTTACTAATGTAAGTTGCTGCCCCTCCTGTACCATTAGTTGTTAGGCTATCAATGGTTGATATGTCCCAACTTCTATTCGCTGTAAGGTTATATGTAACACCATTAATGGTAAGGGTTCTTGTCTGAGGAGTATATGCTGTACTATCTAAGCTACCATCAGCCTTTACAAACTGTGATGCAAGACCTCCCGGAATAATAAATGCAGCCGCTTGAATGTTGAATGCGCCTAGATTTACGTTACCAGTGGCTCCAACATAAGGCACGTAGTCTTGCCCAATTAAATCACCAATTTCACCAATGGTAAAATTCTTGGTGTTATTTAGATTATCCACGTCTGTACCAATCAACAGGTCGTTGACGGTAGGTGTGGATATTATGGGATATGAACTAATCTTTGCCATCGTTGAACAAATATACTCATTTTAAAACATAGCGAAGAACAGCAACTCCTGCCGCTGCAATTAAAAGAAGCCATAACCAAATCAAATTGGAGGACTTCTTTTCTACTTGCTTGTCAACTTCTTTTCTTGTCTCTTCTTTTTTTACCTCAATTGTCCTTTCTTCACTTTTTGCTACTACAATTTTAGTAGTATCAAGAACTTCTCGATTGGTTTTTTTAAGGCGAATAGATGCATTGAAGTACTCTTTGCCATCAATAACTAAAGGCTTGGCCGCATCAATAGGCACAATCTCAAACTCATCAATAGCCTCCTTAATGCTAATAGCATTCTGCTGAACAGAAACGCTATCTTTTTTCTCAACGACAACGCTGTCTGTACGTGTCTGCACGTAAGACTTTGTTGTAGTTACCTTCTTCGTTGAACACGAAAAAAGTAAAAGACTAAGGAATACTAATGTAAGAAGTCTTGCCATTGGTTCGTACAGCTTTTAACTTTTGCTTTCTATTGCCTGTCTTTGTGTAGCTCACATGAACCCAATCTGGGTTAGCGTCTGTACCGAACTCCCAAATCAATTGGTCAAAATCTAATCGGTCTTTGATAAAGTCAAATACCATCTTATTGGTAACGCCACCATTAGTGCCGTCCATGTCGATGTCAATCGCCTGACCCTTGCAGTGCTGAGATGATGCACTACCCTTAATAAAATCATTTAGCTCCTTAGAGCGGTAACCTGAACTAATAAAGATTGGTTTTTTAAAGTGCAACCGAATAGGTTCAAATACTTTCTCAGCTAATAGCTTAAAGTTTTCTAAATGCTCGGCAGTTGGCGTGTTGTCGATGCCGTGTCTTTTAGCTGTATCACTTCGTGTAACTTCTGCTAAATTAAGGTGAGTGCTGATTTTCATTTACTTAATTTTTAAGTGAATCTAAGCCAACAGAATCTATGGTAATCTTTTTTTTGCCCCAAAAATTCTTTTCTTCTTTGATATAAATTGTATCTCTAATGTAAACTATTGTCTTTTCTGCCTTTGCCAACTCAATGGCTTTCTTAGCTACAATAACCTCAGTCTTTAGCGTTTCAATTTTCTTATCCACTTTTTCAACCATTTGCGTAAACTGCTTGTCTGATTTTGGCAGCGTAACAATAGCCTGTTGAAATAGGCTATCACTTTTGACAAATAAACTGTCTGTCACTTGCTCTTCAATTACTTCTTCCTTTTTACCGCAGGCAATTAAAAAAAGCAAGAATAAAATAGCTAAGTATTTCATACTTATTTGATTTTACCAAGTTCTTGCAAAGTAGTCAGCTTAGCCAAAGAAGCAGAAAGTAAACTATCGGAACGCTTTAGATTCATTGTAGCGTTGTCAATCTTCAATTCTAAGGCATCAATTTTTTGACCTTGCTTTTCAATTTGGCTAGTGTAGTTAATTTTTCCATCTATGTATAGGTAACCGATTGCAATTATTACAATAAATAGCAATCCTTTTACAGGCTCTTTTGCAAATTCTGCAAAGCTAATCGGCAATGGATTAGCCTTGATTTCTGTTTTCTCACTCATTTTCTTCTTTATTTTTTCCTTTGTTAAATATCTTTTCGGCTGCGGTAATACCTAAGGCAGCTGCAGATAATGCAGCTACTGAATATACGAGGGCCTCGGATGGCTCATTGACCGCATCATGGTTAGCGTAAAGCGTGTAACAAAGTGCAATTGCACTAAACACCCCAACAAACCTCTTGCTTGATGCTTGACCATTCTCAGATAAGAATCCACTAAGCCATTCGAAAAACTTTTTCATCGTCCCTGTCCTCTATATTTTTTAGGTTTGTTTAATGGATTTGAATAAGCCTTCTTTGCTTTTCCATTTCTTCTTTTACCGAAGCTAACTTTCTTAACGCTTGATACAGATTTTGCCATTATCCTTTTAGTATTTCAACAATTACCTTCAATGCCCCTAGACCAACAAGGGTCACAAGGGCATAGAAATAATTCTTGTATTTTTTTAATTCAGATTTCAATTCGTAGACCTCTTTCTTCATGGTCCTCAAGTCTCCAATCATTCCGTTTGAATCTTTGTCAATGGGGTTACCTGACAATATATGGTACATATCAGTAACCATAGACTTAACCTCAGCCATATCCTTTTTTAGCGCATCCAATTCTGTCGCCATATAATCAAGCCTATTGTTTTCTTGAGGATTCATTTTTCTGTCTTACCAAAGTGCGTCAATAAGAGTTGCTGAAGTTCCTGTTGCGTGAAGTTTAATCACCTGAACCGGCAATACTTGACCTACAGTTGGAGCAGTAAACGTAACAATGTCTCCACCAATAGTAGTAACCTTTACGTTACCAGCACCACCAATGTAAAGATTACATCCTTGGTTGCCGATAGTTGTTTGAGAACTTGCTTGGTAGATAGTGTACGCTTTTCCAGAGGCAGAAAAAATGTCTGCGTTAAGAACAATTACAGTAGCACTTGTTACAGACAATACTGTAGCAGCTAAGCCATCAGTAGTGTTGTACACAATGTCACCGGTCTTTACGTTTAAATTGATAAAGTCACCTGTAGAGTCAACCAATTGGTCGGTAACAGCACTTGTATTTGTAGCTGACTTAATCTCAGCTGGGAATGGCACGTTAGCATTATCGCTTTTGATAACCTCTAGTGCTCTTGAGAATTGTGATTTGAAAACTGACATATCTTTTATTTGTTGTCTTGATAAGGAAATGCTCTATTTAATGCGTCTCTGCGTGCTTTACATCCACAATCTTTGCCTGTGGCTGCACTAACTGCTTCGACTACTTTTTTAATTCCTGTAGCGGTAGTAACCTTTTCAATCGTATCTCCTAGTCCTTTGCTTTTCATAACTTTTTTTTTGTTGGGTAGAAATAACAATGGCATCAACCCAGATAGAGCTGATGCCTTGCTTATTACATAAGTTGTCTAACTACTTTATTATTCATCGCTTTCAGATGGTTGCTCAGGCTCTATGCCTTCAACCCATCCTGCGAGGAACTTGAAGCTGTCGATACCTTCGGTTGAAAATGTAAATTGATAAAACTCAAACGTATCATCAAGAAGCTTCTTCATATCCTTTGCCATCGCCTTAATACCATCCTTGGTGAACTTGTACTCACCTTTCTCATTCAAATCCAACACACCGTTGGACTCAGTATGAGCGTGGTCTAAGCGAATGTCCTCACGCTTCTCATTGTAAGCTTCGAACAATGGCTTGATTTTCTCAGCAATCTTTTTGATTTTAGCCTCAGCCTTACTTCCTTTTTCTGTAGGAGTCATGTTCAATGAACGTACTAACTCCAGTAACTCTGCATTTGACTTGTTTACTTTGGTTGCCATTTGATTAGATTTTAATTTGAACAAATATACTAAACTTTTGAAATTCTTTTACCCATACCTACTCTTGACTTCTCAGCCTTTTTAGCAGCAAGTTTTGATGGGCTAATTTCACTCTTTGTCTTTGGTGTCTTTGAAGACACTCGTGTTGTTGGACGGCAGTATTCATTCTTACCACCGGCACCACAGGCTTTACCAGTCTTGGTATCTTGCCACTTCTCTTTCTCCCAACGCTTGAGACTTGTGCCCTCCTCTGACTTCCTCACACTACCAGATGCCTTACGACATTTAGCAATAGCCTGTGAAGCCCTAGCGGAAGGGAACACATCATACGATGCCTTTACCTTTTTGTAGCAAGCGTCTTTCATTTTAGCTTTGCAGTATTAGTAAGTGGATTATACTTAAAATCTTTTTTAGGTCTCCCTGTTGATTTTGAAGCCCTATCTTTTGCTCTCTCCTCAGCAGTCATTACATTTCTTTTCATGCCCTCCTGAGTATATGTTTTCCCATCAGCCTTTAAATGACCTCGCTTCTGTAAAATAGCTATAGCTAACCCTTTATCGCCTACTTGAGCTGCCAATCTTTCAAGAAGATGACCTCTACCCATAAACTTTTGAGTTGCCATTATTTTTTCTTTTTAGGAATTACTCCCTTAGCCATTAATACATCTTTCTTTGTCACCTTACCGTCTTTATTTACGTCAGGGAAAGATTTCTTAGTCTTTTTCATAGTCTTAGTATTTACCTCTACGTCCTTTGGGTGATGATTTGGTTGAACCCCCCGGGCCTGCCCATAGGTTCTTGCACGCCCAGTAGCGTGGCGTTAACTTGTCAGTTGCCGTGTCACAGCTATGACGAGCCTTAAAACTTTTTCTGGCTGCTGAACTATAGTTATGTCCATAGCCCTTTGCTCCAAAGTGGAGGAGTTTTTCCTCCCCTCCGGAACAAGCTTTAACCATCTTCTTCTTGCCCGGGCGGTCCGAAGCAACAGGACGGTTACATGACATCTTAGACTTGTCAGCCATAGTAGATTATTGACGGAATCCTCTGGTTGTATTGCCGGGGTCGGCAACAACCTCTTCTTTAACTTCCTCAACAACAGGAGCAGGAGCCTTCTGAACTGGCTTTGCTTCTTCTTCTACTGGCTTTTCAACTAATTTTGACTTTGCCATAATTACTTCTTTTTCATTTTCTTGTCCATTGCCTTGTCAACTTTCTTGGCAACTTTACCCACTTTCTTTACAGCCTTAGCGACCATTGCGCCTGCAGCCAATGCTTTACCTTTCATCATTACTTTGCTTTTTTAACAAGCTTCTTAGCAACACCACCTGATGCTACTACTGATTTTGCGCCTTTTGATGGAACACCACCTGACATAGCCAAGGGCTTCGCTTTCAATGCTCCTTTGATAGATGGTCCACCACCTGAAGGAGGCTGCAACTTTGAAGATGCAGGAAGATTTGGAACTGATTTTTTCATTTTGCTTAGTATTTGGTTTTAAATGTAGCTAATCCTTCTAATTTTCCCAAGCCTGATATACGACCAGAGGAACCTACTCGGCGCTCTCTGTTCTTTGCCATCTTGTCTTTTAACTTTTGCTTGCCGGCTTGCATAGCTGCAATATCCTCAGATTGCTTGTTTTTGAAAGTTATAGCGTCCAACTCTTGACGAAGGCTCTTTACCTCATCCTCAATTTTCTTTGGTTTTTTGTCCTCTGCCATAGCTATAATTTTTTAACTTTGCTTTACAAATGTAATAAAATTAAATTAAATGAAACCACCACCAAATGACTACCTAAAATTTTGGAGAGTCATCAGGTATTACATGAAAATGAAGCATGGATTAAGCCAAGCGGACCTCGATGTAATCCTGTTTCTCTACTCAGAAGGGTACTTTAGCAAAGATAAGTTTGACGAATATGCTCAAATTGTAAGCTGGAGTAAAGACCGCTTCAAAGATTTACACAGAGATGGCTGGATTGAGACGTTCAGAAGACGTAGCTTCAATGGCAAAGCCCTGTACCAGCTAAGTTACAAGGCTACACGAATGGTTCTTGACATCTACCGCAAACTAAACGGCGAAGAGATTCCAACAAGCCTAGCAGCAAACCCCATGTTCCACAAGAACGTGTCATACTCAGACAAGGTTTACAGGAACATGATTATTTTGATGAACCAACACTGCAAGGAGCAGCGATTAAAAAAAAGAGGTGGTGATTAAATCACCACCACCACGTCACGCTCAGAAATTATTGTGAACTGCTCGTCATTGATAAGCATCGTAAAGGTATTGGCCTTGTCATAGTACAACTCCTCACCCTCCTCAATGACACTCACGTCAGTTCCAGTAGCAATCACCTCAGCACGTTTGTATCTAAGTTGATTTGTGTCATCTCCTGAGAGTATCAACCCACTCTCAATCTTGATAGTCTCCTGAATGTCACGGACTACAATATATTTCCCTATTGGTCTCATTGTTGCTCATAGCTACGTGCCATTGTAATAATGGCATTGGTGGATAGAATAGTAGTCGCTACGCTGACAGCGTTCTGCAATGCGCTCCTAGTTACCTTCAGCGGGTCAATGACTCCCATAGCCACTAGGTCACCCATCTCACCAGTCTTCAGATTGTAACCATGACCAACCGGTGTCCCGTCAGCATACACGTCACTAGGCTTCAGCCCCGCATTGGCAAGTATCTGTTGGAACGGAGCCATCAATGCGTTGACCACAATCTTTAGCGCTGCCTCAGCCTCTTTGGAACTTGACTTGAAGTCAAAACCTGCATAGAGCTCAGCGCTCTCATCAAGCAATGCCTTACCGGCCCCGGGCAATATGCCCTCCTCAAGTGCTGACCGAACCGCACACACCGCATCGTCAACCCTGTCATACAACTCTTTCTGCTCTAGGTCAGTCTGACCACCAACAAAGATGACACCAATGCCACCAGTCAGCGAAGCAATACGCTCCAATAGGAAGTCTTTGTCAGCCTTCTTAGTAGCAATCTTATGTGCGTCCCACAACTGGGCAACACGCTCCTCAACTAAGGTCTCGTCAGACTTAGCAGCACTGCGGATAATGACAGTCTTGTCCCTGCTCACAATCACCTTGGCCGCATGGCCCAAATGACCGTAGTTCATAATGCTCAGGTCATCACCAGTCTTCTCACTGAAGTACGTAGCCCCAACACTGATAGCAATGTCATGCATCAGCTCATGCTGCTTGTAGCCAAAACTCGGTGGAGGCACAGCCACAACTTTAATAGCCCCCTGCATCACATTGGCCGCAAGCGTGTTCACCACATTCGTGCTACAAGGAGAGATTATCAACAACTTTTTCTTCTCGTCAACAATTGGCTTCAGCACATTAGTGATGTTAATCAAGTTGTTTATCTCCATATCAGCAACCAACACCATCACATCGTCAAACACACACTCGTCCTTCTTCACGTCATTGATGAACAGCGGGCTCAAATACCCCCTGTCAAACTTTAACCCCTTGGTGGTCTCAGCATAGGTCTCACTCGTCTGGCTCCGCTCAACAGTAACCACACCACTCTTACCCACGTCCTTGTACACCTCAGAAATAATGCGACCTATCTCACGGTCATTGTTAGCACTAATGCTCGCCACGTCAACCAACATAGACGTACTCACCTTCTTGGCTTTCCTCCTTAACTTGTCCACCACCTTGTTGCTGATGTCCACCATGTGTCTCAACACCTCAGTTCTGTTCATCTCCTCAGTGATGTGCTCAAGGCCACCCAACACCAAGCCCTCAGTCAACACAATAGCAGTAGTCGTGCCGTCACCAGCAGACGTAGCAGTCTTGTCAGCCGCCTCCTTCATCATCTTAACCGCAAGGTTCTCGCTAGGGTCAATCAAGTCAATCGACTTGGCTACCGTAACACCATCCTTTGTAACCGTAATACCGTGTGTGTGATTGGGACTCTCTATCAAGACCGTGTTGCCCGCAGGGCCAAGAGTTGACTTGACCGCCTTGGACATCTTGACAACACCATTGATAAGTTTAGTCCTACCCGATGCCCCAAATTGTAAATCCTTAGGCGAATAGCCCAAGCCTGATGTCTCTACCATTTGATTTGATTTAAGTTTTATGATACACAAATATAGGGGTTTTATCTTTCTTGGTAAACCAAGAAAACTAAATGTCGTTTTTTCTTTCGATAATGTCGAATCTGTGACGATAGTTTTTTGCTAACTAATTGAACACTAATACTAAATGTCGATTATTGCGGAAATGTCGAAAAATTTTCCCCTATTCTTCTATATATATTACCTCCTTTTATATTTTTTTTCCCCTTATATTTTCTCTTAAAAATCGACATTTTCGACATTAATAAAATAAATAATTAATAATCAATAAGTTACAAAAATAAAAACGACATAAAAACGACATAAAACCAAGACAATAATGTCGATTCTAGCATTTTACTAGACAAAAGAAAGGGAAGCCTAAAACTAAGCCCCCCTTTACTAAACGACAAACCCAATAAACACTACATCTCTTCAGGGCCTTCCATCATCTCCGCTCTCATGTATCCCAATGATACACCCTCGGAAATCATGCCCACCTTCTCAATACGCTTCATCACCTTTCTGGCCTTAGCAGCCTCAGCAATTCCACTCATACCGTCAGGACGATTGTTAATTAACCTACCATTCTTTACCTCCAACCCACTGCCAAGAGTATAACCCTTCGCATAGATGGAATTTTTTAAATCTAGTTTCATAATCAGTTTTGTTTAAGTTGCAACTAGCCAAAGATAGAAAATTTTTGACATACCCGGAGTGTTTGGGCTATATAGCGGTTCTGGGAAAAGGGCCGCCAAACGGAAACGACTTTTTTTTCGAGGGGTGGGGGGTCAATTTGCCTTGCGCTTGTCGGATTTTTTGGCGTTTTGCTGTGCCCTACCCCCTCAGGTGCCCTCCTCCAGCGGGAAACAAGCCCCTCCATGCCACGTGTCCCCCCGAAATGTGCCCATACGCGCTGTATTGCGCCTTTTTTTGTGTCTTCAAAGACACTGGAAAAGAGAAAAGGGACAAAGAGAGGCCTCTTAAACCCCCCTCGCTTGCCCGTATCGACTAACTTTTGAACGCCCGATAAACCAGCGTAATACATTGAATAATAAAGATTTGAACATTTTTTCTACAAAAACTCAGAAAAAGTTTTGCAATTAAAAGTTTTGAACTAGATTTGTACAAGTAACGCACGAAGCGTCTACGAGTAATCAACCAAAACCGCTTAAATATGAGCAATTTACTATCAATTGAGCAGGCGTTCCTAAGCCTACCGCAAGTCAAACAGGCTTTAAACTTGCAGGAAATTAGGTCAATCCAGCGTACTATAGTTAACGCTAAGAAAAAGAAATTTGAGCAGACGCTTACCCTGAGCAAGTTGGTAGGGTCTGTAGTCACGTGGTTTGGCTCCGATGAGGGCAAGCGGATTTGCGCTGAGGAGGGCATAACGTGGTCAAATGAGCAAATAGGCCTCAAGGTCTTCGGCTGGCAAAAGTCCTTTTTCTACAAGGTGGTCAAGGCGTCCAAACTCAAGGAGGGCGTGGTCGACACGTTCAAAACCAAATGTGACCAACTGGAGGCGCAGGGTGAAGAACCAAACAGGTCGCTGGAGGGATTACTCAAGTACGCTAAGCAAGTGGAAAATGAGGCTCAAGCCAGTGGACAAGACGTTGACGCTGGAGGCGAGGCTCAGGTCGATACACGTCCAAAGGCGTTTTTTACCTTTGAGTACCGCCCGCACCCTGAGGCAAATACCCCTATTTCTTTGCGCTATGGCGTTAAAATGCAAATAATGAGCGATGGCCAAATCAAGGTAGTTAGTGCTGAGTGCTCCGATGATGAGGAGGCGCTGGGCTATGCCAAAAACGCTGTTTGGGCTTTGAATCAATACTTAAATAATCCTAATTACTAATCCAGTGTCTTTGAAGACACATAAACCAAATCAATATGCAAAACGGAATCGAGTACAAATTAACTGGTGAAGACCAAAGAGGCGAAGTGGCAAACTACCACAGAAAGCCTGAGCCCCTATTTTTGAATAAGACCCCATACAGCGTGGACGTGGCGGGGCTCAAAAAGACGGAGCAAAAATCCATAAAGTTTGACGGGGTTGAATTTTCCTCTCAATACACGATAGGCTTTGAGGTTGAAAAAAACCTCCTCCACAGAAACGCGGTGCGGGAATATGAGTTGTTTTGTGGCTTCGAGCGGGATGCCTCCTGCGGATATGAGGCTGTGACCCATGTCCTACCGCTCCTACCAGCGGGTCAATGGCGCACAAAGGTCTACGACATGATGCACAAGGCGGAGCGGATTATTGATGACCGCTACAGCCCCTCAGATAGACGTTGCGGGGGTCACATTACAATTGCCCGAGCAAACATGAGCGGTGAAACCCTGCTGGATGCAGTACGCAAGAACTCAGGCATCATTTTAGCCCTATTTCGCAACCGCCTGCAAAACAGGTTTTGCGGTGAAAATAAGAGGCTCAGGAGCGACTACTACGGCTCTCGCTACCAAGTGGCTTTGGTCAAGGGCAATTGCCTCGAGTTTAGGATTCCTTC
>Ga0315904_10012594_pt1 | contig 10668 bp, 7 predicted proteins | sample LakEriMetagenome_6_FD_203529 | JGI IMG/M metagenome (GOLD analysis project Ga0315904, IMG submission 203529) | Freshwater fungal communities from buoy surface, Lake Erie, Ohio, United States - Buoy 12 MA120 | ecosystem: Environmental > Aquatic > Freshwater > Lake | place: USA: Lake Erie, Ohio... | reverse complement strand
ACGTGCAAAGCCATACTTGTGTTGCACAAAAAATGCCCCACCGAGGCCAATGAGAACAATACTTCCCAGAATTATCCATTTGAGATAAGATGTTTCTGTAGGCTCAGAAGCTTTTTTATTGAGTACCGTTTCGTTAAAGTATGCATAGAGCGTGTCGTATTCTACAAACAAAACTAGGCTACCCACGAGAATAATTGAAATCAAATCAACGATACGTTCAACTACCATCGTGCCAATAGATTTGTCTAGTGGCACATTTTCATAACGAGCTAAAATACTGCAACGAGTTACTTCTCCTAAGCGAGGAAAAAGCAAATTGAAAAAATACATCAACACCAAGCTGAAGTATGTATTCCAAAAGTCGGGGCGATGACCGGTAGGTTCAAGCAACATTCGCCAACGTTCGGTTCGACTAAAATTAGATACAAAGCCGAGTAAAGGAGCTAGTAAAATCCAAAAATAATTGGCGCGAGAAAAGGCATCTTTAGTCAGGGCAATATCTTCTGGGGTCATTTTGCTGACGAACCAATAGATCAGCCCAACGCCCAATCCGAGCGAGATGGCAAGTTTCAGAAAACTGGCTAAGTGTTTGTTCACCGCTTAGTCCGTTAGTTGGTTAGCGGCATCTACGTGTACAGTAACCGGGCGGTGAGTTTTGTATTCTTCCATCGTCAAGCTGCAGTAAGAAATGATAATGATAATATCGCCAACAGCTACTTTGCGCGCTGCGGGACCGTTGAGGCAAATCGTGCCGCTACCGCGTTCACCTTTGATGACATAAGTTTCTAGCCTTTCGCCATTGTTGACATTCACGATTTGTACACGTTCGTGCTCGACTAAGTTGGCGGCTTCCATCAAATTTTCATCGATGGTGATAGAGCCAATGTAGTTCAAATCGGCCTGCGTAACCGTAGCACGATGTATCTTAGATTTGTAAACTGATATTTGCATAATGAGGCGAAAGTAAAAAGAAGTAGGAATTATGCTAAAAATGTAAGGTTGCAGATTAATTACAAACTATTTCACATTTTCGAACAATGAACAAGCCTGAAATACAAAAACAAATCAGCGAACATCATACAGCATTCGTACAAACCTTAGAGCAACTAAGTGATGAAGCTTTTCTCTTCACCAAAGACGGAAAGTGGTCTGCCGGAGAGCAGCTTGATCACATTATAAAGAGTGTTTCACCCGTCATTATGGTTTTTGGTTTGCCCAAATTTATTCCACGTTTACTCTACGGTCATCCAAATAGAGCTTCTCGTAGCTATGAGCAAGTAGTGGCGGATTATGAGCATTTACTAAAGAATGGCGCCAAAGCCACCGGCAAGTATATTCCAAGAGAGGTGCCCATTAAGTTTCGTCAAAGGAGAATGGAGAAATTGAAAAAAGCAACAGAGCTATTGGCGAAAAACATCAATGCTTATTCGGAAGAACAACTCGACCAATATCAAGTGCCTCATCCTTTGTTAGGTAAAATGACTATTCGCGAGTTGTTGTATTTCACTATCTATCATGTACAAATACACGACCGGTCGGTGAAAGCATTGGCCAAAGGACTATAGAAACATGTTATCTATCAAACGTACGCCACCAATTTTGGCAGCCACTAGTGCCACTAGTTTTTCACGTTTAGATTTTGGAATAGCTAAGGTTTTGGCATTTCGGATAGCGAAATATTCAAGTGATATATCTTGATGTGCTGAAAGTTGAGCGGAGATTAGCGCTTGCACATCCGCAATGCTTTTTGTTTTAAGTTTTACTTTTTGTTTAGCCTGCTTCAATGCTTTGGAGAGTTCAATGGCTATTTTTCTCGACTTTTCGTCCAAACGTATATTTCTTGAGCTTTTAGCTAGTCCATCTCTCTCTCGCTCCGTGGGGCAGGCGATTAACTTTGTAGCTAGTTTTTTCTTGGTGATAAGTTCGCCAACAATCATCTGCTGCTGATAGTCTTTTAATCCCATAAAAAGTAAATCGGGCTTGACTATACGCAGCAGTCGCTCTACTACTTGCGCCATGCCCTGAAAATGGCCGGGGCGGTGTTCACCCTCCAGTGTGTCTGCCATAAAACCAAAATTTATTTCACGTTTAATGACTGTGCCGTTAGGGTAAATTTCTGCTACCGAAGGCAAAAATAGCACATCGCAACCCGCGGCTTCGAGCAATTCAATATCCGAAGATAGTGTGCTGGGATATTTGGCAAAATCTGTCGGATCGTTGAACTGTGTAGGGTTCACAAAAATGCTACAAACGGTGATGTCTGCTTGCTTTTTGCTAGCTTTTATGAGCGAAATGTGGCCGGAATGTAGTGCGCCCATGGTCGGAACAAAACCAATTTTTAAACCTGCTTTTCCCCATCTTTTATATTGATTATCAAGGTCTTTAGTATGTTTCAGTAGGAGCATAATTCAGCGACTTAACACTTTTAGGGATAGTTACTTTGGTTTCTTTCGGTTTTTTATTATTATCTTTGCCATCCGCTAATTAAATAGAGCGTTGAAACATAGCCAACAAATCAAATCAATTATATGGAAAAAAAGAAAATCTTAATCATCACGCAAGAGATGGATCCGTATTTAGCCTTGACAGAGGTTTCTAAAATAGCCAACGAGTTACCCAAACACATGTTAGAAACGGGTATGGAAATTAGAGTGTTGATGCCAAAATTTGGCACTATCAACGAAAGACGCCACAGATTGCACGAAGTAGTTCGCCTTTCGGGTATAAACGTAATCATTGATGATGAAGATTTTCCATTGGTAATTAAGGTAGCTTCATTGCCGGGGGCTCGTCTTCAAGTTTATTTCTTGGACAATGAAGATTTCTTCAAGCGTAAGTTGGTGTTTCATGATGAAAATGAGAAGTTCTTTGAGGACAACTCTGATCGTATGATTTTCTTCTGTAAGGGTGCTTTGGAGACCGTTCGCAAGTTTGGTTGGCCACCTGACATTATTCACTGCATCGGTTGGATGACAAGTCTTATTCCTATGTATCTCAAAACAACTTACAAAGATGACCCTGTTTTTGCTAATGCTAAAGTGGTGTACTCCGTAATGAAAAATGAGTTTGACGGAAAGTTAAAAGCCGATTTTGTTACCAAGTTGGTAATTAGCGAAGAAATTTCCAAAAAACACATCGACTTCTTCAAAGGAGGAGACAACACTAGTCTGCACCTTGGCGGCTTAGAGTTTGCTGATGCATTGATGGTTGGTGAATCTTTGGACGAAAAAATCACTATTCAACTCAAAAAAGCTAAAGGCAAAAAAGTATTAAACATCACAGCAGAGGAAGAAACCACCATGCCTATGTTCACACAGTTTTATAAAAATATTCTGTCGAACTAAGCGTTTGTGCGTTAAATGATTTTATTTGCTAAGTGAGAACTCCTAGACTGATTAACTACAATACCATACTTAAATTAGCACCGGCAATATTACTTTGCTGGTGCTTCTTTTCTTTTACGGGCTGCAAAGACCCCAGCATTGAAGATAACGATTTGTTAACGGACGATGATAATTTATCATTGGATAAAGACACGCTATATTTCAACTCACGAACCGTTCGCGAAAACCCTCTTAAATCAAACAACGTAGCTACTGTTACATTGGGGCATATTGATGACCCGGCATTTGGTAAAACGGCTACTTCTTTTTATACACAATGCCGCTTGAGTAAAAACAATGTGAGTTTTGGGGCAAATCCTTTGTTAGATTCTGTAGTTCTAAGTTTAAAATACTCCGGCAAGTACGGCAAGTTTGATCAACCTATTAACTTAGTGGTGTATCAACTTAATCAAAACATTGACACATTCAATTACAACCTTAACGATGCGTTTCAGGTTAAACTCCCAACTATTGGGCAGTTGACTAATTATGTTCCAAATTTAACGGATAGTGTTGTAGTAGTTGGTGTTAAGAAAGCACCACAATTGCGAATTCCTTTAACAACTAGTTTCGGTAATCAAATTCTACAATCTGACACATTAAACTTAGTAAACAATACTGCTTTCTTAGAATTGTTTAAGGGGTTATATGTAACTGTTAGCTCAAATTCCGGCAACGGTTTAGTTTACTTAGACTTAAAATCTGCCATTTCCGGCATCACTCTCTTTTATAGAAACGATACGGAAGATTCACTACAATTATTTATCCCAACATCGGGTATTTCGGTCAATCATATTGACAATAATTACACTGGGAGCCCAGCACAATCAGCTCTGAGCACCACAACAGCACAACCAGGAATGAATAGTTTTGTTCAAGGTGGAGCGGGTACTTATGCTCGTTTAGAAATTGTTGATTTAGACAGTTTCCCTAAGAATATTGCTATCAACAAAGCCGAGTTGATACTGACACAAAGCACGGATACTTCTTACTTGGCTCCTTTGCTCTTAGATTTGTTTCGAGTAAGCGATTTTGACGGACCGGTTAGTTTAGAAGATGAAGGCCTGAGCCACTATGGCGGTGTTCGTCAAGTAGAAAATGTGAATGGCGTTTCGCTTACGCGTTACCGTTTTAATATCAAAAGATATTTCCAAAAACTGATTAACGGTACGCACAATAACAAAGGATTTTTCTTGAAAACCTTAACTCCAAATACAAACTCAGAACGTGTGGTAATTGCTAACTCACTGACTGACCCCAATTTCAAAATAGTATTAATTGTTACTTACACAAAACTTTAAATTATGTGTGGAATAGTTGCTTACATCGGCCATCGCGAAGCTTATCCAATTATCATTAAAGGATTAAAAAGATTAGAGTATCGTGGATATGACAGCGCAGGAGTAGCGCTGTTACATAACGGATTAAATGTTTACAAAAAGAAAGGGAAAGTCGCTGACTTAGAAGCAGAAGTTGCGGACAAAGATGTACACGGTCACCTAGGTATGGGGCACACACGTTGGGCTACGCATGGTGAACCCAACGATAGAAATTCTCACCCACATTTGTCGCAAAGTGGCGACTTAGCAATCATTCATAACGGAATTATTGAAAACTACGGTACACTCAAAGAGGAATTGACTAAAAGAGGTCACGTGTTTTTGAGTGATACCGACACTGAAGTACTTATTCATCTGATTGAAGATATTAAAGACAACACGAATTGTGAGTTAGATGAAGCAGTTCGTTTGGCACTTCACGAAGTAGTAGGAGCGTATGCCATTGTTATCATGTCAAAAAATCATCCCAATAAATTAATTGCTGCACGCAAAGGTTCACCTCTAGTGTTAGGCATTGGTAAAGATGAGTATTTTATGGCTTCTGATGCCACACCAATTATTGAGTATACCAAAGATGTAACTTATCTGAATGACGGTGAAGTAGCGTTTATTACTGATGGTAAATTGACCATCAAGAATATTGACAACGTAGAACAAACGCCTTACATTCAAACTTTGGAGATGAATCTCGAAGCTATTGAAAAAGGCGGCTACGAACATTTTATGCTCAAAGAAATTCATGAGCAACCTAAGTCAATTCATGATTCATTGCGTGGAAGGTTTGATCCGGCCTCTGGTCAGTTTGCTATGCGCAGTTTAAAAGAGTATGAAGGGAAAATTAAAAACCTTAAGCGTATCATTATTGTAGGCTGTGGTACTTCATGGCATGCCGGCTTGGTGGGGGAATATTTATTTGAAGACATTGCACGCATTCCTGTAGAAGTAGAATATGCTTCGGAGTTTCGTTATCGCAACCCCGTGATTAATGAAGATGATTTAGTGATTGCTATTTCTCAATCTGGAGAAACAGCAGATACCCTTGCGGCCATTGAATTAGCTAAAGAAAGAGGAGCCACGATTTTTGGTTTATGTAATGTAGTGGGTTCTTCTATCCCTCGTGCATCTCACGCTGGCGCTTATACCCATGCCGGGCCGGAGATTGGTGTGGCGAGTACGAAAGCATTTACTGCACAAGTTTCTATTCTCACGCTTTGGGCGTTGGGGTTTGCTGAACTTAGAGGTAAAGTAACCAAAGAGTTTTTGCGCAATGTATTCGCAGCATTGGAAGGTATACCTGCCAAAGTAGAAAAAACATTAAAGTCAGAAGCGGAGATCATTAAGATTGCAGAGGTGCTCAAGGACGCTAAGAATGCCTTATTCTTGGGAAGAGGATATGGTTTTCCGGTGGCGTTGGAAGGTGCGTTGAAGCTAAAAGAGATTTCTTACATCCATGCTGAGGGCTATCCCGCAGCGGAAATGAAGCACGGACCTATCGCTTTGATAGATGAAGAAATGCCGGTGATTGTCATTGCTACAAAGAATGAAATCTATGAGAAGGTTATCAGCAATATCCAAGAAGTAAAAGCACGCAAAGGCATTGTTATTGCTATTGTCACGGAAGGCGATGAGAAGGTAAAAGCCATGGCTGACTACGTCATTGAAATTCCTGAGACTCTAGAATACTTAGAACCACTCATCTCCACTATTCCTATGCAGTTGTTGTCTTACCATGTAGCCGTGATGAGAGGTTGCAATGTAGACCAACCTCGCAACTTAGCGAAAAGTGTGACGGTAGAGTAAGTTAAAGTTATATAGCTACAAATCCAACCCATATTTACGAGCTGTAGCTTTCGCAATTTCATAACCGGCATCGCCATGACGGATGACACCCATGGCCGGATCATTGTGCAACACGCGTTTCAAGCGTTTGTGGGCATCGTCTGTGCCATCGCCTACAATTACCATTCCTGCGTGGAGCGAGTAGCCCATGCCCACTCCGCCACCGTGGTGAAACGACACCCAGCTAGCGCCTCCAGCTGTGTTGATGAGCGCATTCAGTATAGGCCAATCGGCTACAGCATCGCTGCCGTCCATCATAGCTTCGGTTTCGCGATTTGGTGAGGCCACGCTGCCTGTGTCTAAGTGGTCGCGACCAATAACGATGGGCGCTATTACTTTTCCTTCTTTCACCAAGTTATTAAACGCTAAGCCTGCTATCTCTCTATCGCCCATGCCGAGCCAACAGATACGAGCAGGCAAACCTTGGAAGGCTATTTTTTCTTTCGCCATTTCGAGCCAACGAAGTAAGCCTTTGTTGGTCGGAAAAAGTTCTTTTAGTTTTGCATCACAAACGGCAATATCTTTCGGGTCGCCACTTAAGGCTACGAAGCGGAATGGTCCTTTGCCTTCGCAAAAAAGTGGTCGGATATATGCTGGGACGAAGCCCGGAAAACTGAAGGCATTTTCTACATGACGTTTATCCTTTGCTTGACCGCGAAGGTTATTGCCATAGTCAAATGTAATAGCACCTCTTTCTTGAAGCGCAATCATTTGTTTAACATGGCGCGCCATCGTGTCGAGTGAACGAGATACATATTCTTCGGGGTTTGTTTCGCGAAGCGCGCAGGCTTCTTCTACTGAAAGCCCTTCCGGAAAATAACCAATTAGCTCATCATGTGCCGAGGTCTGGTCGGTGAGCGTGTCGGGCGTAATGTCACGATCCAAAAGGCGTTGGAGCAAGTCCACCACGTTGCAACACACACCAATCGACAAGGCTTCACCCTTGGCTTTGGCTTCGAGTGACCAGTCGATGGCTTCGTCAATATCGTGCGTATATTTATCGAGGTAGCGCGTTTCTATTCTTTTTTTCATGCGCCACTCTTCCATTTCTGCGGCTAGACAAACACCCTCATTCATGGTAATAGCGAGTGGTTGTGCGCCACCCATGCCACCGAGGCCGGCTGTGACGTTTAGTTTACCTTTTAGCGTACCGCCAAAGTGTTGCTCCGCCAGAGATAGGTAGGTTTCATAAGTACCCTGCACGATACCCTGACTGCCAATGTAAATCCATGAACCGGCTGTCATCTGCCCATACATCATCAACCCCTTTTTATCTAGTTCGCGGAAGTGTTCCCACGTGGCCCATTTGCCCACTAAGTTAGAGTTGGCGAGCAGCACGCGCGGTGCATCTTTGTGCGACCGCAGCACGCCTACTGGCTTGCCGCTTTGGATGATGAGCGTTTCGTCTTCCTCAAGGTCTTGCAAACACTCCACTATTTTATCAAATGCTTCCCAGTTGCGGGCGGCTTTACCTAGGCCGCCATAGACGATGAGGTCTTCCGGACGCTCGGCCACATCGGGGTCGAGGTTATTATATAACATACGTAAAGCGGCTTCTTGCACCCAGCCTTTGCAACTCAGGGTGTTGCCGTGCGGTGCGCGTATCGTTCTTTTAGTATCAGTAGACATAAAGTATGTTTGTTTTGACGAGCAAATAAAGAAAGAAATATGATTGTATTTTCTGTGGGATTTAGATTTTGTTTACCAATGGTAATCTCATTGAGTTAGGTGGAAAGTATAATGCGTTATGCCCAATAAAAAAGCCCCGCAGCAAAAATCGCTACGAGGCTTTTGATATTTGGATGTCAACTTTGTCTACTTAAACGTGATGGTCATTTCTACACGTCTGTTTTTCTGACGACCTTCTGCGGTTTCGTTAGTGGCTATCGGGTTGCTTTCGCCAAAACCGAAGGCATCGAGTTTATCGGCTGTCACACCTTTTTTCACCAAGTAGGCTTTCACTGCGTTAGCCCGTTTTTGCGAAAGGATGAGGTTGTTTTCGTCAGAGCCTACATTGTCGGTGTTGCCTTCTATGCGCAAGCCGTAGTTAGCTTTCTTCACCAACAAATCAGCCAAACCATTTAGCGAAGGGTAAGACACTTTGCGGATGATATCTTTGCTGGTTTCGAACTCCAGGTTCTCGAAGGCAAATTTCACCGTTTCAATTTCTTTCTTATCGAGTTGCGGACAGCCTTTGTTTTCCGGCACACCCGGCACCTTCGGGCATTCATCGTCTTTGTCTACCACACCATCTCCATCTGTGTCAGGATATGGGCAGCCGAAGTTTTGTTTAGGTCCGGCCACTTGAACACAGCGGTCTTCATAATCATATAAACCATCACCATCGGTGTCCGGGCAACCAAAGTGGGCAAAGTCAGCATAAGTAGCACCCGGCACGTCCGGACATTTATCTTCTCTATCAGCCACACCGTCATTGTCGCGATCGGGACAACCTTTGAGGGCAATGCTGCCGGAGTCAGTAGGACAATCATCTAGTCTATCGGGAACTCCATCTTTATCAACATCCGGACATCCGTTGAATGCAACTAAACCAGGTATAGTAACGCATGAATCTTCTCTGTCTACTATGCCGTCTCTATCTGTATCCGGACATCCCCGAAGCGCAACAGGTCCGGGAACATCCGGGCAATCGTCTAATAAATCCACTATACTATCGCCATCGCGGTCTGGGCACCCATGCGAAGCGCAATTACCTTTTTCTTTTTTGCAATCATCTTTGCGGTTAGACACTCCATCTTTATCACGGTCTCGCTTGCGACCATAAGGGATAGGAATTTTAAGCGCCAAGTGAATGTCAGCATTGTACACATTCTTTTTAGCAAAAAGACCGAGCAGGTCTTGTGTGCCCACCACTAGTGGTCCTAAACGGAGAGTTGTACCGAAGTTGAAATTGCCGAGCAAGTCATAACTCACCGGCAAGTACAAACCAAACCAAGCGTGGTCATACTTAGGAGTGATAGAGAAATTAGACACATGATGAACGCTGTTTCGTTTAGGGGAAAAGTTGGGCGAAATAGTAGCTGCTGCGTTGATGCCGAAGCCTTTCCAGATGTGATAGTCTAAGAACATATTTATGCGCGTTGGCAACCAAAGCGTAAAAGTGCTTTTGGTGTTGGGTATGGCAGTGAAGCGAGCGTTGATGGTGTCGTTGATGCTTTGTAAACCATCGGGAAATGAAGCATCGCCCACATACCAATTGTCAATATTTGCTTCGAAGCTGCCACTGTATTGTCCGTTTTTAAATGGAATAGCACCAATGTCAACAATACTCAATCCTGCTGCAAGCTTGTAGCGGTTTTTGTCAAAGCGCCACCATTCTTCACAGTCCATAGTGTACTTATATTTTTCGTTATCGGGTCTCCATTCATACACCACGCCTAAGTCAACGCCAATAGATGGCAAGGCGTAAGTAAAGTTCATGAAATTTTTGTATTGATCGCCAATATCGTCAATCGGTGCGCCTTCGGAGGTGAGCAAGCCGTTGGAATAGCGATATTCGGCTTTCGTGCGGAAAAGGGAGAGGGTGTCGTAGTCGTCCCAGCGATATTCTAAATCTTTTACATAAGCATATCCGCCTGTGATGCCTTGCAGCAATTTGACCGTACCACCAAATTTCACCATGTGTGCGTCTTTGTCGAGCAACACACGAGAGTAAGTTATGCCATAGTCTACCCAAGTCATTGTTTTCACCGAAGGGTTCACGTCCGTCAGCACTTTGTCTCTAAAGCCTAAAATCGAATCGGCTTTAAATCCTACTCCGTAGTAAGCAATCTGTGCAAAGGTTTGGTCGAAGTTGTCAATGTTAGTGATGTGGTTGAGATTATAGGTGAAAGCCAAGGCATTCTTGTTGGTCTTTTTGCCCCAGGAGAACATAAACGAGAAAGGCAATTGCGACTGAAAACCCACATAACCGAATTTATCTTTGCCGTTTAGGCGCTCTTTTAAGTACTTATTTTGAAAATCATCTTCACTAAATAAATCAGGGTTCAAGAAAACTCTTCGGTCTATGCCAATGTAGTTGTTGTTGACCCCAAAGCCGAGATTGATGAGGTTGATGTCTGCTTTGAAACGGCTGTCGGCAATGG
>Ga0315904_10012592_pt1 | contig 10668 bp, 7 predicted proteins | sample LakEriMetagenome_6_FD_203529 | JGI IMG/M metagenome (GOLD analysis project Ga0315904, IMG submission 203529) | Freshwater fungal communities from buoy surface, Lake Erie, Ohio, United States - Buoy 12 MA120 | ecosystem: Environmental > Aquatic > Freshwater > Lake | place: USA: Lake Erie, Ohio... | reverse complement strand
TGGCGCCATCATCTCGATTTTCAAGTAAGGCAATAAGTTCATTCGAAGTTGAAATAGCAGCATAAATTCCAGTTAGCGGTGATGCTGAAATTTTGCGACCGAATGAAAGTTCCTGAGCTTCTTCTAAGGTGAGTTCACGAACCTTGAAAATAGATCTAGCAACATCAATTAAACCTAAGGTTTCGAAATCACCAGATTTGAACCTCTCGAACAAATTGGCAACATCTTCACCAAAACTTGCTACCCGGGTGCGACGCAAGTGAGTTAAGTGTCCCCCGACATTTAATGTCGCACCAAGGTCGCGTGCTATTGATCGAATAAATGTACCTGCAGAACATGTAACTTCAATATCAATCTGTATCGCAACAGCGCTTCGGCGAATTTCAAGAACATCTAATTGAGAAATCGTCACCTCACGAGAGGCAAGTTCAAAGACTTCACCCGCTCTTACGCGCTCGTGCGCGCGCTTACCATCAACTTTGACCGCAGATACAGAACTTGGACGTTGTGAAATTACACCGCGCATTGAGGCAAGTGCAGAATGAATCTGCTCGTCAGTAATGTCAGCTAATTGAGATTGTGTGGCACGCGAAATAACTTCACCCTCGACGTCATCAGTAACTGTGGTAGCCCCCAGAGCGATTGTTGCTCGATAAGACTTATCCCCATCTGTTATGTATTGAAGTAGTCGTGTGCCATTGCCAAAACCAAGAATCAGAATTCCAGTGGCCATTGGATCAAGAGTTCCAGCATGCCCAACTTTTCTCGTACCTAAGACTCTTCGCCCGACTGCAACAACATCGTGGCTTGTCATCGCACCAGCTTTATCTACAACTACAAATCCATCCGTTGCAGACATACTGCTCAAACGTCATCCCAATTAGTTATGCGATCAGCAGGCGTTGGTTTATTACTGTTATCAATTATCTTTGGAGCCTTATAGGCATTTGGTTCGCCGGCATACGATGCTTCTTTTCGTAACTTTGATACTTCAGCATCTTGTTCTCGTACTTTTGCCAGTAATGAATCAAGGGCCAGAGCACTCTCAGGCAATCCATCCAAAAAGAACTCAATGCTTGGCGTCACTCGGACACCCAAATCTTTTCCGACTGCAGATCGGATAACGCCTTTTGCACTTTCAAGAGCGGCAGCAGTGGATTCACGTTGTTCGTCATCGCCAAGCACCGTATAAAAAATAGATGCGTGTTGTAAGTCGCCAGTAACGCGTGCATCAGTAACTGTTACAAAACCTAAACGAGGGTCTTTAATTTTTCCCTCGAGTAGGCCTGCAACAACAACTTTGATGCGGTCGGCAACTTTCTGACTGCGATGCGATGTGCCCACGATTTATGCCCGCTTCTTCTCGCGCATTTCATAGACCTGGATTGTGTCTCCCACTTGCATTTCCTTAAGTGTTCCAACACCAATACCGCACTCAAATCCTTCGCGGACTTCGGTGGCATCATCTTTAAATCGCTTGAGTGAGTCGATTGTGAGGTTATCTGTAATCACTTCACCATTTCTCATCAAGCGAGCTTTCGCATTTCTACGAATGATTCCGTCAAGAACCATCGATCCAGCAATATTTCCTGCTTTGCTGGATTTGAAGATGTCTCGAACTTCTGCGTTACCAAGAACAAACTCTTCGTATTCTGGCTTGAGTAAGCCCTTCAGTGAGAGTTCGATTTCTTCAATTGCTTGATAGATGACTGAATAGAAGCGAACTTCAACGCCTTCTTGATCTGCAAATACAGCCGTTTGTGGTTCTGGCTTAACGTTAAAGCCAATAACAACTGCAGTAGATGCTGAGGCAAGTGTGATGTCACTCTTTGTAATAGCACCAACACCACGGTGAATCACGCGAAGATCAACTTCAGCACCAACATCGAGTTGGAGCAGTGCGTCTTCGAGCGCTTCAACAGAACCGCTCACATCGCCCTTGAGAATAAGGTTAAGTGTTGTGATCTTGGATTGCTCCATGAAGTCTTCGAGTGAAACCTTCTTGCGTGCTTTCGCGAGTTGTGCATTTCGCTCAGCTGCTTGACGTTTCTCTGCAATCTGACGTGCAGTTCTATCTTCATCTGCGACCAAGAATGTATCGCCAGCACTTGGCACGGATGTAAATCCAAGTACCTGAACTGGACGAGATGGTCCTGCTTCAGAAACATTTTCACCATGCTCATCAAGCATCGCGCGAACGCGACCAAATGAACCACCGGCGACAATTGCATCTCCAACCTTGAGTGTTCCGCGTTGAACCAGAACTGTTGCAACTGGTCCGCGACCACGGTCGAGGTGCGCTTCAATCGCAACGCCACGAGCTTCATCATCTGCAATAGCGCGTAGATCAATTGCTGCATCAGCAGTTAAGAGAATTGAATCAATTAACGCATCAATACCAAGGCCTGACTTTGCAGAAACATTTACGAAAATTGTTTCTCCACCGTATTCTTCTGCGACCAAGTTGTATTCGGTTAATTGTTGGCGCACCTTGTCAGGATTTGCGCCTTCTTTATCAACTTTGTTTACTGCCACAACAATTGGCACATCAGCGGCTTGTGCGTGATTTAGCGCTTCAATTGTTTGAGGCATTACTCCGTCATCAGCTGCAACTACTAGCACGGCGATATCGGTGACCTTTGCACCGCGAGCGCGCATTGCTGTAAATGCTTCGTGACCAGGTGTATCGATGAAGGTGATTGCACGATTTGTTCCGTCGTGATCATGGTGAATTTGGTAAGCACCAATGTGCTGTGTGATTCCACCTGCCTCACTCTTTACAACTTCAGTCTGACGAATTGCATCGAGTAAACGTGTCTTACCGTGATCGACGTGACCCATCACCGTTACAACTGGAGGACGCGAAACGAGGCGAGCCTCATCTAGGCCTTCTAGCTCTTGACCAAGGTCAATATCAAAGCCCTGTAGTAATTCACGATCTTCATCTTCTGGGCTAACAATTTGGATGACATAACCAAGTTGGGCGCCAAGAATTTCAAAAGTATCTGCATCAACTGATTGTGTTGCAGTAACCATTTCACCTAGGTGAAAGAGTGCAGCGACTAGCGCCGCTGGGTCTGCACCGATTTTCTCTGCAAAGTCTGCAAGTGATGATCCGCGACGCATACGTATCTGCGTCTTGCCGTCACCGTGAGGAATAACTGCGCCACCAAGTTGTGGTGCCTGCATATTGTCGAATTCATCGCGCAGTGCTTTTCTACTCTTCGGTTTACGTTTGCTGCTCTTGCTTTGATTTTTACCAAATGCACCACCTGCACCGCCGCGACCGCCGCCGCGATTTGGTCCACCACCGGGACGACCACCTGCTGCAGGTGCACCGCCACCAGTTGTTTTATATGGACTTGAATTACTTGCACCAGTAGATGGTGCGCCAGTACGAGGTGGGAAATTTCCTGTTGAAGGTGGACGTGGTGAAGATGGGCGCGCAGCAAAACCAGGACGCACTGAACCTGGTCGCGGTCCTGACATACCGGGACGCGGTGCACCTGGTGCACCACCAGTTGGACGTTGTGGTGGACGCGGAACTGCGCTACCAGTTGAGAATGGATTATTTCCTGGACGTGGTGGACGCGGAACTGCGCTTCCTGAAGAAAATGGATTATTTCCTGGACGTGGTGTCGCAGGTTTTGTTGGTGCATCCGTTGCTGAAGTTGTCTCTGCAGTAGGAGTTACCTGAGGTGGCGCAATTGTTTCTGCTCGAGAAGCTTTGAGCGCTTCTAGATCAACACCAAGTTCGGCTGCAAGTTCGGCTGCAAGTTCTGGGTTAACTTCTTTTGGTGCCTTTGCGGCAGCTTTCTTTGCTGCGGCTTTCTTTACTGGTTTCTTCTCTTCAACTGGCTTTGCATCCGGATACATCTCGATGAGACGTCGTACAACGGGTGCTTCTACAGTTGATGATGCGGAACGAACGAATTCGCCCATTTCTTGGAGTTTTGCAAGAACAACCTTGCTCTCCATACCGAGTTGTTTTGCCAACTCATGTACGCGGACCTTTGACACAGTTCTCCTGTCTTGGCCCGCAATCTCTTTGTCTAGATATTTATCTAGGGGATGCGAGCCTTAGTTGTAAGACCTCATAATCTGAACGAGCTCATTTGAGTTTCATATCTTTCGCATCCAATTCATTAGGTGTTTCACTTAGTTTTAAAGCATATTTAAATGCTCCGCGAGCAATCGCAGTTGCTAAGCAACCTTGATGTACCCATGCACCTCTTCCGGGAAGTGTTTTCTTGTGATCCTGGACAAGCGCCCCATCAACACAAACCACTCTCAAAAGAGATGTCGGACTCGAACGCTTTCGGCATGTAATGCATGTTCGTATCGAATTGATACTCACTGCCTCTGCCAATCACTCGAATTCAACAGGCTAACTGTACCGCTGGGGCGCTCTTTTATAGAAATTCTCACTCAGCAGTAGGCGTATCTGGATGGATATCTATACGCCAGCCTGTAAGTCTGGCGGCCAAGCGAGCATTCTGCCCATCTTTTCCAATTGCTAGCGAGAGTTGATAATCCGGCACGGTAACTTTTGCACTTCGAGAAAGTAAATCTGTAACTTCAACTCGCGAAACTTTTGCTGGCGCTAATGCGTGAGCAACAAAGACAGCAGGATCTTCAGACCAATCCACGATATCTATTTTTTCACCGTGCAACTCATCCATTACCGCTCGTGCACGCGAACCTACTGGACCAATAAGTGAACCTTTTGGACTAACACCAGCGCGATGAGTGCGCACTGCAATTTTTGTGCGATGTCCTGCTTCGCGTGCAACAGCCATGATTTCAACAATTCGATCTGTGATTTCTGGAACTTCTAATGCGAATAATTGTTTAACAAGTGCAGGATGTGAACGCGACAACATAATTTCTGGACCTTTGAGCCCTTGTTTAACTTCAACAACGAAGCATTTGATGCGATCGCCATGTTGATAAACTTCACCAGGAACTTGCTCTTGTGGTGGAATTTTTCCTTCCACGCGTCCAAGATTTACGTGAATCATCTTTGGATCTCTGCCTTGTTGGACAACACCTGAAATCACATCGCCAACTGATGCTGTAAATTCACCAACGATGTCAGCGTCATTTGATTCGCGCATTTTCATCTTTATTACTTGGCGAGCAGTTGAAGTTGCTATGCGTGTGAATCCTTCGGGCTCATCTCGTTCCTCAGAAATCTTCTCACCTAACTCATTAAAGAGCGGGACAAGAATTTGAATCTCACCTGTTTCGCGGTCGAGAAATGCACGAGCGTGGCGCTTTGCTTCTGGAATTTGATTGTAAGCAGTTAAGACGCCGATTTCGATAGCACTAACTAATTGTTCGAAAGAGATTTCTTTTTCTGCAGTGAGAGCAGTCAGTGCTGCTATCTCAACGTTCATTAGAGATCACCCTTGCGATTAAATTCTATTTCAACTGTTGCGCGCTTGATGTCGGCGAACTGAACTGTGTGTTCTTTTGATTTACCTTTTATGTCTTCAGTTAGAAGTACATGTGACTCTTCAAGGGCGGTAATTCTTCCGCTGACCACGGAGCCATCTTGCTTCACGACTTTGACGAGGCGATTGAGATTTTTCTGCCAATGGCGCAAAAGAGTTAAGGGGCGATCAACGCCTGGAGATGTCACTTCAAGGGTGAATGGCGATTCGTCCATAAAGTTTGCAACATCTAAGAGTTCAGAGATTTCACGAGAAACACTCGTCACTTGATCTAAATTAAGTGGAATCTGTCCATCGACAATGCAAGTAATTATTCGGTGTTTGCCTGGAGATACAACATGAACATCTTCTAGAAAGAAGCCAGCTTTTTCTACCGCCGGCTTTACAAGCTCAGTAATTTTTTCGCTGAGAGACATGTGTGTCTTCTTTCTATTAAGTTGTAGATAAATAATATCCTGATATCTAAGAACTTACCAATTCGATAACGTATCAATTCCAACTCTGAAAATTAGCGCAACTGTGACGAAGAGAAAAACCTTACGGATCAAGGTTGAACCACCGCGAATAGCCAATCTGGCACCCAATAATCCCCCAACAATGTTGGCCATCGCCAAAACAAGACCTACCTGCCACAAGATCGCTCCGTGTAAACCGAAGACCAGAATCGCACCAAGATTCGTAGAAACATTTACTACCTTGGCAATTGCTGAGGCGCTAAGAAAAGCAAATCCAAGATAAATCAAAATCAACATCAAAAACGATCCAGTGCCAGGACCAAAAATTCCATCATAAAAGCCGATAACTAATCCAGCTATCGCAGATATAAGAAAGCGCTTGTTCTTCTGATAACGCAGCGCTTCGATCGAACCCAGATCTGGTTTACGCCATGTATAAATCGCTACTGACACCAACAAAACAAAGACTATTGGTCGCATTGATTGTGTTGGAATCAACGATGCGCTTAGTGCACCTAGTACTGACCCAAAAAGCGCTGGCAGTGCCATTGTTACCAAGAAGATGGCATCTGTCTTAACACTTCTGCGATAGGTCAGAGCTGATGCCGTTGTGCCAAATACAGATGCAACTTTATTTGTGCCCAGAACTTCAACTGTGCTCGCCTGCGGTAAGCCGATGAGTAACGCAGGAAGTTGAATGAGGCCGCCACCGCCTGCAATTGCATCTACAAGGCCTGCACTAAATGCAGCAAGGATTAGAAAGAAAACTGTTACTTGAGTGATGTCACCAAACATGGATCAAGACAGCGTTGAGAGCATGGATGCAACAGTTGAAACGGCGCTTTCAACTGTGCTCTCAGATTTTTCTCCACTCTTTCGAATACGAAGCTCCACATTTCCTTGCTCGAGTGCCTTGCCGACAACAACAATAATTGGAGCACCGATTAATTCGGCATCTTTAAACTTAACTCCCGCACTTGAATCGCGGCGATCATCAAGCAAAACAGTGATGCCCAGATTCTCGAGCTCTGCGCCTATTTTTTCAGCAACATCAAAGGGTTTATCTTCTTTTCCAGTTGCAACAATATGAACCTTTACAGGTGCAACCTCTATTGGCCATGAAAGACCAATTTCATCATGAGTTTGTTCTGCAATAGCTGCAACTGCGCGCGATACACCGATTCCATAGGAACCCATTGTTACTACTTGCGATTTTCCATTTTGATCAAGAACAGTCAGGTTCAAGGCCTCTGCATACTTTCGCCCTAATTGGAAAATGTGTGCGATTTCGATTGCACGATCGATAACAACTGGCGCATTGCATGATGGGCACGCATCGCCCGCACGAACTTCTGCAGATTCAACGTAAGCATCTGGTGTGAAATCTCTGCCATTAACAACGTTTCGTGCATGAGCATTCTTCTTATTTGCACCAGTTACCCATGCTGTACCTGGAGCGATTCGAGGATCGGCATAAAGAATTACTCCAAATTTCTTCGCATCTTGCGGACCGATATATCCCTTAACAAGTTGTGGATTCTTTGCAAAGTCTTCTTCTTCAAAAATTCTAAGTTCAGTAACACCAGATAAGTTTGCTTGTAAGCGCTTAAGGTCAACTTCGCGATCACCTGGTACTAATACAGCAATAGCTTTGTCATCTGCCATCAGCATGACATTTTTGAGAGTATCGGCTCCTGTGTATCCACCACCGTACTGGGAGTTAAGAACCTCAACCAATGAATCAATCGTTGGAGTATTTGGAGTATCTAAAACTTCTAGTGCCGGAAAATCTTTACTTGCAGGTGCAGCAACAACGGTTTTCATAGCCTCAACATTTGCTGCGTAACCACATTTTTCACAGAGTACGTAGGTGTCTTCACCCGTTGGACATGGCGCAAGGAATTCCTCGGATTTAGATCCACCCATCGCACCGGCCATTGCGCTAACAATGTTGTAGTTAAGGCCCAATCGCTTAAAAGTTTTAACGTATGCATCGCGATGTTTCTGATAAGAAAGATCCAAGCCGGCATCATCGATATCGAATGAATATGAATCTTTCATAACGAATTCACGCCCACGAATGATTCCGCTACGTGGACGTGGTTCGTCGCGATACTTTGTTTGAATTTGATAGAGCGAGAGTGGAAGATCTTTATACGAGGAGTATTCGCCTTTAACCATCAAAGTAAACATCTCTTCATGAGTTGGTCCTAATAGATAATCAGTACCTTTTCGATCTTGAAGTCTAAAGAGTTCTGGCCCGTATTCACTCCAGCGGTTTGTTTCTTCGTACGGTTCTTTGGGAAGCATTGCAGGAAAATGCACTTCTTGAAATCCAGCTTTATCCATCTCTTCGCGAATTACTCTTTCGATATTTCGAAGTGTTATGTATCCCAGCGGTAACCATGAATAGATTCCTGCTGCAATTCTTCGGATATAACCGGCACGAACTAAGAGTTTGTGGCTTGCGACTTCAGCATCAGCTGGATCATCGCGCAATGTGCGCAGAAAGAGTGAGGACATTCGCAACATGGTGCGAGCCTACCTGAGGGATGGCGTGAGTTGTGTGAGGTCAGTGCGATTAGTGAACATCAACGGAAGGCTCGCCTGAAGAAACTCCGGCTGCTTCCATCTCTTCGGCCAAACGCATTGCTTCTTCAATCAGTGTTTCAACAATTTGTGCTTCTGGAACAGTCTTGATTACTTGTCCCTTAACAAAAATTTGTCCTTTGCCATTTCCAGATGCAACACCGAGATCTGCTTCGCGAGCTTCACCAGGTCCATTTACTACGCAACCCATAACTGCCACACGTAGTGGAACTGTCATACCTTCTAAGCCTGCTTGAACTTTTTCAGCCAATGTATACACATCAACTTGTGCACGACCACATGATGGGCATGAAACGATTTCTAGTTTGCGTTGACGCAAGTTAAGGGATTCAAGAATTGAGATTCCAACCTTTACTTCTTCAACTGGCGGTGCAGAGAGTGAAACGCGAATCGTGTCGCCAATACCTTCTGAAAGCAGAATTCCAAAGGCAGTTGCGGATTTGATTGTTCCTTGGAACAAGGGCCCTGCTTCAGTCACACCTAAGTGCAATGGATAATCGCACTTGGAAGCCAATAAACGATAAGCATTAACCATCGTTACGGGATCGTGGTGCTTAACTGAAATTTTAATGTTTGAGAAACCATGTTCTTCAAACAAACTTGCTTCCCAGAGTGCCGATTCAACGAGTGCTTCCGGAGTTGCTTTTCCGTACTTTGCGATTAAACGTGGATCCAGCGAACCAGCGTTAACTCCGATACGAATCGGAATTCCGGCATCCCCTGCAGCTTTGGCAACCTCTTTAACTTTGTCATCAAATTGCTTGATGTTGCCAGGATTTACTCGGACTGCAGCGCAACCAGCATCGATTGCCGCAAAAATGTATTTAGGTTGAAAGTGAATATCAGCAATTACTGGAATCTGTGACTTCTTTGCAATCTGCGCTAACGCATCAGCATCATCTTGACTTGGAACTGCAACACGAACAATCTGGCAACCAGATGCTGTTAGTTCAGCAATTTGCTGAAGCGTTGAATTTACGTCCGCAGTCAATGTGGTGCACATTGACTGAACGGAAACCGGTGAATCACTTCCGACGCCAACGCTTCCAACCTTTAGTTGCCTAGTCTTTCGACGTGGAGCAAGTGTTGGTGGTGGAGCTGAAGGAATTCCGAGATCGACCATGGCTTTATTCTGCCCTAATTCTTTTTGTGATGCGACATGAGCACTAAAAATTGACCTGAATTGGATTAATGATGTCTGCGGCTAGTAAAAGAACCGTCAGCGCTGCAAGTAAAACAAAGATAACCATTGTGAATGGGGCTAACTTGTTTACATTAATTCCTTCGGGACGCGCTCTTCCTCGAATGCGCGCAATCAGTGCTCGAACCTCATCAGCAATTGCTACTGCCATATGTCCACCATCAAGTGGAAGTATTGGAAGCAAATTAAACACACCAACAAAAAAGTTCAAACTTGCAATGATGAGCAAGAAGGTTTGAATTCTTTCAGATGTACTTAATCCATCACTGCTCGCTGCTTGACCAGTAACTTGAGCTACTCCGACGATTCCGACTAATCCATTCGGATCTCGTTCTGTTCCAGAAACTGTCGCTCCCCATAAGGCGGGAATCTTTGATGGAAGAGAGATGATTGCTTTGACTGCCCCTGAAATGAAATCCCACGAAACAATTGCTGAGTTTTTAATTGAAGTAAATGGAGCATTACGTACCAACTTAGATTCATTGACGATTCCGAGAAAGCCATACTCCTTGCCATCTACTACGCGAGTTGCAGCGACGACGGAGATTGTCTGAGGTTGGCCGTTGCGTTCAATGTCAATGATTAATTCTTTGCCAGCAGATGTTCTAATTACTTCAACATCTTTTGCCCAGTCATTAACGGGCATACCGTTAATGGATGTGATCACATCTCCTGCTTGTAATCCTGCAAGCAGTGCTGGTGATTTTGGATCAGTGTCGGCGCAAGCAGCGTTAAGGCGAGGAACGCACGCAGAAATTTCTGAAATGGTCGACGTAGGTTTTGCAGTTCCGATGCCTGCAAAAATGATGAGCAAAATTATGAAGCCCAATACAAAGTGTAAAAATGAACCTGCACCAAGGACGATTAGTTTGCGTCCTGAACTCGCTCTAAAGAATGCACGAGACTCTTCTCCTGGTGGCATCTCATCGGTAGCGGTCATCCCCTC
>Ga0315904_10012589_pt1 | contig 10670 bp, 11 predicted proteins | sample LakEriMetagenome_6_FD_203529 | JGI IMG/M metagenome (GOLD analysis project Ga0315904, IMG submission 203529) | Freshwater fungal communities from buoy surface, Lake Erie, Ohio, United States - Buoy 12 MA120 | ecosystem: Environmental > Aquatic > Freshwater > Lake | place: USA: Lake Erie, Ohio... | reverse complement strand
AAAGCGGCTGCCTCGGCAGCCAGAATGCGGACCGCAATTGCGGCCGCCAAGAACGAAGGAGCCAGTAATGACCTCTCGCACGCTGAGCGCACGTCCGCGTCCTGCAAAGGCCGAAAGCCCGGTCGAAGAAGCCCCGATTGCTGCTGCCGCTGCCGCCGGGAAGGGGCAGAACCTCCAGGATCAGTTCCTCAACCTTCTGCGTAAGAACAAGGTCCCGGTCACCATGTTCCTGGTGAAGGGCGTCAAGCTGCAGGGCATTGTCACCTGGTTCGACAATTTCTCGATCCTGCTGCGCCGCGATGGGCAATCGCAACTCGTCTACAAGCATGCTGTGTCGACGATCATGCCCAGCCAGCCGGTCGACGCGCGCCAGTTCGGCAGCGCGGGCGAGGGCGGCAAGAAGGCGCGCCTGCTGCAGGACGTGTTCCTTTCCAGCCTGCGCAAGGAAGCTGTCCAGGTCACCATGTTCCTGGTCAACGGCGTGATGCTGCAGGGGCGCGTTGCGGCCTATGACCTGTTCTGCATGCTCCTTGAGCGCGAAGGCTATGTCCAATTGGCCTACAAGCACGCGGTTTCGACGATCCAGCCCGTCACCCCGGTCGATCTGACCGGCGAGTGGGATGGCGACGAGGATGAACCCGCCTGAGCTTCCTGGATGACAATCGCGAGGACGTGACCCGCGGCGCACGGGCTGTGGTCGTTCGTCCGTCGTTTAGAGTGCGCGGCGGGGGCGCAGATCCTGAAGCGCGGCTGGAAGAGGCCAAGGGCCTTGCCCTGGCAATCGGACTGGCCGTGGCCGATGCAATCATCGTCCCGATCCGCGAAGCGCGCGCCGGCACCCTGTTCGGCGAAGGCCAGATCCAGAACATCTTCGCCACCTGCGAGATGGAACAGGCCGAACTGGTCATCGTCGATGGTTCGCTCACGGCGATCCAACAGCGCAATCTTGAAGAAAAGCTGAAGCGTAAGGTGATCGACCGCACCGGCCTGATCCTCGAGATCTTTGGCGAACGCGCGGCGACCGCAGAAGGCCGTCTGCAAGTTGAATTGGCCCATCTCGATTACCAGGCTGGGCGACTTGTGCGATCATGGACCCACCTTGAACGCCAGCGCGGCGGCTTTGGCTTCCTTGGTGGCCCTGGCGAAACCCAGATCGAAGCCGACCGGCGCATGATCCGCGATCGCATGGCCCGCCTGCGCCGCGAACTGGAACAGGTACGGCGCACGCGCGGCCTGCACCGGAGCCGCCGCGAGAAGGCACCTTGGCCGGTCATTGCGCTGGTCGGTTATACCAATGCCGGCAAGTCGACCCTGTTCAACCACCTGACCGGGGCGGGCGTAATGGCCGAGGATTTGCTGTTCGCCACGCTTGATCCGACCATGCGCCGAATCCGGCTGCCGGGGGTCGAGAAGGCGATTTTGTCAGACACAGTGGGGTTCATCTCGGACCTGCCGACCCAGCTTGTTGCCGCTTTCCGCGCGACGCTCGAAGAAGTGACAGCCGCTGACGTCATCGTTCACGTTCGCGATATCGCCAATCCCGACAGCCTTGCCCAGAAGCGGCAAGTTCTCGAGGTGCTCGAGGAACTGGGCCTGATCGAGGGAGAGGGAGCCGTCCCGACGATCCCGATTGTCGAGGCCTGGAACAAGTGGGACCTGCTGCCGCCCGATCGTGCGGAGGAACTCCAGGCCCAGATTTCCGCGCATCCTGACGAGGTGATTGTTCCGCTCTCGGCCCTGACCGGGGGCGGCTGCGACGAGTTGCTGGCGGCGGTGGCCCGCCTGCTGACCGCAGGGGCGCGGCCACATGAGTTCACCGTGCCGGTCAGCGATGGCCAGCGGATTGCCTGGCTTTACGCCCATGGCGAGGTCATGGCTGACGAGGATGGGGGCGAGGACGAGCGCGGACCGCTGCGCCGGCTGACGGTGCGGTTGGAACCGCGCGAGCTAGGGCGCTTTGCCCGGCTCTGACGCCTTGACGTCACGCCACAGGGCTTCCTGGCTCTCCAGATCGAGCGCGGCAAAGTCCTGTCCGCGCTTTTGCGCGAGCACTTCCATGGCCCTGAAGCGGCACTCAAACTTGGCATTGGCGGCACGCAAGGCGTCTTCAGGGGGCACACCATAGGCCCTGACGAGGTTCACCGCAGCAAACAGGAGATCGCCGGCCTCTTCCAGCTGTTCCGCTTCCGTTTCGGTAGCGGCCAGCTCGGCCATTTCCTCGCGCACCTTGTCGGCCGGGCCCTCGCGATCGGGCCAGTCGAACCCGTGCCGCGCCGCGCGCTTCTGGAGCTTCTCGGCTCGGAGCAGCGCCGGCAGGGCGAGGGCAACACCGTCCATCGCACTGGTTGCGCCCTTGGCCCTCCGTTCCTCGGCCTTCAGACCCTCCCAACGCTCCTCGCGCGACTGCCCGTCGTCGGTTTCTGCCCCGAAGATGTGTGGATGGCGCGCTTCCATCTTCTGGCTGATTGCCGCCGCGACGTCAGCGAAGGAAAAATGACCGGCTTCCTCGGCGATCCGCGAATGGAACACGACCTGGAGCAGCAGGTCACCCAGTTCATCTTTAAGCGCGGCGAGGTCATTACGGTCGATCGCATCCGCCACCTCATAAGCTTCCTCGATCGTATAGGGCGCGATCGTCGCGAAGGTCTGCACCAGATCCCATTCGCAGCCGTGCTCGGGATCGCGCAGGCGGGCCATGATGGCGAGAAGGCGGTCGAGCGGGGACATGGCTGGTCCGGTCATATAAGAGTGATAATATATATTATGTAAAATTCAAAGTCGCCCAACGGCGCCAATCAGCCCGCTAGCAGCCTTACAACCCCTACCACCACCAGGATGATCACGGCCCAGGCCAAGGCCATCTTCATGGTGTTGCTGCTGCTGACCCCGTGGCTGCGATAACCGCGCAGCACCAGGAACAGGCTCGCCAGCGCCGCAATGATCGCAACGATTTGCGCCGTCATGCTCACAGTTCGATCTCCAGCCCGTCATAGCCGACCATCACATGGCTCGGCACTTCGCCACTCAGCGTGACATAATCCATGCTCTTGTCGAGATGAGTCAGCACGGCGCGATCGGCGCGGCAGGCCTGGACCAGTTCGAGCGACATGCCGAGGTGCGCATGGGTCGGATGCGGTTCGCGGCGCAGGCAATCGACCACCAGCAGGTCGATCCCATCGAACAGTTCAACCATCTGACGCGTAATCGCACTGAAGTCTGTGGCATAGCCAATTGATTTACCGTCACATTCAAACCGGAACGCCGTGCTTTGCGCGGGTCCGTGCGGCATCTGGCAATGACCGATGGCGAACCCGGCGCAGATCCGCAGCCGTTCCAGCGTGTCGAGCTCGACTATGGTGTGGTAACCGAATTGCCCGGCGAAAACGTAGTCAAACCGCCGCCGCAACCGCCGCGCGGTTTCATCCACGGCATAGCCAGGGATCGGGCCACCACGGCCATAGCGCAGCGGCCGCAGGTCATCGATGCCGTGAGCATGGTCGGCATGATCATGGGTCCAGAACACCGCATCGAGCCGGTCGATCCCGTTGGCCAGCAACTGTTGGCGCAGATCGGTCGAGGTATCGACCAGGATCCGCTGGCCCGCCTTGCCTTCCACCAGGATCGAAGCGCGGCTGCGCCGGTTGCGCGGCTCGTTGGGGTCACACAGGCCCCAGTCGTTGCCAATGCGCGGCACCCCAGTCGAGGTGCCGGAACCCAGCATCAGCAGCTTCACAGCGCCGCCTTGGCAAAGAGCCGCTGGAAATTGCGGGTGGTCGTTTCGGCCAGGGCCTCAGGCGAAACCCCGCGCAGTTCGGCCAGGAAGCGGGCAGTATCTGCCACGAAAGCCGGTTCGCAGACCTTGCCGCGATTAGGCACCGGCGCGAGGAATGGTGCATCGGTTTCCACCAGCAGACGGTCTTCGGGCACTTCGGCCGCAATGGCCTGCAAATCCTTCGCATTCTTGAAGGTTACGATACCAGACAGCGAGATCGTCAGGCCAAGATCGAGCACGATCCGGGCAAAGTCGGCCGAGGCGGTGAAACAGTGGATCAGCGCCGGATAGGCACCCCGCTCCATTTCCTCGGTCATGATCCGCGCCGTATCGTCCTCGGCATCGCGGGTGTGGACGATCAGCGGTAGCCCGGTTTCGCGGGCCACGGCGATATGCTGACGGAACAGCGCCTGCTGCGTTTCACGGTCGGAATGATCGTAATAGTAATCGAGCCCGGTTTCGCCGATGGCGATTACCCGCGGATTCGCGGCGATTTCCAGCAGGGCGGCTTCGCCCATATCGGCGTGGGCGTCGGCTTCGTGCGGGTGGATGCCGACGCTGGCCCAGACATCGGCCTCACGTTCGGCCGTGCCGATCACCTGGCCCCATTCGCGCTGGCGGGTCGAAATCGACAGGAAGCCCCCCACCCCAGCCGCGCGGGCGCGGGCCAGCACGGCCTGCTGATCCTCCACCAGTCCCTTGTATTCGAGGTGGCAGTGGGAATCGATCAGCATCAGCCCTCGGCCTCCTCCGCCGGCAGATCGAGCCGGGGGAACACGCCAACCGGCTGAGCGAGGACAAAGCCCGAAGCAGCCAGCGCAGCAAGCCAGCCACCATCCGCCAACGCGCCGAAATCGCGGGCGTCGGCGGCGATGCCCATCTGGTCGAGCAGGCGGTCAGCCGAAGCGGGGACGACCGGACGGATCGCGATGGCGAGCGAGCGCACCGCGCTGAACAGGGTCATCAGCACTACCCGCATCCGCTCGGGATCGGTCTTGCGCAGCGCCCAGGGGGCCTGTTCATCGACATACTGATTGCAGGCGAACACCGCCTTCATCCAGGCCTCGATCGCGCCGGACAGGTCGAGTGTCCCAAAGGCGGCCGGGAAATCCTTCGCACAGGCCGTCTGGACCAGGTCCAGCAGTGCGCGGTCCGCTTCAGCAGGATCGAAGGCCGTCAGCTGCCCATCGAGGTTCTTGAAGATCATCGACAGCGAACGCTGCGCCAGGTTGCCGAAGCTGTTGGCCAGTTCGGCATTGCAGCGGGTGACGATGGCTTCCGCCGAATAGGACCCATCTTGCCCGAAGCTGACTTCGCGCAGCAGGAAATAGCGCAGCTGGTCTACACCGAAGCATTCCGCCAGCTCGAGTGGATCGACCACGTTGCCCAGCGATTTCGACATCTTCTCGCCGCGGTGCAGCAGGAAGCCGTGGCCGAACACGGCCTTCGGCGCTGGCAGTCCTGCGCTCTTGAGGAAGGCCGGCCAATAGACCGTATGGAACCGGACAATGTCCTTGCCGATCAGGTGCAGGTTGGCCGGCCAGAACCGGTCGAACTCGCCTCCACGTTCGGGGAACCCGATACCGGTGAGATAGGTCGTCAGGGCATCGACCCAGACGTACATGACATGGCCCGGACTGCCCGGCACCGGCACACCCCAGTCGAAACTGGTCCGCGACACCGACAGGTCGCGCAGCTCGTTGCCCTTGAGGAAGGCCAGCACTTCGTTGCGGCGGCTCTCCGGTTCAAGGAAACCGGGCGTTTCGTTGAGTTCGATCAGGTAATCGCGATACTTCGACAGGCGGAAGAACCAGCTTTCCTCAACCGTCCATTCCACCGGCGTACCCTGCGGCGAAAGGCGTTGCCCCCCTTCCTCTTCGGTCAGCTCGCTTTCGTCATAAAACGCCTCGTCACGGACCGAGTACCAGCCCTCATAACGATCGAGATAGAGGTCCCCCGCCGCTTGCATCGCCTGCCAGATCGCCACGCTAGCGGCCTTGTGCTGGTCTTCGGTGGTGCGGCAAAACGCGTCATAGGAAATGTTAAGAGCGGCGCACATTTCACGGAAATAGTCCGACATTTCCGTCGCAAAATCGAGCGTTTCGCGACCCGCCTTGCGCGCCGTCTGGTCCATTTTCAGGCCATGCTCGTCTGTGCCGGTAACCAGGCGGACGTCACGGCCCATCGCGCGCTGGAAGCGGGCAATGGCATCGGCGGCAATCGCCTCGTAAGCGTGGCCGATGTGCGGCTTGCCATTGGGATAGGCAATGGCGGTGGTGATATAGAATGGTTCGGCCATGGCCGGGTGCTTGTCTTTCAAGGATGGGTTACGCGGCTTCTCTAGGCATCGCGGCGGAGGCCAGCAACCCGCCAATTTCCATCACTGCCAGCCCCGGATCGAAATTGTAGGTCGGCAATTGCGCGGCAAGGCGGACCAGCTCGGCATGGGCGGCGATGATCCGCTGCTGCCGTTCGCGCGGGGCCTGGGCCAGGTCGGCCGCGATGACCGCGCGGGCCAGCTCGACCACAGCCTGCATCCGTTCGCGATCGGGCCGGGTGCCGATCGCTTCGGCCAACGCGCCGCGCAAGGCGAAGTCGGCATCGCCACGCGCGACGATTTCCAGCATCACCCGGTGCAGCGGGCCAAGGTCCTGCAACAGGAACTCAAGGGCCACACCAGGTGCACCAAGCGCTGCCGTAACTGCCGCTTCAAGGGCCTCAAAGGGTGCCTCTGGGGCTACCTGGCTGAGGATCGCATGGACATCGGCATCGGGCAGCGGAGCAAAGCGCAACATCCGGCAGCGCGACCGGATCGTCGGCAGCAGTCGACCGGGGCGATGGGCGATCAGCAGGAAGTAGGTTCCGACCGGCGGCTCTTCCAGACTCTTGAGCAGGGCATTGACCGCTCCCTTCTCCAGATCGTCGGCCGGATCGATGATTACCGCCCGGCGGCTGCCGAGCGTGGGCCGGGTCGTCAGGCGATGCTGCACCGCGCGGATCTCGTCGATCGGGATCGAGCGCTTGCGGCGAATGTCCATATCGCCATCGGCGCGCTTCTTTTCCTCTTCCTTGTTCTCGGGCGGATGTTCCGGGATCAGGATATCGGGGTGCTTGTCCGGCTCGGGCTGAGGAATGCCGCGCTCCGCCACCAGCGCCGCCGCAGCCGCGCGCGCGAACTGCCCCTTGCCGAGACCGCGCGGCCCGGCGAGGATCCAGGCGTGGTGCATCCGCTCGGAGCCCAGCGCTGCGCGCCATTCGGCCCAGGCCGCTTCATGCCCGCGCAGCATCATGCCAGTCCCAAGGCTGCCAGGACGGCGCGATGGACGCTGGCCGCATCGCCATCGCCATCGATCCGGGCGAAGCGGGCCGGCTCGGCATCGGCAAAGCGGCGGAAAGCCGCGCCAACGGCCGCGTGATAAGCGGCATCGCGCCCGCCAATCCGGTCGGCATTGTCACCATCGCGCGCAGCAAGGCGCTGGGAGACGACTTCGGACGAAACCTCGACCAGCAGGGTCAGGTCGGGCAGGATCCCGCCGCTACCAATCCGGTGCAGGTCGAGCACTTCGGCATCGGACAGGCCCCCGCCGCCGCCCTGGTACGCACGGCTCGAATCGACGAAGCGATCGCAGATCACCCAATCGCCCCGTTCCAGCGCGGGAACGATCAGCCGCTCGACATGGTCGGACCGGGCCGCTGCGAACAGCAGGGCCTCGGCGCGGGGATGCCACCCCTCCCCCTCGGTGCCCAGCAGCAGCGCGCGGATCGCCTCTGCCCCCGGCGTGCCGCCCGGCTCACGGGTGACAACACAGGGCTGGCCGCGTTCGCACAGGGCTTCGGCCAAGAGGCGCGCCTGGGTGCTTTTGCCCGCCCCTTCTCCACCTTCGAATGCAATGAACCGCCCGCGTTTCATGGCAGCAACCCTAGCAGGCCATTGACCAGCCTGTCGAACGGTCCGGCCGAGTTAACCGCAGCCGTGGTGGCCAGCGGAATGTCGTGCGGCGGCTGCCCGGCGACGGTCACTTCCAGACCGGCCACGACCTGCCCCTTGGCCAGCGGCGCGACCAGCGGCCCGCGATAGACGATCCGAGTGGTGACCGTCGCCTTGCCGCCGTTCGGCACGGCCAGGCGCCAGTCGCGCAGCGGCGCCAGGCCGACTTCGCGCGCCGCACCCTGCTGCACCCGCGCCGCGCCCACGATCTGCCCGGCGATCAGCAAGGGTTTGCTGTCCCATGCAGCATAACCCCATTCGGCCAGGCGGCGCGCGGCCTCGGCCCGACTGACCTCGTCCGGTGCGCGGGCGACCACCAGCACCAGGCGGCGCCCATCGCGCTCCACCGCGCCAAGGAAGGTATAGCCGGCCTCGCGCGTGTGGCCGGTCTTGATCCCGTCCGCCCCGGAGACCACGCCATTGATCGGGTTCCGGCTGGCCAGGACCTGCCCCTGCCAGGTCATTGTCCTCGGGCCGAAGTAGCGGCGATAGAGCTGCGGGTGATCGTGGATCAGCGCCCGCGCCAGCCGCACCATATCGCGCGCGGTCACCCGCGTCTGGCCGCCATCGGGCAGGCCATTGACGCTGGCAAAGCGGCTGTCGGCCATGCCCAGAGCCTGAGCCCGCGCGTTCATCGCCGCGATCCACGCCGCCTCGCTGCCCAGCGCGCCTTCGGCCAGGGCGACTGCCCCATCGTTGGCGCTGGCCGTGGTGACACCGCGCAGCAGATCAGCGACCGCTACCTGCTGCCCGAGCCTGAGCGACAGGGTGGTCCCGCGCCCCGCCAGCCGCGCCGCGCGCGGGCTGACCGTGACCACGGCATCCTCGCGCAGCTTGCCCGCCGCGATCAGGTCGAAGGCGACCAGCGCGGTCATGGTCTTGGTCATCGAGGCCGGCAGGAAGCGGTCGTCCGCATTGCGGGAAAAGAGCGTCTGCCCGGCCGAGAGATCGACCAGCAGAGCAATCGGCGCCTGCTGCGCGGAGACGGGTGGCGGATCGGATGCTGTGGGCGAAGCCTGGCCTGCCGCGCTAACGGCAGCAAGTGTCACCAGCAGGGCCATGGACCTTTGAACCGGCACGCGCGCTCCCTTGCAGGACCGGCGCGGGGCCTCTCGCCCTCAATTGGCGCGCTGGACCGAAGCCTCGCTATATCCCGCTGCCCGCAGCTTCGCCAGCGCGGCATCGGCCTCGCCGCGCGTGGCGTAACCGCCGACGCGAACCCGCCAGACCGCACCGGCCGGTTCGACCCGGCCACCGGCGCGCCGGGCCAGGCCATCGGCGCGGGCACGGTCGCCAAAGGCACCGAGTTGAACTGTCCAGGCCGCCTTGACCGCCGGAGCGGCAGGGCGCGCAAACGGGCGCGGTTGCACTGGTTCGGGCTTGGCCGCGACGGCAGGCTGGACGGCGGCCTTTGGCGGCATGACAGCAGGGGCAACAGCAGGCTGCACCGCCGACTTCGGGGGCAGCACCGGCAGCTTGTCGGGCATGGGCATCGGCCCGGGCCGCGAAACCTGGGTGCCCGCGCCCTGTTGTTCAAGCCGCCGCTTCAGCACGGTCAGCAGCGAAGGCGGCGTATCCATCCGCAAGGGCGCGCTCTGCCCGGCGCGCAGGGCGCCGCGTTCCGGCTCGGGCGGATTGACCCGGCGGACCCGCACCGGCGCGCGCGGCGCACCGACGATGCCGAGCTGCGCAGCGGCGGCGGGCGACAGTTCGATCAGCAGGCTGCCGGTCATCGGCCCGCGCCGCTCGAGCCGGACCAGGATCGTGCGCCCGGTATCGAGCGAGGTCACCTCGACATAGCTCGGCAGTGGCAGGGTGCGATGGCTGCCGCTGATCCCGCTGCCCGCAACCGTGCCGGCGGCATAGCCAACCGCGTCGTAATTCATGGTGTCGGCCGGAGTATAGGTCACCCCATCCACTTCGAACGGCGCGCCCAGCACCATCGGGTAATCGGCCTGCGGGCCATTGACCGGCACGGGCGGCGGCGCGCGATCCCGGGCACTCACGGGAGCGCCCAGCGCCAGCAGCATGGTCAGCGCCGCAAGCGGCAGGTTTCGGTTAACGGGCAATCTCATCTGCAAGCAACCCCACGGACAGTGCGTAGTAGTTCGAGCAGTTGTAATGCAGGATAACCCGATAATTCCCGGTTAAGAGGAAGGCCCCGTTGCCCGCGCCATCGGGTTCGAACAGCACGGCCATGGTCTGGTCGGCAATGGCCGCGCGTGGTTCAACCCCCAGCGCCCGCCACTCGCCCACGGTTTTCCACACCGAATGGCGCGCCAGAACGCGCGGACAGGATGGCGCCTCAATCCGTGGCGACAATTGCGAGCGATCAAACCCGGCCGGCAGGCTCGCCCGCACGCCCCAGGGTTCGCCCGCGCGCCAGCCGGCATCGCGGAAATAGTTGGCGATCGAGGCAAAGGTATCGGCGCGGCTGTGCCAGATATCGGCATCGCCATCGCCATCCCCATCCCGCGCGACGCGCAGGAAGACCGAAGGCAGGAACTGCGGATGGCCAAAGGCCCCGGCCCAGCTCCCCAGCATCCGCCCGCGCGGCACGCCGCGATCGGCCATCTTCATCAGCGCGATCAGCTCTCCCTCGAACAGGTCGCGTCGCCGCCCTTCATAGGCCAGCGTCGCCAGCGAGCGGGCCAGGTCGAAATCGCCCTTGATCCGGCCGTAGAAGGTTTCCTTGCCCCAGATCGCCACGATCATGCTGGCGGGCACGCCATATTCGGCCTCGAACCGGCGGACCAGCTCGGCATTCTCGGCCAGTGCGCTGCGCCCCTGGTTGATCCGCGCCGCGCCGATGTGGCGCTGGTAATAGGGCCAGAAGGCTGGCGGCGATCCAGTGGTCGAGCCGGGCTGCGAGCGGTCGAGCGCCACCACGCGCGGGTTATAGGTCAACCC
>Ga0315904_10012584_pt1 | contig 10672 bp, 9 predicted proteins | sample LakEriMetagenome_6_FD_203529 | JGI IMG/M metagenome (GOLD analysis project Ga0315904, IMG submission 203529) | Freshwater fungal communities from buoy surface, Lake Erie, Ohio, United States - Buoy 12 MA120 | ecosystem: Environmental > Aquatic > Freshwater > Lake | place: USA: Lake Erie, Ohio... | reverse complement strand
GTACAGCGGAGCGGGAGCACTGCTGCGGACCCCCCCGATGTTTTCGAGCAATGGGGAATCGACGGTAAAGCCAGGCTGAAATCTGTGACCTTGTTCGGCGGGAAGAAAAACCGACGGCCCACCGGACGCCGCGAGGCTCTGCAGGCCGAAGCGACGCCCCGGGGACGGAAGTGGCTCCACGGCATCGCCAACAGTCGCGAAATCTTGGGAGCCGCGAAAGCGACCCAAGTCGCCGGGACGACTTATGGTGAGAGAACAGATTGTCGACGATTCCCGGTTTCGCAGACAACGCTGGAACAACCAGTTTCGTAGCGCGAATGCACGCCCGCGCCCAGGACGGTCGTTGCCAGGTCCGACCGGTGTGACGGAGTTCCGATTCTGTCGAGTGTCAGAACGGCGATTGTAGCCCGGCCAGAATTCGCTCGACCCCGTGGGATAAAAAGCGAGTCATCCCGCAAGCATGGGTTTCCAGCCAGTTTATGGTGTCGCTGACATGCAGCGAGAGAAGACGCGGCATGCGATTTTTGTGTCTCCCAGAACGGTGGGTGGCCCCTGGGTGGAATAGGTTGGGAATGGCAGTTTGAGTTTGAGAACAGTGCGATGGCCCCGGCTGGCGGTACAGGACACATGGGTCGCCCGTTTTGAACGACGGAACACATCGCCCTCACCCCAATGTGCGATGTGACGGCGAAAGTGGATCGGGAATGCCCCTTCAGTCGAGCCCGAGCACGTTCCCCGTTTTTACGCGCGTTTTGACCCACCGATTCGGGTGACGATCCTTTTATCCTTTGGACAAGGTGGATGGCCAGGGTGAGGGAGTTAGTGTCTTGGTCCCTGAGCGGCCGCTGATCCTCTCCGAGAATCATCGCAGAAGACCGGCTGCCTGCCGTGCGTGGTAGGTGATGATCATCTGGGCTCCCGCCCGGCACATGCAGGTGAGCAGTTCCATCATCAGGGCGTCACAGCGGGACGTTCCCATGCCGTAGGTCTCGACCAGCGGGCGATAGAAACCCGAGACGTCATAGCCCACGAGTGGAACCGGGCAGTTTCGCTCGCGGGCAAGGGCGAGGATGTCGAGCGCCGTCAACGCCGGCTTGACGATCACCAGGTCGGCCCCTTCTTCCACGTCAACCCAGATCTTGCGCAGGGCTTCGCGTTGATTGCCGACTGCAATCTGGTGGGTGCAATGCAGGCTCTCCGCCGGGGTCGATTGGGAGGCCTCCTTGAATGGGCCGTAGAATCCGGAGGCGAACTTCGCGCTGTACGGCATCAGGGCCACATCGCCAAACCCGGCGGCATCCAGGGCCTGACGCAGGGTGCGCACCGTGCCATCCATGACACCCGAGGGCGCGATCATGTCGGCTCCCGCCCGAGCAAGATTGACAGCTGCCTCCGCCAGAACCGCGAGGGTCTGGGCGTTATCGATCTGGCCTCCCTGCAGGATCCCGCAGTGACCGTGCGACGTGTATTCACACAGGCAGAGATCCGCGATGACGACCATTCCCGGCTGCTGCTGCCGGATCCGCTCGATGGCCTGACAGACAGGATTGGTGGGGTCGGTCGAGCAGGTTCCCCGGGGATCCTTACGATCTGGTCCCAGCACGCCAAACAGCAGGACCGATTTCAAACCGGTATCCCACGCCCCCTGGGCGGCACGGGGAATGTCCTCGCCGCACAGGAGGTCCACCCCGGGCAATGCGGGCAGCGGGGTCCGGCGGGTGGGACCACCGCCGACAAACAGCGGCAGAATCAATTGCTCGGGAGTCAGGTGGGTCTCACAGGTCATGGCCCGCAAGGCCGGCGTGCGGCGCAGCCGCCGCAGGTTCGCGAAGGGTTCGGGGAGCATCAGTTTTTTCCCGGCTGAAATGAGGTGTGCTTGTCCGGCAGGGCGGGGGAATCGTCCTCCTGCAATTCGAAATGTCGCGGAAGCTTGTACTCGGCGAGTTGCGGCCGCAGCGCGGCCAACAGGGCGGACTGGTCCAGTCCACACCCCGGGCGAACGGTCACCCGGGCGGAAATCATCTCGCCGCCGGTGCTTCGCGGACGCCCCGAAACACGCCCCCGCACCACTCCGGGAATCTGTTGCAGCAAGGTTTCGATCTCCCCGGGATCGACCTTGTTGCCCCCCGCATTGATGAAGGCCCGCACCCGCCCCTGCAGGTGCAACTCCCCCGAGGGATCGAGAAATCCCCGATCTCCCGTGAGATACCACCCCTGGGGACTCCGCGCGGGGTCGAGGCCTCCCGGGGTCCAATAGCCCTGCATCACGGCGGGACTGCGAATGCCGACCAGGCCCACCGCTCCCACCGGCAGCACCGCACCCTGATCGGACAGGATCGCTACCTCCACCCCCGGCACGGGGATCCCGGCACTGCGGACCGCGCCGGTGCGTCGGGCGGGCTCAATCGAAATCGTACCGGTCTCCGAGGATCCGTACAGCTCGCGAATCGGCCCCACGCCCATTGCCGCGGCCCGTTCACACACGTCCGCCGGCAGAGGGGCTCCGCTGGAAAGTGCCTGCCGCAGATTCCCCAGGGCCAAGGCGTCGTCCGGCGATGCCAACAGGCTCTGATACACCACGGGAGAAGCCACCAGCACATCGACACCGGGGTCGCGCATCAACCGCGTCACCGTCGCCGGGAAAAACTGCCGCAGCACGATCACGCAGCAGCCCCGCAGCAAAGGCAGCAGCATTCCGTTCGAAAACCCGTTCGCATGATGAAAAGGAGTGACCGGCAGCACGCGCCAGCCCGCCTGCCAGTCCAGGGCGCTTCCCACCTGCCGGGCGTTGGCGAGCAGATTGCCGTGCGTCCGGACGACCACCTTCGGCTCTCCCGTGGTGCCCGAGGTCATCAGGCACAGCGCAGGCCGGTTTTCCAGGAGAGCAGGATCCATGACCGGCGGCGGAAGCGGCTCGATCTGGCCAAATTGTTCCAGGAGTTCCTCCAGGGGGAGCAGCGGTGTGGATGCGAACGCGGGACAGGTCTGCCAGTTGGCCAGCGATGGGCGGCTCGCCAGCACACCGGCCAGGCGTTGGCCTCCCAGAGAGCGGGCGATCTCGGCGGGACTCCACTGCGGATTGACGGGCAGCACGGGGACTCCCAGCAACAGCAGTGCCGTCACAATCACCGCGTAATCCGCGGAATTGGGAAGCTGCAGCGCCAGGGGAGCGTTCGAACCCTTCGCGATTCGGGCTTCCAACAGACGTGCCCAGCGCAGGGCTCCCTCCGCCACCTCCCGATGACTCAGGCGGCGGTCGCCGTCGATCAAGGCCACGGCCTCACCGTGCCTCGCCAGTGATTCGAGCAGCACCTGGCCTAGCATGATTTGCCTTCCAACCGGTCCGCCAGGTGCCGCAGCAGCCGGGGACGGCTGGTCAACAGCGACTGATCCAACTCCTCGGGCGCGAAGCGGATCTCAAACTCGCGTTCGAGTCCCACGAGGAATTCGAGAATGGCGACGGAATCCAGGGCGACAAACTCCTGGAGGGAGTCGAGTTGCTGCCAGGTTTCCCAACTGCAGCCCTCCGACACAGTGGCCCGAAATACATGAAAGACCCGTCGATCAATGGTGGGCATGGTTCAGAGCATGATCCAGAGTTCGTAGTCGGCGGGTTGGTCCAGCACCCGGCGTTCCAGTCGTTCCAGCAATTCCGGCATGAACTGTTCCGGTGCGTGGGTCTGTTCGAGCGCGGGTTCGAACTCAATCTTCAGCCCGCGGTGATCGCCACTGAACCAGAAGGGAACCAGCGCCGCGTCGGTCAGTCGGATCAGCCGGGCGAGATTGTCGGAAAAGGTCTGGTCCTGTCCCAGGAAGGGAGCCCGCATCGACTGGGTCGCGAACGGAGCGTCGATATGCAGATTCACAATCTCCCCAGACCGCAGCCGTCGCATGATCTGCATGGCGCAATCCGGCGCCGTGGACACGATCTCGTCTCCAATGACCGTATGCAGAAATCGCATGTATCGATCTTGCAACCACCGTCGGCCCGACCGACCCATTCCGGGGTCCGGAGGAGCGGGATGCCGGACGGACACGATGGGAACCCCCCGCTGCTTCAACACCCGTTTCGCCAACCGGCTCGCGAAAAAATGGCCGCTGGCCAGAATCACACCCCGCCCCCGCGAGCGGGCCGCATCCAGATGCTCCCGTCCCACCAACTCGAGGTTTTCGGCAGGCAGACGCTGCACCAGTTGGTCGAGTTGCAGATCCGACAGGGCCCGGCCCACAGCGAACCCCAGGTACTCATCGATGATGTCCGGAATCTGTCGCTCGTCGAGCGCTGCGATCCGCATGCGCCGGGTCAGCCGCGACCGCTCCCCCCGGGCCAGTCGGCGGGCCAACCAGGCTCCCGGACGTTGCAGCATCATGGCCAGCCGGGGAAAGAACCGCGAGCAGGGTCGGCCCAGACACAGGTACACGAACCAGCAGATGTCCTTCATCGTGACGAACCGAGCGGACCCCGCCGTCCCCGGGAACCCGTCACGTCCGGGATGTGGGCGCGCTGTGGTGCTTTCCAAAATCTTCCCCCCCGGCTCGACTTCTGAACTTCCTGGCCTCACGCGATCACCCCATTCGTCAGCCAGGCGGTGGATGCGTGCGGCAAGGTCCACCAGCACAAAGGGTGCGGGGCTTCTCCCGTCAACGGCCCCGCCTGTTCCCACACAGGTCGCTCAGCAACATCATGCCTGCCCGAACGACTTGGCACAAGGAAGAGGTTTTGGCTGCGTAGCGTCATTCGGACCCTACCCCGACATCCCCTCGGAAGTTGTCTCCCCGGGACTGATTGCCGGCACCTGCCGCACGTCGCTTCCACAACTGCTCCCAGCCGAGTCCCCCCAAGAACGGGCCCCGGGTCGCTTCGGCAAACCGAATGTCGGCCAAGCCCAGGTTCCACTCATAGATCCGCAGGCGGTCATCCCGGTCGATGCAGATGTCCCACCCAATGACGCCCGTCAAACGAAACTCTTCATGCCAACGGCACAGTTGAGCCACAGCGCTCTCATAGAACGGATAGACGAGTCCCTGAAACTCGACGCCGGTATCGGGATGTGCGGTGAAGGCCTGGTAGTTGGAATCGAATCCGTGATCCATCAGACGGCCATCCGTCACTCCCACGTTGATGTTGAATTGCCAATCGGCATCCACCCGGTCGCGAGTGTGACGCGCCAACCGCAGATAACAGGTCCGGACAGCCGCCCGGCCACACGGCTCGAGAACCGTCATCACTCTGAGGGTGGGTCCCCGGTCCGGCAACATCCGGTCGAAGAAGTGGTGAGGAATGATCGGTTTCTGAATGACCCCGCTGGGCTGGCGACTCCAGTCGATCTTGAGAAACTCTTCACGGGTCAGTCGTACCACCCCGCGCCCGCGGCAGGAACCATTGGTCTTGAAGTAACAGACATCGGCCTGTGAGAAGATGCTCTCGGCGGCGTGGGCTGGCGCCCAAGGCGCAAACTGAACATCCAGCAGTTGTCCCCGCAGGACGCAGGCCACATCGGGAACCGCCTCGGTCCGCAAGAACTGGCGAGTCAGGTGTCGCATCGGAGCCAGTTCCCGTACGAAATTCACCCGGGGCAATACCTCGTCCAGGAAATAGCTGAAGGGAATCCAACCGTCGAGGAACTCGCCCCGCACCGCCGCATAGAACTGCAGCCAGCGGGAGTGACGGCGGCTTCCGAAGACCTCTCGGGCATATTCATCAGCCCGTCTGCGGAGAGCTTTGGACAGCGGCCCCCGGGACCGCTCCACTTTCTGCAACCACCGGTTCGATTCCCGATGGGCGACCTTCCAGCGATGAATCCTGTCTGACAGGAATGAGGGTGTCCATGCCATCGAAGATCGGCCTGTCGATTACTGGTACTGGAGTTGGAGGAGATCTGAAAACAGGGAACTCAAACCACGCCGCGTCTCGTCTGATGGGGCCACACGACCGGCACGCACGCACTCGCAATCACATCGTCCGAGTCGACTCGATCCGCGTCGTACCTGGTCAAGACATTCCCCCGCTCCGGGAAACCGAAACAGAACAAGGACTGCTCCTGGAGACGACGCACCAAGCCCCTCGCGCGGCCGACCGCGAACGCCACGGTTCGGCCATCCTCAGTGGGCCCGGCCCCCGCTGCCACGGAACGGCAACGCCCCCACAAACGTCGAGCAGCAACAAACCCATGACATTGGTTGCGGTTTTTGCACGCGGCAGTCGTACCCGCCTCAGACAAGAACTGATATTCCATGATCCAGAGCAACATTACGAGCCCTTACAGCAACTTCACTCTCACAGAGTGAACTGGCGCGCGACCTGTAATGATTGTGCCGATCTTGCGCCACGATCTCGGGACGTCGATGACCGTCATCGCAACGGATCTTTTCTTTCCGGGGAGTTCGACCCGATTCCCGGCAGACGCCCCGCGATCGGGAGCAGGGATCTCTCGCCGTCCACGGCCACACCGTCATGATCACGGCCGTTCCTGATCGCAACTGGCAGGCCCAGGGTGCCGCCGGGCTCCCTCCCGCAGCCCAGTTGGGTTGGCAGAGCCTTCCCGGGGTTCCCTACGCGGACTGGCCAACACGCCTCCAAACGGGGTCGAGCTTCTCCCGCTGGGGAACTCGCTGAGAGTCGCCAGGGAAATCGGCACGAGAGTCACCCTCCCTTGTAACACAGCCGAGGTTCCAGCCGACGGCGGATCTTGACCAGATCCCCCTGGGCCCGCAGCACCTGACCAATCTCCTTGTAGGCCGCGGGGGCCTCTTCGCGCAGGGCCGTGCTTCGTCGGCGATCGAACCAGATCCCCCGCAGTTGCCGTTCAAACGCGGCCACTCCGATCGACTGCCGTGCTGCAGTGCGGCTCAGCTCCCGCCCCGCCCCATGCGAACACGACCTGAGCGATTCCGGGCAACCGCGTCCCTCGACCTGAAAGGTTGCGGTTCCCATCGAACCCGGAATGATTCCCGCCTCTCCCTCCACTGCCGGTTGCGCTCCCTTCCGGTGAACCCAAAACGGCTCACCGAAATGCCGCTCACGACGCACATGATCGTGATCACTGTGGATCAGGGTGGCCCAATCGAGCGTGAGGGCAAACTCGTGGTGGAGAATCGCTTCCACAGCCCGCAGCATCGCCAGCCGGTTTTCCGCCGCATAGCGGCGCGCCCAGGCGACATCCACAAGGTACGCCTCGCCAGCTGCCGAAGTGGCGTCGAGACAGAACAACCCTGAGCCCGGCCGGTATTCGCGGGTATGATGCCGGGTGATCGCCTGCCCGACTCCCCGAGAGCCGCTGTGAACCACCACCCACAGGCGCTGGTCGGCGTCGGCCTGGAACTCGAGAAAATGGTTGCCCCGCCCCAGCGTGCCCAACTGCACCCGGCCATCCCGCTGGGATAGAGTCCGCAGTGTGGGATGACTGAGGGGGGAACTCTCCAGCTCCACTGGCAGATCGCGGCGGGTCGCGTGCCGGTTGGAGGGAACATGCCGGTAGAGGGCCGACAGCAACCGGCCCGCCCGCAGTTCGTCCTCCAGAAGCTCAGCAGTGGCATTCAGCGCAACCGTCGCCATCCCGCAGCCGATATCGGAACCGACCGCTGCGGGATAGATCAGGTACGTGGTTGCCACCACCGCGCCGACACAAACGTCGTTCGCCAGGTGAACATCGGGTAGCAGTACCACGTGCCGGACGTCGGCGAGATGCCGCAGACGTTCCGCGGATCGGGCCACCTCGGCCGTCAGTGGTTCGGTTGACCAGACCGAGAGGGTCGCCGGGGATTCGTTCATCGCGACTCCTCAGGCAGGCTGGTCGGGGATGTCCCGCCACATCCCAGCAGGTGGAACATCAGCAACGGGGCCCGCTTACGTGACCGCGATGACCGGGGCCACCCACCAAATCCGGATGACCGAACGGATGACCGGGGCCGATGACCGCGATGACCGGGGCCACCCACCGTTGTTCAGGAGACCGAGACCCGATGACCGGGGCCACCCACCCTTTTCCAGATGACCCGATGACCGCGTGACGATGACCGGGGCCACCCACCGTTGTTCAGGAGACCAGAATCGCCACACGTCTTTTTTTGGTCGTTCAACCGCGCCCTCCCCCACCCGTCTCAATAACTACTAGCCGGGGCCACCCACCATTTTCCCAGCCAGCATTTTTTCCATAACGCCCGCCGGAGAAACACTTTCCATCATTCACGGAATGTTTCGCCTGATCATTCGGCAACTCGCGGCAACCAGGGCAACCGGCAACCAAGGCCATCCACCGTCTTCCGGACCATCTCAAGCTCCACACAACTCGGTCACACAATTTTTCTCGGCTCTTCATCAAACTCCGGGAATCCGGTCTACACATTTACATATGAACTTATTGACCACCATTTCGTCCACTATCTCATTGCGATGGTGATCAACCTATGACAGTTCGCTGGACGACGAATCCCTAGGTCTACCTCCCCAGTTGTCGACGTAAGTCATTGCGGCACATGGGGCGTGCCCGGTTTTTTTCCACGACATTCGCATTCTTGTTCTCCCGTGCGGTCGTCGGTTCCCTCCGAATACATGGCTCGAAACCAAGGCCCTTCTCTCATCTCGAGTTTCATAAACTGTTTTCACCAATGCCCTTGTGTCGCTTTCTCATCGGCCACGGAAAATTGATATATACATAGTTGCATATTCTTGATATTTGTGTATATGTAATAAGCACATGCCGAACTCTACCGTTCACTCAGTGCATATGGCCAGACTTCCTCGCAAAGTTGTGTTCGACCCTTACGAGGTCGGCGTCTATCACTGCATCAACCGCTGCGTCCGTCGGACCCGGTTGTGCGGGATCGATCTGCTCACCGGCAAGTCGTACGAACATCGCAAACGCTGGCTGCAAAATCGCCTCCGGTTCCTGGCGGGCGTGATGGCCATTGACGTTGAGGGATTCACCCTCATGTCCAATCATCTCCATGCCATCCTGCGGAATCGTCCCGATGTTGCAGATGGCTGGAGTGCCGCGGAAGTCGCCCGGCGATGGCTCACGCTCTGCCCACCCCACCAGCCGGGTACGTGGGAACCGGTCGAGCAGCTGACAGAGGCAGACATCGCAGCAATCGTCAACAGTCCCGAGCGCGTTGCTGAATTGCGACTGCGGTTGTCGAATCCGTCGTGGATGATGCGTTTTCTCACCGAAAAGCTGGCCCGGGTGGCCAACCAGGAGGACAACTGCACGGGGAGGTTCTGGGAAGGCCGTTTCAAGATGCAGCGACTCCTCGACGAATGGGCGGTAGCCGCCTGCCTGGTCTATGTCGACCTCAATCCCCTGCGGGCGGGAATCGCCCGCGATCCGGACGACTGCGAGTACACTTCCCTCTTTGAACGGCTGGGAGGAATCATGGAAGCGTTCCTCGCGAAACTCGACGAGGCTGAGCAGCAGGAGTACGGCTATCAGTCCGGGTTCCCGTCGCGGGTCAATTCAACACCCGCAGCCAATGACCATGAGCGGTCCGACCACCCAGGTGGCCTCGACAGTGCGCAGGCAACGGACTCCCAGACGGCTGTCTCCCCCTTGCCGAACAACGCAGGATACCCCACCCTTCGGCAATGGTCCTTGAATGAAATTGCCGAAGGACTCACGAGAAATCCGCGATCGGCCTGGTTGGCACCCCTGGAAATCAGTGAGTCGTTGTTGCAGGAGCCGGTTCCCTCGTGTCGGGCCTCCAATCTCGGTTGCCTGAATATGACCATCTCGCAGTATGTACAATTGCTTGCCTGGACGGGACGGAATTGGCAGAAAGCCAACGCGTCGGAACAGAATCAGCCCCAGCAGAATTCCTCCCGAATAAAGCCAGCAGACCCACCCGCTGTTTTGGAGCAATTGGGAATCGACGGTGAAGCCTGGCTGAAATTTGTCGCCTTGTTCGGTGGGAAGAAAAAACGAAGGGCCGCCGGACGCCCCGAGGCTCTGCAGGCCGAGGCAATTCGCCGGGGACGTAAGTGGATCCACGGCATCGCCAACAGTCGCGAAATCTTTGGCGTCTCGAAAGCAGCCCCAGTCGCCGGGATGAATTAGGGCGAGAGGACCGATTGTTGATGTGATCCCGGGTCTCACAGACTACGCCGAAACAACCAGTTTCGTTGTGCGAATACAGGTCCGACCAGGACGGTCACTGCCAGGTCCGACCGGAGCGATGGGGTTCCGATCCAGTTGAGTGTCAGATCGGCTATTGAAGCGGGGTCAGTGAACGCTCGACCCCGTGAGACAAACCCAATCCAAACCGCAAGCACCGGTTTCCCGCCGGTTTGTGTAGACGCTGACAGACGCTGACAGACGCCGAGAGAGGACGGGAGTTGCGATTTTTTTGTCCCCAAGAACGGTGGGTGGCCCCGGTTGGACCTGCGGTCGGACCTGTGTGTCATCTAGAACGGTGGGTGGCGCCGGCTTGGTGGCTGGCCAGGGTGGGTGGGCTAGGTTTGGTGGGTGGGCTAGGTTTGGTGGGTGGCCCCGGCTTGGCATCCGTGAGACAAACCCAATCCAAACCGCAAGCACCGGTTTCCCGCCGGTTTGTGTAGACGCTGACAGACGCCGAGAGAGGACGGGAGTTGCGATTTTTGTGTCCCCTAGAACGGTGGGTGGCCCCGGTTGATCCGGTTGAACGTGCAGTTGGCAAAGAACGGTGGATGGCCCAAGAACGG
>Ga0315904_10012582_pt1 | contig 10673 bp, 14 predicted proteins | sample LakEriMetagenome_6_FD_203529 | JGI IMG/M metagenome (GOLD analysis project Ga0315904, IMG submission 203529) | Freshwater fungal communities from buoy surface, Lake Erie, Ohio, United States - Buoy 12 MA120 | ecosystem: Environmental > Aquatic > Freshwater > Lake | place: USA: Lake Erie, Ohio... | reverse complement strand
AGCAGCGGTCGCCGCCGAGAATTAATGCCTATGGTGTGGAGGGGCGGTCTTCGTCCCTCCATGCTCTTTGCAGTAATACTCGCATAATTGTCATTCTGTTGACGCCGTATTTAGCGGCAAGCTTGGAGTGTGAGGTTCCCCCGGCGGCGTATTCAGCCCGGATTGCATCAACAATCGGCCAAGTTAGCTTGGCGTTGACGTTGGTTTCTATGGCCTTGTTGGGCTTAATGCCAAGCTGGCGATAGGAATGGGCGCGGTTTTCGCCGTTGGTCACAATCTCTAGGTTCTCAAGCCTAGGGTTTGCCTTGTCACCGTCTATGTGATTGACCTGCATCCCTTCGGGGATCGGGCCGAGAAAAGCGTCTGCAACCATCCTGTGCGCCATGCGCATAAAAACACGGGTGGCGATACTCAATGAGTAAGTGATGTAGCCGTTGCGGGCGATTTGAGGCTTTCTAATCTGCCCCATCCCGTTGCCGTGATACGGCTTGGTCCGCCGCAAGCGGCCATGACTGCTAATCGCATAGTGATCGGGAAATTCCCTCACCGGAAGCCAAGTTTCGTCGCTCATAAAGTCTCCTGTTACAACAGGTGATAATATAGCGTCGCGCATTGACAAAACAAGGATAAAATCATGGCAACCCTGACTAACTTGACGAACAACCGGGCGGCTTCGACCTTCCCGGCATTTAACGGAACCGGCAGCGGCGCGCTTTGCGTTGCTTACGGCTCGTATGACTTCGCTACCAACCCTTCCGCTGCTGATGTGGTGGAATTTTGCCGTCTGCCGAAGAACGCGGTCGTGCTGGGTGGGTTTCTTCGCATTGAAGACATCGACACCAACGCCACCGAAACGTTCGACATGGACATCGGCACCGCTGCTGACCCTGACGCGTTCGGCAACTTCGGCGTTCGCACTGGCGATGCCGTGACTGACTACCTGCCGGAAGGTGGCACTCTGTTGCCGCTCCATGGCACCCTGAAGGACGGCCCGGTTTCGATCACCGCTGAGACGGTTGTGATCGGCACCATCGTTGCCGCCTGCGCGACCTTCGCTGCTGGCACCGCAACGCTCGTCGTTCACTACGTAACCCCGTAAAAGGAGCGCGGTCATGCTGTATCGCTTTATCGGCACATATACGCATGGCCGCACTTCCATCACCCTTAGCGGTGTGACGTTTGAAGGCCGCGAGCCTTCGGAGTGCGATTGCCCCCGCATCGCAAACCATCAAGAATTTGAAGCGGTCGAGCCGGTTGCTGAAAAGGCGACTGACGCTCCCGCAAAGCCCCGTCGCGGGCGTCCCCGGAAGGCTATTTGAGCATGGAAGAAATGTCCAAGCGCAAGCGGCGCTTCATGTATTACGCTATAACGCGGGGTGGGGGATCATCTGGCCCTACCCTGACTGGCCCGCTTGAAGTGGACGGCACTACGGGCGAAGCGGTGTTTACGGCAGACCGCGACTGCCAGATTTACTGGATGCTGTCCGCCAGTGGATCAACCCCGACCGCTGCCGAGATTGCAGCCGGAACAGGAGCCATTGAAGGCGCCGGTGCCGTCAAGGCTATGGGTAACTTCGCTGCCACGCTGGGTTCGGTGCAGATGGATGTTACCTTTCCTGTAGGGATTAACGTCACTGGCGCGGTGTTAAGTGTGGTGGCGCGGGTCGAGCCTGATGGGCCTTGGTCGAACGTCCTGCGCGATACCAGCGTTGACGTCGAAACGCTGCCGCTGTCTCGCACTTTCGTTAGCGCGCAAACGGGCGCTACACCAAACTTCGGCACCTGCGCGGCGGGAACGTATCTCGTTGTCATCATGCAGCGCGGCGCTTCCGGCACGACAATCAACAGCATCACGCCCCCTTCACAATCGGCAGTAACGACTAAGCTGGCTGAGATTTCTACCGCCACAAAGCCTATCGCGATGTTCGTCGTGACCCTGACTGCATCGCGATCAGGTAACTGGACTATCGGCCATACTCTGGGCAGCAGCTACGCAACCGCCCTTTACTCGCTCAGTTCCGCGCCGCAGCTTATTTCCCAAGACAGCGGCTCTGCGACCAATACAACTGCAAACTACAGCTTCTCCCGTTCGGTTACTGCCGGGGACATTCTGATCGCGGCGGCAAACCTGCACACCAACCCGCCCGAAGCGGAAAGCGGGGCCGATGATGTGACAACCGATGCCTCGGCCTTTGTCGTTACAAACCACAGCTATCGCGCCCTGAGCGGCACGGTCCCGGCCAGCGGCACCCGGACCATCTTTGCGCAGACTTCCGGTAACTTCACGACGACCTCGGCGCTGGTCGTCGCACTGCGGAGGGCTTAGACGATGCCTATTTCTGGTATCAAGCTTTCAGTCGGCATCGGCCCTGGCGTCACCCGCGCCAGTTCGATCACTTCCGGCTCCTTTAGCCTGACCTTCGACCGCGATGTTCTGTGGACCACGACCGCAGACGGAACCATTGCGGTTCACCCGAACGGGGCAAGCGTCACTGCATACACCCCGGCAGAAACAACGCTCGAAACCAAGCTGGTCAACCGCTTTGCCAAGAACCCGGAGCCCTACACCGCAACACAGGGTGTCGATGCGCGCCCGACCACAACCTATTCAGCGGGTCTTGTCCAGTCGCTTCCGGCTGCCATGTCGGCGGGGGATAGCCTGCTGCTGGAAAATGCAGCAGCAACTCTTGCCAGCACACCGCGCCGGGGCCTGCAATCCGCGTGGGCGGGTTTCCAGTTTACGAATGCGCTTCCGGCGCAGGGCCGCACTGCCGGACCTATTGCATGGTGGGTAGCGAAGGGCGCTACTCCAACGACCTATTCTATCGACTATGACGCGCTGGTTTCCACGCTGCCTAGCCTATCCATGTCTGGCGTCACCGCCCCCGCTGTTGCCGATGTAATCACCCGCTTTGACCACTATTTCGGGCTGGCGATGCTGACGCCACAGGACGCAACCGGCGAGGGTTACGAAGTCCATGTCCCGCAAGGCGTGATGAACGATCTGGTCCCGAGCGCCCAGGTCAGCAATTACGGCCAGTATCTAGCTATCGTGGTCAATGCCGCTGGCCTGCATCTTATCGGCAACGCGGCCAGCGCGGCACAGAAGCGCACTCTACTGATCCGCATGGTGCAGATCGGCGCGAACCTCGTTGAAGGTCGGCGCGCGACTGGGGGTGCCGGAAGCCTGACAAACGGCAACGGTGGACATCACCAGTGGGAATTTCTGCCCATCATCTTTTATCTGTGGGCGCGCGGGCTGACGGCTGATTTGGATAGTCTGCGGACTTTCTTGCCGACCAATGTTCTCGCGCAATCCTTTCAATGGACGGCCGGTCAAGTGGCACAGCTTGCGCCTCACGATAACACCGCGAACATCTCCATTTCGCGCCGCCGCACGATCACGGCGGTTAGCGGCACGACAATCACCTATTCAACGGTCAACGGCGTAGACCCGGCCCGCTTCGATACCCGCGACCTGATTATGACGCGGGAGAGCGACGGCAGGACGGCTACAATCACCGCCGTGACCGACACGCTGACCACAAGTGGGTCGCAAGTCGTCACTATCAACGCGCAGCCCTCGCCGGTCTTTGCGGTTAATGATGTGATCTATTTCCAGTCGCCCTACACCATCACAGCCGGGGACTATGACTGGCGGGTAGGCAACGCTGACAGGCAGATAAACCCCTCGCCCAAGCAGGACTACCGCGATCTCAACTTTTGGCTTGCACAAGTTCTGGTCCCCCATGCGCTTGGCATCTGGCGGGCGGACTGGAACGCGGCCAAGGGCTACGTTCTGCGCACCCTCGCCAATGAGCCTGTGGGCTGGCCTTTTCCGCCCCACTTTGCGGCCCGCTCTAGTTGGAACGGGACGCAATTCGACAAGTCGGCCTGGGATGCCTGGGCGGCGGGTGTCGGGGCGAATGCGCTGTAATTGATTCCGAAAAGGACTAGACCATGAGTGCAACCAACGCCTTTGAAACGGCGCTCCTAAACCTGTATTTCACGAACACCGACCACGCCAACGTTGGCGATGCGGCAGGCCTGCAAAACAGCGCTACGGCGGGTTCGTTCTATATCTCGCTGCATACGGGCGATCCGGGCGAGGCTGGCAACCAGACCACTTCGGAAGCCACTTACACCAGTTATGCCCGCGTTGCCGTGGCGCGTTCTGGTGCAGGCTGGACCGTATCGGGCAATAACGCTTCCAACGCGGCGGCGATCAATTTCCCGGCCTGCACTGGCGGCACGAATACCATCACGCACTTCGGCATTGGTTCAGACCTAAGCGGCACCGGCAACCTGTTCTTCAAGGGCGCGCTGTCGGCTTCGCTTGCGGTATCGTCTGGCATTACTCCTTCGTTCGCCATTGGCGAGCTTGATGTGAACTTGGATTAAGCCATGACGCTCGCAGGCGACAGCATCCTTGTAACGCCGGGCAGTGGCGCAACCGTTGCCACGCACACGGTATCGTCAAAAGAACACCAGGTCGTCATGGTGGCGGACATCTCGGGGCATATCCTCGGGAGCAAGCCTGAATACGTCTATCTAATCCCTTCACAGGTGCATGTTGCGGCGGCTAACACGGTTCATTGGGACTTGTTCAATGCCGATGCTACCGTTGTGGTTCGGGTGCTTTCGATCCTCCAGATTCCGAACATCACCACGGCGGTAACAGGCGTTGTGTTCGATTGGCTGCTTGAGCGCACCACGGCGGTTGGCACGGGCGGTTCGACAATCACAGCATGGCAAGCCGATTTGAACGATGCCGCCTTGGATGCAGATATAACTTGCCGCTCGAAGCCGACGGGCGGCGCTACGGCTTCAACCGATTTGCGTAACTACTCGCTTTCATCGGAAGAAACCAACACGGCCACGATCCAGATTGCATCGCAGGGCGGGCTTGAACTGATCCCCCGGCCATTGCTGGCCGTCGAAGGCGGTGAAGGCATCGTGCTACGCCAGAACCAAGGGCTTAGGTGCGTCCAAGTTACCAACAGCGCGGCGGGCAACACGGGTTGGCTGATTACAATCACGGTCGAATAAGATGTCGCTGCTACTCCTTTTCCAAGAGGGGACGCCGAGCGGCGAAATCAACGGAACGGCAACGGTTGAGTTTTCCAATCTCGGGACTTTGACGGGCGCAGGGGCGCTTTCAGGCAGCACCGCTCCAACGTTTACGACTACAGGCAACCTTACCGGGCAAGCGCCGATCAGCGGCACGACCTCGGCAACATTTACCACCTCGGCGGCCGCCATTGCAACGGCGGCGGCATCGGGGACTTCATCGGTAGCATTCACGACCTCTGGGGCAATAACCGGGGCTGGGGCGCTATCAGGTTCTACCGCGCCAACATTCACCACGGCGAGCATTCTACGCGCCACAGGGGTGCTTTCCGGGGCTTCCAGCGGCACATTCACCACGGCGGGCAATCTTGCCGGTGGTGGGGCGCTTTCCGGCTCCGTTCCGGTGTCCTTTACCGTTACCGGCAACATGGGCGCACCGGCTGCGTTGTCCGGGTCTGCATCGGTTGCTTTCAGCACTAGCGGCAACCTCACTTCGGCGGCATCCGGTGCAATATCTGGTTCTGCCTCGGTGACGTTCAGCACGGTCGGCATTTTGCAGGGCCGGGTGTTCTATTTTAGCCCCGTTCGGGGTGCAGGCGGCGGGTCAGTCAATCGCACGGCAGCGAACGACCGGACTAATCGCAACGGGGCATCTTATCGCCCTAATCGTTCAGCAGTTTCGCGGAGACGCTAATGGCATTGACTTGGGCCGCTAAGGCACCGGGTGACGTATATCGTTACACCTGGTCGCCCCCGCTTGCTTATGGCGACGGGTTGGGCAGCTATACCGCTTCGGTTTCCGGGGCCGTCATTGATAACGAAAGCATGGAGGACAATTCCGTTGTCCTGTATGTTTCGGGCGGCACGGCGGGGACAACCGCGACCTTCACGCTTGAGGCGACCAGCGATCAGGGCGAAACCCTGACCGAAAAGGTTTACCTCCCGATTGTGGCCGTTGACGCGACCGGCATGACAGCGCGCGATGTGTGCGAATTTGCGCTGCGCAAGGTCTACGGCAAGGACGAAACGCCGGAAGCCTCGGCCATGTCAGACGCCATCGAGCGGCTTAACGATATGCTGCTGTCGTGGAAGTGGACCGGGGCTGATGTAGGGGCCGCGTTCCCGCTGGTGGAAGCCTCGGTGATCTACTGCAAGCCGGAATTTCAAGGCGCGATCAAGGCGAACCTCATTCTTGAGATTGCCGACCTGTATGACCTGCCAATCAGCATCAAGACCGCACAGAACGCCCTTCGCGGGATGCAGCTCATCAAGACCGCCAACCTGCCGGAAGACCGTGCGGCGGGGGTCTATTACTGATGCGCCTGCAATTCGGCACCAACGCAACGGAACGGACGCGCGGCGACCTTCCGGAGCTTCCGGTTGTCAATATGTTCGCCGAGCAAGCCCCTACGGAGGCCACCGGCATTGCGTTGCAATCACGCCCCGGCCTGACTGACCGCGAGATCGACATGGGCGCAGGCCCGGTTAAGGCGCTTTTCAAGGCAGACGGGGTTCTGGACAGCACCCTTTACGGCATTTCCGGCAATGCCTTTTACAACGCCAGCACCTCGCTAGGCGCGGTCAACGGTCCCGGCCCGTTTTTCATGGCGGGCTTTGAGGACTATCTATTCGCAGCGGGCGGCGGCTCAATTTGGGGCTATGACGGGGCAACCCTAAGCGCCCTGTCGTTTCCTGACGGTGCAAACGTGCTGAAGGTTGTGGTGGGCGGTTCGCGCCTAATCGCAATTCGCGCCGATACCGAAAAATTCTATTGGTCGGACGTTCTGTCCACCACGATTGACGCGCTATCGTTCGCCACGGCGGAGCAGCAGCCTGACCGGCTCAAGGATATTCTGTTCTGGTCGGACTCGCTGATCCTGTTCGGCAGCGAGACGGTTGAGTTTTGGCCCAACACCGCCGATCCGGACCTGCCGTTTCAGGTGCTAGAGGGCCGGACCTACCGCAAGGGCATTCGGGGGACCGGTTGTGCAACACTGTTTGGCCCGTCTTTTGCATGGGTTTCCGATACCAATCAGGTTTGCCTTGAGAACCCCGATCAGGTAGTTTCGGGGCCGGGCCTGGAAGCCAAGATCGAAGCCTCTGCTAGTGTCCGTCTCTGGACGTTCCAGCTTGAAGGGACCGAGTTTTTGGCCCTGACACTGGACGCCGAAACGTGGGTTTATAGCTACCGCTCGCGGCTGTGGTCGCAGTTTGAAAGCGCCGAGGCGGATAACTTCGTGCCGCAGTGCTTTTCGGGCGGTGTGTTCGGCTCGTCCATTGACGGCAAGACGCTGGAATGGGGCGCGGCATGGGAGGACATTGGCACCACGCTAGAGCGCAGGTTCCGGGCCGGTGCGCCGTTTGAGGCGGGCGGGTTGATCCTGTCCAGCGTGAGCCTGCGGACCAACCCCGGCGCAACGGGTTATCTGACCGGCACCTATGCCAATCCGACAATCGAAATGCGCTCCTCGCGTAACGCGGGCAAGACCTGGAGCAACTGGCGCACGGCCACCCTCGGCGAACAGGGCGAATACCGCAAGCGGGTGCAATGGCTGGCTTGCGGGATGGCATCGCGGCCCGGTGTGCTGCTTGAATTTCGCGTGACCGCCCCGGTGGACTTCCGCGTCTCTGATGTGGTGGTCAACGAAGGCTTCGGGGGCATCTGATGGCGCTCAAACTGCCCCGCCTGCAATCCCGCGTTGCGGTGACGGACCGCGCCGGTATGCCCGACCGTGCGTTTCATCAATGGTGGGACACCTTCGCCAAGTCGTTGGAAACGGCAATTAACGACCTCGCTGATAGCGTAGCGGCTATTCAGGCGGCGCAAGATGCGGCGGATGCGGCCAATGCGGCGGCGGCGGCGGCGGATGCGGCGGCGGCGGCAGCGCAAGGCGCGGCGGATGATGCGGCCTCGACTTCGGCGCTGGCTAACTCCGGGGTGACGGGGGCAACGATTACGGCAACCGACGCGGGGGCTGATACCAGCATTACGATTAGCGGCCACACGCGGGTTTATGGGGACGGGACCAGCGTTGCGGTGACAGGCGCAACCTTGACCGGGCGGGCCTATTCGACCTTCTATTACGTATATTACGATCAGGCTTCGCGGGCGGGTGGGGCCGTTACCTATCAAACCACCACTTCGGAAGCCACGGCGGCACAGACTGGCGACCGGCACCTTGTCGGCTCTGTAACCACCCCTGCGGCTGCGGCACCTGACACCGACGGGAATTATGTGGGCGCTCCGGGTGTGGGCGGCATTATCCCATGATCCGGCCCGCCACGGCTAGCGATCTACCGGAGATTGCAAGGCTGGGGCGGGCGTTCTTCGATCAGGCCGGTTGGTCTGACGTTCTTGAGTATGACGAAGGCGATTGCGAAGCCTCATTGCGGGCTTTCATGGACACCGGCCTTGCGATTGTGCTGGTCGCTGACTTCGGCGGGATTGTCGGAATGTGTGCCGGGATTGTCTCGCCAGTCTATTTCAAGCGCGACCACCTGAGCGGCGAAGAACTGTTCTGGTGGGTATCCGACAAGGCCCCGCAATCCACTGGCCTGAAGCTGCTGGTGGGGCTTGAAAACGCCGCACGGGAACGCGGCTGCACCACTTGGCAAATGAAGTCCCTGGCCCGCCTCAATGGCGACCGGATGGGCAAGCTTTACGAACGGCGCGGGTATCGCGCTTCTGAAAACTCTTTCATCAAGAGGCTTTAAAACATGGCTATTGGAACGCTTGCGGCCATCGGTATCGGTTTGGCCGGTGCCGGGTCTATCGCGTCGGGCATTTCGCAGAACAAGGCAGCAAGCAAGGCGGCAAACGCCACGCAATACGCTGCCGATCAGTCTGCGGCGGTGCTGCGGGAAAACTATGACAAGAGCGCGAACGCCCTTGCGCCGTGGCAATCGTCGGGCCTTGCGGCCAATAACCAGATGAACGCCCTGCTAGGGCTTGGCAACCCGCAACCGGCACAGATGGGCCAGATGGCGGGCGGCGATCCTTACGCGGCCTATGTCCGTTCCAATCCCGATTTGATGGCCGAATTTGGCCGGGTTGGCGGGCAGTTCGGCGGTGACATGGGCGCTTATGGCCAGTTCCATTACGGCCAGTATGGACAGAACGAAGGCCGCCAGCTTCCGAGCCAGCAGATGCAAGCGGGGCAGATGGGGGCGGGCAATTCGCAGGACGCCGCCCGTGCCGCGTTTGACCAGTTCCGCAATTCGACCGGCTACCAGTTCCGGCTTGGCGAGGGCATGGATGCGGTAAATTCGGGCTATGCCGGGGCGGGGACGCTGAAGTCAGGCGCGGCCATGAAGGCCATTAACGAATACGGCCAGAACTTCGCTAGCAACGAGTTTGCCAACTACGCCAACCTGCTCAACAATCAGGCAGGCAAGGGTCTTTCGGCGGCTTCCGCGCAGGCCGGTGTATCGCAGAACCTCGGCAACAATCTGGCGAATATCCAGATGCAGCAAGGCGAGAACCTTGCGAACGCCGCGCTCAACAAAACCAACCCGTTCGGCAACGCGCTTTCAATGCTTGGCGGCGGCCTTCTGAAGCTGGGGTAAACACATGGCGATCAATTGGGGCGGTGCCGCCCAGAACAACAACGCTCTCGCTTACTTTGCGATGGGCCAGCAGTTGGGCCAGCAGATTGTTGACAAGAAGGTCAACAGCGCCGCCGCTCGTTATGCGCAGGGCGACCAGAACGCGCTTGCTGACGTTATGAAGTATGACGCGGGCATGGGGATGCAGCTTCAACAGCGGCAGACCGCAATTGAGGAGGCCAAGCGCAAGCGTCAAGAACAACAGGTGCAGGCGCAGCGCACCCGCCTGACCGAAACCGCAAAGCTGTTTGATGGTGTAACGCCCGAAAACTACGGCCAGCGCCTTGCCATTGCGCAGCAGCTTGGAATTGACACCAGCAGCGCGCCGCAGACCTATGACCCGACCTGGGTTGACCAGAATGCACAGATCATGCGCTTCGCCGCCGATAATCCGGACAAACTGCCGATGATTGCCCAAGAGTTTCAGGCAGCGGGTATTGATCTCAACACGCCGCAGGGCAAGCAGGCGCTGCTTAACGCAATCGCGGGCAAGTATGGCTCTGACTATGCCGACGAAAACGGCAACATTCGCCGTCGCGCCGCCTTCGACCCGAAGAGCTTTGCGCAGCCCGCACCCGGTGCGGTTGAGGACGGCTATCGCTTCAAGGGCGGCAACCCCGCCGATCCGAACGCTTGGGAGAAAGTGGGAGGGCAGCCCGCTGGCAGTGGCCCTTTCGCGCCGTAGGGCTTTCGGGCGAACGAGTAACCAGCACCCGCCGCAGCCCTGACCGCAACCGCGCAGTGGGCGGTAAGCCAAATAGTTTTCACCTCACCGGGCAGGCCCGCGATAGCGTCCCGCCTCCAGGCATGAGCATGGCGGCATATGCTGCCGAATTGCGCCGCCTTAATCCTCACCTTCAGGTTATCAATGAAGGCGATCACGTTCATATGGAGCCGCGTTAATGGCTGGACCTTGGGAAAAGTATGGGGCGCAACCCGCCGCCCCGCAGGCCTCTGCCGATCCGATTGTGAAACCGGCAGACCCGTATAAGGCGAAT
>Ga0315904_10012581_pt1 | contig 10676 bp, 9 predicted proteins | sample LakEriMetagenome_6_FD_203529 | JGI IMG/M metagenome (GOLD analysis project Ga0315904, IMG submission 203529) | Freshwater fungal communities from buoy surface, Lake Erie, Ohio, United States - Buoy 12 MA120 | ecosystem: Environmental > Aquatic > Freshwater > Lake | place: USA: Lake Erie, Ohio... | reverse complement strand
TAACGGTTGTTGGGGTAATATTAAACTCAGTATTGTGCTTTAATTGCTTTTCTCGTCGTCGAGTACATTCATCCATGGTCCGTTGCATACTTTGTGTAACATTATCTGCATAAAAAATAACTAAGCCATCCACATTTCTTGCCGCACGTCCTGCCGTTTGTGTGAGTGAGCGTTCATCGCGCAAGAAACCTTCTTTATCTGCATCTAAAATAGCCACAAGCGATACTTCAGGTAAATCTAACCCTTCACGTAAAAGATTTACACCTATCAATACATCAATATTGCCCAATCGTAAATCGCGCAATATTTCTATACGTTCCAAGGCATCTATTCCGCTATGCAAATACTTACATTTTACATTTATTTTGAGTAAGTATTTTGATAGCTCTTCGGATAATCTTTTGGTCAAGGTAGTCACTAAAACCCTATCACCTTTGATTACACGTTTATCTATTTCATCGAGTAAATCATCAATCTGATTGATGCTAGGACGTACTTCAATAGGCGGATCTAATAAGCCTGTAGGTCTTACCACTTGCTCTACTACTTCACCTTCACACAATTCAAGTTCAAACTTACCAGGTGTTGCACTTACAAAAATTGTTTGATTCATCATGCCTTGAAATTCATTGAAATTCAACGGACGATTATCCAGCGCAGAAGGCAATCGAAAACCATAGCTTACCAAATTCATTTTTCGCGCTCGATCACCACCATACATGCCGCTTATCTGCGGAATGGTAACATGACTTTCATCAATAACGAGTAAAAAATCTTTCGGAAAATAATCGATTAAACAAAAAGGTCTTGCATTGGGAGCACGTCTATCCAAAAAACGAGAATAATTTTCGATGCCTTTACAATAGCCCATTTCTTGTATCATTTCAATATCGTAATTCGTTCTTTCTTTAATACGCTGTGCTTCAATAAATTGATTTTGGTTTTTAAAATATTCCTCTTGTGCAAACATTTCATCCTGTATTTCGCGAATGATATTTTTCATTTGATCTTGAGGTGCCAAATACATATTCGCTGGAAATATGGCTGCATCAGGTATGTCTGCAATCTTTTTTCCAGTGGAAGATTCAATACGTTGTATTTCTTCAATTTCATCTCCAAAGAAAATAATTCGATAAGCATAATCTGCATAAGGTAAATTCACATCTACTGTATCACCCTTTACGCGAAACATACCTCTGTCAAACTCAATATTATTGCGTGAGTATAGACTTTGTACGAGTTTGTGTAGCAAACTATTTCTTCCAAAATTTTGCCCTTTAGAAATACGAATAATTCCATTCGCATACTCGGCCGGATTACCAATACCATAAATACACGAAACAGAAGCAACCACGACGATATCACGACGCCCAGATAAAAGGCTCGCTGTAGTTCTTAGTCTTAATTTTTCTAACTCGGCATTTACAGCTAAATCCTTTTCAATATAAACATTACTCGCCGGCAAATAAGCCTCGGGCTGATAATAATCGTAATAGGAAACAAAATATTCAACCGCGTTTTCAGGGAAAAATTGCTTAAGCTCACCATACAATTGTGCAACAAGTGTTTTATTGTGCGTTAGAACTAAGGTTGGTTTTTGTGTTTCAGCAATTACATTGGCAATCGTGAAAGTTTTTCCTGAACCCGTTACGCCTAACAACACTTGATTCCGTTGCTCATCATGAATGCCTCTTACTAAATCTTTAATAGCGGTGGGTTGATCGCCTGCGGGCTTATATGGTGATTGTAATTGAAACATTCGTTTGCAAATTACCGAATTTAAAATTGGGTAACAAAATAGAAAGCGATTTCATTGCCCACTGATAAAAGTAGTTGTTATTTTTGCTTCGTTGAAAAACGTAATTGCTATATTCTTGTTTCTCATTATTTCATGGCAGTCTGTAAGCAGATTGTATGTAATGGTCGATTGGAAAATGAAACAAAATACACTAGCGAGGACGCTTTGTGAAAAACGAAATGTAAAAGGAAGTTGTTGTAAAGCAAAGTGCCAATTGAAAAAGAGATTAGCTGATTTAGATAGGGCTGAAGATTCAAATGAGTCTAGTAGCAAATCGCAAAAGATGAAAGCTTTTATGGTTGATGATTTTGTTGAACCGGCATTTATTGAAATTAGTATACTATTGAAAACCAAGCCAAACGAAACATACTCAATGTATTCTGAAACATACCACTATTTGTTTGATAAATCGCATAACAAGCCTCCGGTATTAGGATAGTGATTTCAAAGTTGGTTTGTAAAAGTACAAGCCACCCGATTTCTATATTATTATCACTATTTATTTTATATTTTACATGAAAAAAATATTTTTCGTATGTCTAGCTCTTATGCTTTACATACAAGCATCACAAGCTTGTGATGCTTGCGGATCAGGGCTTAATTTACAACTAGGACTCATTCCTAACTTACAAAGAAATTACCTTGGAATTAGATACCAACAATTTCATTTTTATTCGCATGATGAACATGTTTCATTGAACGAGACGCAAGCACATAGTCATGAAATATTTCGCACAGTAGAAATATATGGCAACTTCTCACTGTCTAGAAGAATACAGGTTTTTGCTAGCTTACCTTACAAGATAAGCTCGCGCGAGACTGCCTATAAAACCTATACTATACGCGGAATAGGTGATGCACAGATTCTCATTCGATATAAATTACTTGAAACTAAAAGTAAATTTACTCAAACACTTTTTTTGTCATCAGGCATCAAATTTGTTACGGGAAAATACAATGAGGTGCAGCAAGGATCTTTATTGCACGAATATTTGCAATGCGGTTCGGGTTCTTACGATTTTCCATTTCATATAAATTATATCTTTAAAAAAGATAAGTTTATTTTCAATAGCGATTTGTATTACTTGATGAAATCGGAGAATAAAATGAAATACAAATTTGGTAATTCAATGGGGGTGAATGCCCAATGTTACTACCAGATTAACAAGCAACAAACCGTGTTTATGCCACAAATAGGGTTGGTATATGCGATGAATGAAAAAGACAAACGCAATAATGAGATTGAGCGAATTAGTGGTTCACAGCAATTACTAGGTCAAATTGGCATTGATTTTTATTACAAAAAAATAGGGGTGATTTGTAATTGGCAACCTACGCTTTTGCAACAACATAATAATGGTTTGTCGAAATCGAGTGGACGTTTACAAACAAGTTTTGTTTATACCATGAAGTGATGTCAATTTGTTTCATGTAGCTATTCGTTTCATGTAGTACATTTGCGTCTCTTAAATTTGGCGATGCAAACCTATTACGATTTACAAAATTTGCCCTCCTTCAAAAATCCAGTGCTCACTATTGGTACGTTTGATGGTGTGCATAAAGGACATCAATTTGTATTGCAACGCTTGGTAAATAAAGCTAAAGAAATCGATGGAGAAAGTATTCTTATTACTTTTGAACCACATCCTCGTTTGGTACTTCAAGGCAATACAACTTCGATTGAATTGCTGAATACCTTGGAAGAAAAATTAGTGCTGCTTGCAGATTTAAAATTAGATTATGTAATTGTAGTTCCTTTCACAAAAGACTTCGCCAGTATGCATGCCGATGATTATATCAAATCATTTCTTGTTGATAATTTTCATCCACATACAATTATCATTGGCTATGATCATCATTTCGGACAAAATAGAAGTGGCAATTATGATTTACTCAATAGCAAGAAAAATGAGTTTAAATATCATTTAGAAGAAATTAGCCCACAAGAAATTGAAAATATAGTTGTTTCATCTACTCAAATTCGTGATTCATTATTGACGGGTCAAATTGAAGTTAGTTTTGAATATTTAGGTTATCCTTATCAACTCCAAGGAAATGTTATACATGGCGTAAAACGAGGCAGATCAATAGGCTTTCCAACTGCCAATATTCAAGTCAACGATCAGTACAAATTAATTCCGTACACAGGTGTTTACGCAATCAAATGCCTTGTTGATGCCATTGAATATAAAGGCATGATGAATATTGGCACTAATCCAACTGTTACTGATACATTGGATTTAAAACTTGAAGTACATCTTTTCGAATTCGATAAAGATATTTATAATCAAGAAATAACTATACGATTCTTACATCGATTGCGAGATGAAGAAAAATACGATTCATTGCAAGACTTAATCTACCAATTGCAAGCCGATGCGCGAAACGCGTTAACTTATTTTGCGTCTCATTAGTATACATGCTGTCCGCCATTGATACTATAATTGGCGCCCGTAATGAGACTAGTAGCTTCACTTGCTAGAAACGAAACTAAGTGCGTTACTTCACGCGTTCCACCCAAACGACCTAATGGTATTTGAGCTACAATTTGATCTCTCACTTTTTCCAGAACAGCCATTACCATATCAGTTGCGATATAACCTGGAGAAATTGTATTAACCATGATGCCATATTTCGCGACTTCCATGGCTAAAGTTTTTGTAAATCCATGCATTCCAGCTTTTGCTGCTGAATAGTTGGTTTGTCCAAACTGTCCACGCTGTCCGTTCACCGAAGAAATATTTATAATTCTTCCAAATTGGCGCTCAATCATACCTTCAATTACATGTCTTGTGCAATGAAAAACACTATTTAAATTGGTATTAATGACATCATCCCAATCGGTTTTCGTTATTTTTGAAAGTCGTCCGTCACGTGTGATGCCAGCATTATTCACTAACACATCAATAGGGCCAATATTGCTTTCAATATTTTTAATCATATTGCCTACCGAATCAAAGTCACAAACATCGCCTGCTACAATGTCCACTTCATAACCTTCAGATTTTAACTGGGCTTGCCATTCTTTCGCTTTTGCCTCATTGCGGTAGTTACCAACTACATGATATCCATCTGTGAATAATTCTTTACACATGGCAGTTCCAAGACCACCTGTTGCTCTCCTGTTACAAGGCAACTCTTTTATTTTTTAGTATCCATCGTTTTGTTTTTTTGTATGCATGAAAGTACAATTAATAAATTATTAACAAAAGTAATTTCACTTTTTTTAGAATACTTGACCCAATCGAAGCATTTTTAAAGTGCTTATAGGCTATTTTAAAAATTAATGTTATTGTAGAATATATCTTTGAATGCAAGTACATAAACAGTATTTCTCAAATATCTTTGCCATCCACTTTTTAACATAAATAGAAATTATGAACTTTCCTATATACCTTGATAATAATGCGACAACACCTTGTGATCCTCGCGTTGTAGAAGCTATGATTCCATATTTCACACAAAGTTTTGGGAATGCAGCAAGCCGAAACCATTCATTCGGTTGGCAAGCTGAAGAAGCGGTAGATTATGCACGTGAGCAAATTGCCAAGTTGATTGGCGCTGATCCGAAGGAAATTATTTTAACATCAGGTGCTACTGAGGCCGATAATTTAGCGATTAAAGGTGTTTATGAGATGTATGCAACCAAAGGTAATCATATCATAACTACCACAATTGAGCATAAGGCAGTGCTTGATACTTGCAAACATCTTGAAAAACAAGGTGCTGAAGTTACTTATTTAGAAGTAGGTGCTGATGGTATGATAAATTTACAAGATTTAGAAAAGGCGATTACACCCAAAACTATCTTGCTAGCCATCATGTATGCCAACAATGAAATAGGAACCATTAACCCAATGCGTGAAATTTCTGCCATAGCGAAGAAACATGGTGTATTAGTGATGAGCGATGCTGTGCAAGCAGTAGGTAAAATACCTGTTGATGTAAATAAGGATGGAATTGATCTAATGGCGTTTACTGCACATAAAATGTACGGTCCTAAAGGTGTAGGTGCTTTATATGTTCGTCGCAAAAATCCGCGTGTAAAAGTTACGGCCCAAATGGATGGCGGTGGCCATGAGCGTGGTATGCGAAGTGGTACTTTAAATGTACCCGGTATAGTAGGTTTCGGCAAAGCGTGTGAAATATGTATGAACGAAATGGAAAGCGATACAGCACGCATTGTAAAATTGCGTAACAAGCTTGAAACTGAATTATTAAAAGTAGAAGAAAGTTATTTGAATGGTCATGAATCAAATCGTTTGCCACATGTTGCTAATATTTCATTTAAGCATGTTGAAGGTGAAGGTTTATTGATGGGGATTAATAAGTACATTGCCCTGAGCAGCGGCAGTGCTTGTACCTCAGCTTCTTTAGAACCTTCTTATGTATTGAAGGCATTAGGTCTTGGCGATGATTTAGCACATAGCTCTCTACGTTTTGGTTTAAGCCGTTTTACAACTGAAGAGGAAGTTGATTACACCATTGAAGCTGTTACCAAAACGGTGCTTAAGCTTCGTGAAATGAGTCCACTTTGGGAAATGTATAAAGAGGGAATAGATTTGGATAGCATTGAATGGGCTGCACATTAAGCCATTCACTGCTCTAAAATTCTGAATGAATTTATAACTTAGGTTTAATGCGTTTTTCCTCAAAGTTTTTCAATAATTCTCTTTTTGCGTCATTGGCTATCCAGCTCGATGATTAAGTGTTTTGATGAAGTAATGCTTCGCAAGTTTTCATAGCAAATGGGTACAGGTACAAATTGCGTTTCCCAATTTGTAGTAAACACTAGTTGACGGCTTTTTTGACAAAGTTTCTTTCATCCCAAGCTTCTTTTTCAATGTGTTGAAGGAATTGAAGGCAAATATCATCATCTGCTTTTTTATGATGAACAGCATATTGGGTCATCAGCACAAACCCAGTGCGTTTTACAAATTCTTGTTTCGATTTGGTGTATTTAAAAGCGCGTTCTATGAAAAATCTGTTTTTTGAAATAGGTTAGAACATGCGCATGGCTTTAAAGCGTGGGATGCACCTCTTTTAATTTTTACAGAGGGTTGGTAAGGATGGTAATATTTTTTTGTGTGGGGCTTTGCGTTCGGTGTGGGGTAGGTAGTACATCAGTTCAAATTAAGTACAAAAGCTAATAGAAAGTACAATTGTTCAGCCAAGTACTTCAGCCACACTGACGCAAAACCAATGTTACCTGATCGCCACTAATTCATTATTACCTAATTATCGTAATATCACCTTTTCTTAGTTCATTCGGTCTGTTTGGGTACTTGTACTTTATTAAATAGTTATATACGCCTACCAGACATTCTAGTCCTTTGTAATCTCCGTTCCAAGAATTAGATAGACTATTAGATCTAAAGATTTGTTCACCCCAACGATTAAATACAAATAATTCATACTTTTCAAATGGACATGATGTCATGGGCAAAAAGTAATCATTCACGTTATCTTTATTAGGCGAAAAAGCATTCGGAATAGTCAATTTACATGAAGAACTGTTTAAAGGTTCACAATTAATTATTTCTACATCTTCGTTCAAGGTGTCAACACCACAATTGAAGTTAACTATGGCACTAACATTAAACCCTTTTGATGAGGTAAATTGGTGCGTTGTGTTATTTCCAGTTGCTGTATTTAATGTGCCACTAATTGGGTCGTCAAAATTCCAAATGACAGATAGTATCGGATAGCTTGAGTTTACTTGAAAAGAGGTTTGACCATTTAAACAAGTATCATTGTATATTATACTACCTGTACAAGGTTCAGAATTACAATTTATGATTGAGATTATTGAAGTATCTGTAAATATCCCACAAATGGCATCAATCGTTGCTGTGACTGTATATGTACCAACAGAAGTGAATTGATGAGATGGATTTAAAGCATTTGAAATATTGTTTGTTCCACTAGCGTTATCTCCGAAATTCCAATTAATTGTATTTATAGTTGCCCCTGTAATAAATGAAAAAGGAATATTATTCTGTAAGCAACTATCTGTTGTAGTAATTAATCCATCACAACATAAGCCTATGGATATAATTCTACAAATTGTGGTAACTGGTGAATTAGGTTCTTGAAAAGTTACACAAACATTATAAATGCCTGGCGATGTAAAAGTGTGTGAAGGAAATGGCGAAGGACTTAATCCAGTTATTGTTACGCTATCATTTATTCCACTAGCTGGGTCATCGAAATGCCAAAAAAAATAGGGGGAATTGCTTGTTCCTTCCGCTTGCAGGTCAAGGGTAAAATTTGAACAAGTGTCTCCAGAGATTTTAATGCCAGTAATTTGTCCGATTGAATTAAAGTGAATTATGAAAAGGCAAACCAATAACGTTAAAAATTTCATTCTATCTTTTTTTGACTTTACAAATATACATCGTTTCGTGTGTCGTTTGGTGGTGGCAGGTAACGGTTTGCAAATAGACGTAGGCGGGCTTTCGGAGCTTCCTCTGTCTATACGCACAAATGTTTATTTAAAGATAATTGTTTATTAGCGAGGTGCAAAATAAAAACGCTTTATCGACCGCTTTTCCGCACCGAGCGATGACTGAGTCCGCCCGCTTACGTTTATTTGCTGTTACCTGTTGGCGTTCTGTCTGCTATAATTATTCTTTGATGAATTTTTGAGTGTGTTTTTTTTGTCCTTGTGTGATTGTTAATATGTAAATTCCATTTCTCAAATTAGAAATATCAATGTTGTTTTTGTTTTTTACAACGATTAGTAATTGTCCAAGTAGATTGCTTATTGAAGATTCAACTATGTCGTTAGGGGATACATTTAAGTTTAATTCTGTCTTAGCTGGATTTGGGTAAATGGAAATCTTGTTATTTAAATTTTCATAATTTATTCCAAGAGGAACGGAACATAAATTATGATTTCCTAATTGATTTCTGAATGGGCTATTTATCATTGCTGTTTGCATTCTTGCAGTTTGGTCAGGAGTAAACATATACTTGTAAGGGTCCCGAGAATAATCCATAAAATTCATAAACATTTCTCCATCTGGAGAGTTTGAAGGACCGCTGCACGAACCCGCATTTAACGGATAAGATGTGGGTGTCCCTGTATTTTGCGCTGCTGCTGGTGGAGTATCATCACAATAGTCAGTGGCACACGCCCCATCACCCCAAATATGTCTGAGTCCTAAATAATGTCCAACCTCGTGTGTGAGGGTTCTGCCCTCAACCAATGGGGAACCATAAATACCACTAGGAAATAAATTGTTAGAACCAATTACTTTCGCAAAACACCAAATACCATCGGTTGAATCGGTCGAATTATTAGGTACGCCCATTAAGCCACTTAAGGGAGGTACTGATGATACTCCGGTATAGCTTAATGCGTTGTTTTTATCAGTAATCCAAACATTAAGATATTTAGTTACGTCCCAAATGATCTGAGGCTTAAGTATACTGTCAAGATAAGCCTTCATAGTAGCTTGAGTAGAATAACTACTCGGATTGGGCAAATTCAAAGACAGGAAATTAACTCTATTGATCCCTGGTTCGGTTAGTAAATTACCGCTAGTATCTTTTGTTGCTAAACAAAATTGAATTCCAACGTCCGCTATTTTTACCCTACCGTTACTATCAGTATTAGCAGATGGTAATGATTGAGTGTTTACCCAATTTACAAAAGCATTAGAAGGATAATTGGAAGAATTAAATCCATTCCCACTAAAGTCTTGATTTAAAACAGTTATTTGAGAATTTATTTGACCTTGTGAAATATTAGGAAAAGTACCAATAGGCTGTCCGCTATGTATTACATGAAAGATAATTGGAATAGTATAAACTGTTGAAGATTGCTTTTGGCTTTTTGGGTTAGTTTTGTATTCCAAAATTAATTTTTGAAACTCATTTTCCCACATTTCACTGGGTACTGAAGTTCCGCAAGATTGGTTTTCTTGTTGAGCATAAATTGTTATTCCAAAAAGCAATAACGAAATCGTAGTAAGTATTTTTTTCATCATGTTTTACAATTTTAATGTATGATGCTCCAAATCGTCATAGGTTTAATTCTTGTCGAGTCGTCCACTACGCTTGCAGGTAACGGTTTTGCGCTAAAAGAAGGAAGGGAATAGAAAGCACTTCTGCTTAATCTCTTCCTAAAGACGAAGATAGTAATAATGATGAGGAAAGTACTAAAGCCCTTCTTTCTTTTTAGCGCATGTTGTGCGTAGGTTTTATCCGATTTTAGTATTCAATTTCTTCTTTTCAAGATAAGCATTTAGTTGCTCAAATGTCATGCCCTTGATTTCTTTTGAAATTTTTTCTTTAATTTCTCGAAACACTTTTACAGTGTCAAATTCTTTTTCTATTTTGGTTTTACTGTTCATATCCTACGATTTCTTTTGGTGAGTGAATATTTAAATTTTGAAGTCCCATTCTTAAATTTATAGAATTGTAGCCTCTAATTCTATAAACATTTACAATGTGTTTGAAATTCCAACTTACTAAAATGTCAACTTTGTTAATTGTTGCAGTCGCAATATGAAGACAGTCGTCCATACTTGTTTCTCCAACTACTTTTTCATTTACATATGTTTCTGCTAGTTGTTGTGATTCAGCGGTTACTAACACACGTTCTTTAAATTCTGTATTCAACTCTTCAAAAAATGTCCTTACTTGCTCTGGTGCTGTTGAAAGTTCTGCTTCTGTCAAGTTGGAATAGACACATATTATCTGTCCTAATTTCACCTTTTCAAATAACAAAAGAGTTTCTTCTTCAAATTCAGTATCGAAAACACCTCCAAATACTGATGTGTCAAAATAAAATCTTTGTTTCATATGGCAAATCTACAAAATTCATTTCAGTTGTCCAATGTCGGAATCTGCTCTGAACTTACGCATAACG
>Ga0315904_10012575_pt1 | contig 10680 bp, 7 predicted proteins | sample LakEriMetagenome_6_FD_203529 | JGI IMG/M metagenome (GOLD analysis project Ga0315904, IMG submission 203529) | Freshwater fungal communities from buoy surface, Lake Erie, Ohio, United States - Buoy 12 MA120 | ecosystem: Environmental > Aquatic > Freshwater > Lake | place: USA: Lake Erie, Ohio... | reverse complement strand
CTTGAAGGCTCACGGATGTTCCATTTTTTCGTTGAGTAAGAATTGCGGTGATTAGGCTTGATTTGCGCCGCAGAAAATGCGGTGAATACTAAATGATGTATGTTTGGCAAAATGCTTTGTGGCCGAAATGGCGCTGTGATTTTGAGCGTTTGAATCCTCTTTTGCAGGATTTAAGGATGGAGGTTGGTCGGCTTCAAGGAAGGATGGAGATGATTGGGCTTGAGGCTCGGGGGCGTGCGCGTTTGGAGGCGCTTGTGGCGGAGGCGATGCAGACGAGCGCGATCGAGGGGGAGGTTTTGAACCCAGCGGCGGTGAGGTCTTCGGCGGCGCGGCGTTTAGGATTGGAGCCGGTGGGTTTTTCACCGGTGGACCGTGTTGCCGATGGGGTGGTGGAGATGGTATGGGACGCGATGCGGATGACGGGTGAACCTTTGACCGAGGAGAGGCTGCTTGGTTGGCATGCGGCGCTTTTTTCTACCGGATACAGCGGGACTTCGAAAATCAAAGTGGCCGCCTGGCGCGATGATGCGATGGGACCGATGCGTGTTGTTTCCGGGGAGATCGGAAGGGAGCGCATGCACTATGAGGCTCCTCCAGCAGACCGCATCCCGACCGAAATGCGGTTTTTTTTGGAATGGATCAATCCGAATGGACAGGACTTGGATCCATTTGTAAAGGCGGGACGAGCGCATCTGTGGTTCGAGGTCCTCCATCCTTTTGAGGATGGCAATGGCCGGATCGGGCGGGCGATTGTGGAATGGCTTCTGGCAAAGGCGGTGGGCGAATCGAGTGCGGGATACTTCAGCATCTCGCGCCAGATGGAAAGGGAGCGAAGAGATTATTATCTGCAGTTGGAAATGTCTTCGCGCGGAGACTTGAATGACGAATTGTGGCTGGGATGGTTCCTGGGTTGTATCAAGCGGGCGATCAAGAATGCCGATGAGATTTTGGATTGTGTTTTGAAAAAGGCCTGTTTTTGGAGTCAATGGGCGGGCGCGGCATTGAATGAGCGTCAATCGGCCATGCTCAATAAATTATTGGATGGGTTCGATGGGAAACTCACTTCATCAAAATGGGCGAAAATCATGAAATGCTCTCCGGATACGGCGCTGAGGGATTTGAGTGATTTGGTCTCGAGAGGAATTCTTTTGAAGGCCGAAGGCGGTGGACGGGGGACGAATTATGTTTTTCCAGAAATCGGGACAGCGGAATAAAAAAAAGCTGTAAATCTGAAATCCTGAAATCGGGTAATCCTCCTACGCGCTTTGCGGCTCCGCCGTGATATGGATGAGTGCAAGTGAGGGGGAGAAGTGGCACAGAAGGGAATAGGCAAAATCTTTGCGATAACCGGCCTCCTTGATCTTATGAGCCTGCGGCCTGTTTTCTGCCGCTGACGGTCTCCATCAAAGATTTGGGTTCCTTTTGGTAGGATTCGAATTTTTGTCCAGAAAATGGAGGGTTCTGTAGTGGTGATCACCAGTGGGGTGTTTTGTGGAAGGTGGAGATCGGATTGAATCGTGAAGTTTCCGTTTTCGATCTGTTGTTCCAGGCAAAAATCTCCCCCTTGGATTGAGATCAGGGTCCCCTCCAGGCCTTTGCCTTCCAGAGTGAGTTGAATGTCTCCAGTGACGAGGGGCGTCAGGGTGATGGATTGCGATTGGGAATTCCTGCCCGACTTTTTCAGTGATGAGCCTTGTTTCCAGAATTCCGAGAATGGCGGTGATGCAGTGAAACCTACAAATCTTGCGGTAACTGTGTGTTCTCGCGATTGGGAAGCTCGCTCGAAGATCGTGTAGTAGTCTCCGATCCATCTCGGGGTGAAACCTGGAGGGGCGGTGGGGTTGAGATTTGCAGGTGGCACAGCTACGCCGGCATCGGGTAGCGAAGGGATGATAATGGCGTCCGAGTCGCCTGGCTGGGATTGATCGCCGCTTTGGGTTTTCAGATGAGGCGCCAACTGGTGGAGTTCGCGCAAGAGACCGTAGATTTCCGTAGCTCCGCCATCGATGAGAGGCTTTTGAATTTTGGAATCCCTTAGGTAAGCCACCATTTTTTTAATTTCGTTCGACCGACTAGGCATCATGCGACTCATCTGGTCGGTTTTTTCGTTTCTAAAGATCGAGCCTTCGCCAAAGAGGGGGCGTTGTCCGGCATAGATCAGATGGGGGCGGAGGGAGGCAAGGGCCCAAGCGGCAAAGAGAACCGGGAGCAAGCGTGGGCGGAGTTGATCGAGCAAAATTCCAGCCAGTGGCGCGGCAAGAAAATAGGCTGGGATGAGCAGCCGACCCTGCCATGGCTGCCAGCGGAAAACGGCGCAGAAGAGCAGCAATGACAGAACTGCCGTGCCGAAAAGGAGGATCACTTCGGAATTTTTGCGGAATGTTGCGAAGAGGAAGCCGAGTGGTAGAAGCAAGATCAAGGCTGTCTGAGCGGGAGCGGGCGCCAAGTCCTCCAGCCCCGCGTAATAGGGCAGGTGGAAGGGTTGGCTTTCGAAGGTGGTGGCGGGATCATCTGGATTGAGCTTGAGCGCAGCGAGGAGGGAGCGGGTTTGGGATTCCAACGCCTTGTTCCAAGCTCCGGAGTCGCATGTGAATTGCCCAACGATATTCCGAAGCGCGACATTTAAGAGGTCGTCCGGCCCGCGTTCCAAATTCGTGTGGTGCAAGTTCGGTCCTGCGGGTGAACCAAAAGCCTGAATGTTGCGTGAGAGTTGAGGTGCAGCGGGAGTCATGGCCAGAACCAAGCCAGGGATCGCAGCCAAAAGCATGGGGCGACAGGCCTTCTTCCGAAGGCAGGCGAGAATCAACGCCAGAGCGGCGGCGGGCAGGTAGGCGATGGCCGTTCCTTTGGTAGCCACCGCAAGCCCGGCGGAAAGTGCCGAGAGTAGAAGGACCGAAGTGGAGGGCGGGAGACTTCCGTGCCAGATCCGCAAGGCCACCGCTGTCGGCAAAAGAACAAAAAATGCCAGAAGAATGTCGTTCTTTGCATTCGAGGCCTCAAAGAAAATGACCGGCACGAGGATCGCAAAAAGCACGCCCAGCCATGACGCCCTGCGGCTTCCTCCCGATGTTTCCACCAAGAGACTGATAATCCCGCATCCGGCTAACAGAAACAGGGCCTGCACGAAGTTGTGCCAATGGTCGCCACCTGAGAGGATGAGCAAATTCAAGCCGATGAACTCGCTGAGCACTGGCATCGATATTTGGTGGGCGTGGGAGGCGGTAAATGGCTCCACACTTCCTTGCATGAGCCAATAAATTTGACGCGGCAGATGGTAAATCTGCACATCGAAATTCATCGGTGGCGTAGCCGCTGCCATCAGCAAAATCAGCGTGCCCGTGCCCGCGAGGAGAACGCCGATCCAGAGTGGGCAGGATTTTAAAAAATCCCAAACGGGCTTCACCTCGTCTCGCCATTCGAGCTTTGAGCGAAAGGTGAGAAAACCAGGAGCCGCGCAAAAAATACCCCATGCCGTGCAAACCGGAGTCCATGCGAGTAGCCCTGCTAAGGAGAAAATCTCTGTAACCAGAAACGCAAAGGTGGCGAGCAACACGCAAGAAAGAGCCAAGGACCAACGCCAACTTCTGCGAGGAGCAGGTGTCGCCGCTGAAAATGCGAGTATCCAAAGGAGAGTTCCGAAAAACGGCAGGATGCCGCAGAGAGTCCTCATTGTTCCGATTTCCTACCCGCTGTTTTTTTGAATAGCTTTTTCCATTCGTCTCGAAAGGCGCGCTGCAGATAAGCCAAGATGCCACCTTGGTATTTGGCCTCAAGGTGGCGGAGGTAGTCGTCCTGCTCCGCAAGCCAGTTCCAGAGTGTCGAGGTGGAATGGTCTGTCGCGCGGAACCACCCCAGCATGGTCGCCGTTTCGGGATGGCGCGCCGTCTCCGCTTCCAAGGCCGCGAGTGCCTTGGCGGCGAGTTGGCGGTGGCGGTCGAATTGGACTCGCGGGTTTTCCGCTCGGAAGCGGGTCTGGCAATAAAACCTTGCGCATTCCTTTGGTGTAAATGCGATCTTCGCAAATGGAGCGACATTCACTCCCCAGGCGCTGTCGCCGCAGTGGCCGACATCCACCGGAAAGGGTTGGGCCTGCAAAAAGGCCGTGCGATAAAGATTGCTCGCGCTGCTCCCGAGCAAGCCGTGCGGGAGCATTCCGCACAGAAGGGCAATCGTTTCGCTCCTTTCCAGCAGCCTGCTCTCCAGGCCGGCCTTTCGGAAGGATTCCGCCAGAAGATTCGAAGGCATTTTTTGACCGACTGGCTCCGACCCGTCTCCGCTTCGCATTTCCGGAGGGGAGATGACCACATCGGCATCGTGCTTGCAGGCGGTTTCCAAGAGGTGAGAGAGGCCAGTCGGGCTTATCGGATCTTCGACAGTGGAGATGTAACACCACGCCGCCTTCGATGCGGCGATGCCTGCATTCCAGCTTTGGTAAAGACCTGGAGGGTTGTGCACGAAACAGGCGGAAAATGGCGACAGCGCGTCTTTTGCAAGCTCGAGAGAGCCATCGCTGGAGCCGCTATCCACCACGATGATCTCTTCCACCTGTGGAGCCCATATTTTCACCGATTCCAAATGCCGGGCCAGACGCTCGCGGCAGTTGAAGATCGGTAGAACGGCTGAAATGGGATCTGGCATAGAAGGGGTTCAGCGAGTCAGGCCCATCAAGCGATCCAAAATCTTCGTGGCGGGCCAGCGGGCTTTTTTGATGAGGTAGTCCATGGCCGTGCTGGCGTCCAAAAACGATTCGGTCTCTCGTTTTTCCAGTTTCCAGCAAGTGCGTGAATGCCCCGAATTGTCGGTCTCCCTCCAACGGATCACATGCAGCGAGCCGTCCGGAAAGGCGCTTTCCGGCAACATCTGCATCTCGCGTGTGATGTCGGCCACCTCGGCTTCATAGCGGGAGTGAACGCTCTTCGCCTCGTCGTGGAAGCGGAAGCCCGCGAGCGGAGCCTCCACCGAGGCGACATTCGCATGTTGAAAAAAACGGCTCCACAGCCAGTAGTCGCCTGCCGAAGCGTGCCGAAGGTCGATCGCCCCGCCGATTTTTTCCCAAAGCGACCTCCGCCAAAAACAACTCTCCTGTTGGAGAAAATCGTTGTTGCCAGGCCCCCCGTGATGCCCCCGGTAAAACCGGCGCGCGGAAAAACCCGGCGTGCACCACAAGTTCTCAAAGGCCCCATCCCCCGTCATGCACACCTTCATCGTGGAGGTGATCCACTGGATTTCTGGAAAGGTTTCAAAAATCTTCCTCACCGTTTTGAAAGTCCAAGGCAGGTAAAGATCCGAGGAATTCAACCAGCCCATAATTTCACCCCGGGACTTCGCAAATCCACGGTTGATGGCATCATACTGTCCCCCGTCCCTCTGGCTCTCCCAATGAGCTAGGCGCTCGGCATAGGATTCGATGACCTCCTTACTGCCATCTGTGGACCCCCCGTCCATCACGATGTATTCCAGATCCACATCTTGGGAGAGCACGCTATCGATAGTGGCCCGCAAAAAGGAACTCTGGTTGTATGAAGGAGTGACTATGGAGAATAGCATCTACTTTCCATTTGAAACACAAACCACGCTTTGAATACAATCCTCATTCCTTTTCTGTCGCAACCCGCCGCGCTGGCAAAGCGAAAATCAAAAGAGCAGTCGCGCGATAGCCTGACGATGGCAGAAGGAATTAAAACCAATGTCTAAGGAAACCTACAGACCTGATATCGATGGACTGCGTGCTGTGGCGGTGCTTGCGGTCGTGGTTTATCATGCCTTTCCGTCTGCCTTGCCTGGCGGGTTTTCCGGGGTGGATATCTTTTTTGTTATCTCAGGCTACCTCATCTCAGGGATCCTATTCAAGAGTCTTGCCCAAGAGAAATTCAGTTTTTCTGAATTTTATGCAAGGCGCATACGGAGGCTCTTTCCCTCGCTCGTTGTCGCACTTTTTTTAACGCTTGCTGTTGGATATTATTATCTTTTGAGCGATGAATTTGAACAGCTTGGCAAGCATGTTGCCGCCAGTTGTGTTTTTATTCAAAATATCGTTTTTCTTAAGGAATCGGGCTACTTTGACAAGGCGGCCGACTTGAAACCTCTTTTGCACCTCTGGTCGCTTGCCGTCGAAGAGCAATTTTATATTTTTTTCCCTCCATTACTCATTTTGCTCTGGAAAAAAAAATGGCCAATTACTTGGATTTTAGCGGCCTTTCTCCTGATTTCCTTTTTCGCCAATCTGGTCATGTCCGTAAAAGACAGCGCGGCGGACTTTTTTCTGACACCTTACCGATGCTGGGAGTTAATGGCTGGGGCAATGCTCGCCTGGAGGCATTTTTCTAGGGGGCAGGATACGCGCTTCGGAAATGTTTATTCCATAATTGGTTTGCTGCTCATCACCTTTTCATTGATTTGGCTTAATAAAAGCAATCCTTACCCTTGTTGGCGCGCGATTTTTCCAGTAACAGGGACTGTATTGTTACTAGCGGCTGGTCCGGGCCCAACAATTAATCGATGGCTTTTATCGAATCCGATTTCAATCTGGGTTGGGTTAATTAGCTACCCTCTTTATCTTTTTCACTGGCCTGCGCTTTCCTTTTTGCGAATTTTGAAAGGAGAGCATCCGAGTAGCGTGAGCATCCTTCTTGCAGTAGGTCTGAGCTTTGTCCTTGCGGCGTTGACTTACTATTTTGTCGAAAAAAAGATTCGCTATGCCAAATCACGATGGACTATCTTTTTATTATTAACGGCTTTTATCGTTTCCGGAATTCTGGGGCTTTTGATTTGGCAAAAAAAAATAAAGGCTCGATCGTCAGGGTTGGGTTTCGATGAGCATATCCAAGCGGCGCTGGATGTGAAGTATTTCAAGGGAGTAGATGCGAGTCTCTTTTATCCAGGGATTTGGATACAGGAGGGGAAAAGCAAGGGATTCAAGACGTTGTATATCGGCGATAGCCACATGCAACAATGTGCTCCTAGGATTTTTAATCTATTCAAAAATGAAAAAACTGGAGCCAGAGGTTTTATATTTTTTACTCTGGGCGGCCTTCTTCCTGTTCCAGGTGTATCTGTTAGTTTTGGTGCTCAACCGCAACCCTACGATGTATTTATTCCCAAGATGTTGGAATTGGCAAATAGAAAAGATGTTGATAGAATTGTCATCGCGGCCAGATGGATATTGTATTTTAGTTGGAAAAGTAAAGAACTGGAAATTAATTCTTTTCGTCTCGATACGAATGAAGGCTTGAAGTTATTCATGGAGAGTTTTCAAAATATGATTCAAACATTTGTCGCAAATGGGAAACAGGTTTTTGTCATTTTGAGTATGGCTACGGATTCTTCTTTTGATCCAAAGTTAATGATTGATCGAAAATTGAATGGAGATATCGCTATAAATCCTCGAGTTTACACAGTTGAAGAATTCCGAGAATGGAAGAAGGCGAAGGAAATGAAGATGACACAAGGCGAGCTCATGGATAAAATTACTTACATAGCCGAGCAAGCAGGTGCAAAAATCATCGATCCAATGCCTTATCTTTCAAAGGATGGAGTTTGCTTTCGATTTATCAATGGGAAACCAATATACCGGGATGGCAGCCACTTAAGGGCGAGTTTTGTTCGTGATCATGCCAATTATTTGGATGAGACAATCTTGCCATGATAAAAAATTGACGCGAACCAACCATCAAGATGGTAACTTTCCATTTCTTTTCCAAAATTTAACAAAACGGTCGCTTGATGCGGCCGTTTTGTTTTTCCAAAGAAAACCCTTTTGATAACTTTTAAGCCAGTGACGAAACAACCGATGAAAGACTCCGCCTCTGGGCCTCGGCATGCCACGGTCTTGGTGGCGCGGCCGGAGGGGCAGTTGGGAAATCGCATTTTTCAGGCGGCGGCTTTTCAGGCGGCGGCTTGGGAGATGGGGTTTTCTCTTCTGAATCCGGCGCTGGGGCCGTATGCGGAGTTTTTTCCCACGCTGGCGGAGGATGTTTTCTGCCGTCCGGGGCAGGAGCTGCCGACGGCGCACTGGCGTCTTTTGTTTTGCCGGACGATTGATGCTCTAACATCCCGCCCGCTTCATCCGGTATGGGCTGCGGGTGGGTGCGCTGTGTTGGATATCGCTGCTTCGCATGATGGCAGCGAGGAGGACTACGATCTCTGTGGAGAGGAGTTTCAAAGACTCCTCTCGCGGTATCGACTTGTTGTTGCGAAGGGCTGGAAATTCCGTGCGCATGCGGCTCTCAAGTCGAGGCGGGACGAGGTGGTGAGGCTGTTCACGCCTCATTCGGGCATTCGTGCCGAGGTGGAGCGGCATATCGCCCTGGCCAGGAGCGGATGCGATGTTCTGGTCGGTCTGCATGTGCGGCGCGGGGACTATGCGAATTGGCTGGGGGGTAAGTTTTTTTATGGCTTGGATGCCTATGCGGACTGGCTGAAGGCCGCAAACGCACTCTGGCCGGGAAAAAAAGTGGGCTTCCTGATCTGCTCAAACGAAAGTGTGGATGATCTACTCCGCCTGCCAGGCGTGAGCGCTGGCCCCGGCGCGCCGATCACCGACCTCTACGCCCTTGCGGCTTGCGATTTTTTGATTGGACCCCCGAGCACATTCACCCTCTGGGCATCCTACTATGGAGGCGCTCCACTGCACATGCTCATGGAAAAAGACCAAACGCTCCAGATCGCGGGGTTTGCGCATCACCAGCGGTTTTGAAAAAATCCCTGCCCATTCTGAAGAAGCCTTTAGACTGGCGAGTGCTCATTGCGCTCGTCTTGTTTTTCAATTTGGCGGGTTACTTTTTGATCCCAGAAATTCTGGGCTTATCCCGTCAAAAACTTTTCCATTTTGCGGGGGTGGCCGCACTGGAGGTTCCGTTTATGGATTTGCGCGGCGTGGCGACTTGGTGCGAAGCCGCTGCGAGCGGAATCGACCCGGCGCTCACGCAGACAACGATCACTCTGCCCGACGGAAACCAGCAGCCTAACTTCCTGATGAATTATTCACCGGCTGTCGTGTGGTTTTATTGGTTGGGCTTGCGACCCGCCACAGTCTGGATGTGGGCCCCGGCTTTGATTGCGTTGCAAATTTTAGCCGTCTTGGGACTCTGCGGAAGAGTGTCCTGCCGACAGGCCATCGTCTGGACATTCATGTTTTGTTCACCAGCTTCGCTGCTCGTTATGGAGCGGGCGAACATGGATATTCTCGTTTTTGCATTTTTTGTGTTGGCTTTGGCTCTTCGCCGATATCCCTTGGCGGCTCTTGCGCCGATTCTTCTAGCGGCCGGGTTGAAGTTTTACCCGGCTGCGGCTCTTGCCGCTTTATGGAGCCGGGAAGGAATGAGGCAGCGGCTTGCGGCTGTCGGTGGTCTGGTAATCTTCCTCGGCATTCTTTTTTTGCTCAAATCCCAACTTGCGGGCATAGGCGCGAGTTTATCCGGGCAATACCAAAACGCATTTGGCAGCACTGTCGTGGCGGATTTGTTGAAAAACCACGGCGCGTGTTCGGAATCGGCCGCTGGTTTTTTATCCAAGGCACTCCAGTTTTTCGCTCTTGGGTTGGGAGTCTTGGGTTGCGGCACGGGTTTTTTCCTATCAAAAAAATGGCCAGCAGAAGTCACCGAGCGTGCAAATTATGCATTTTGGCTGGCTGCGCCTATGTTTCTAATTCTGTTTATCTTGAGTAACCAAATGGACTACAAATGGATTTTCTTGCTCTTTATGGTTCCTGCGGTTTTGCAGCTTTGGGATGGCGAGTTCCCGCTTTGGTCTATCACTTTAAAAATCTGGCTGGCAGCGGTGTGCACTTATTCCTACTGGACCTTTTTTTCCGGAGAGGAGTCTCTGCGGAATGCCATTTTCAAGCAGGGCGTCATGTGGCTGGTTTTCGTCCTCAGCTCTCTCCTGTGCGGGGCCCTCTTGGCGCGTGTGCCTGGTTTTCTTAAAAAGGGGGAGGCTTCTTGAGTCTGCCGCCGCTTTTGATCACGGCTGCCTTTGATGTCGGCGAGACGCCGCATGTGAAGTTACGCGATACGCATCAGCGCGTGCTGCATCACATGGAAGGGCTGTTGGGTTGGCTCGAGTCGTCGGATTTTTCCAGAATTGTTTTCGCCAAAAACTGTGGAACAAAAATCCAAGAGAAAGTTCTCTCCGACATGGCGGCTGCGTTTGGAAAGGAGCTGGAGTTTTTGCAGATTCCCTCCTCTGAGCTCACCGCCCGGCAAGGCAAGGGCTTCGGCGAGGGGGAAATCGTCAACGTCGCGCTAGAGCGCAGTGGACTCTTGGAAAAAGCTCCATGCTTTGCGAAATCCACCGGCAAATTGTTTCTCAAAAACCACGACCTTCTGCTTGTCGATCAGTGTCAGATCAGGTGCTTCCGGTGCGCCGCGCCGAATAGCGAAATGCCCTCCGCCTGGCATCGTCTCGTGAACAAAATCCACCAATTCGAAGAGGGCTCCCGATGCCTTGCCGACATGCACCGTCTTCTCCGGGTGCCATGGTTTTTTATCGGCGCACGGCCACAATTCTGGGTGGATACGCGATTCTATGTTTGCGGGCGGGATTTCTACTTGGCGAATTTATCGCGATCACATCGAAGGGTGCAGGATCGGCTGGGCTACTCGCTCGAGGCGGCATTTTACGATGATTTGCAGCGTGTCGAGGGGGTTGGTTGGATTGATGAAATGCCTCTCGTTTACGGCA
>Ga0315904_10012573_pt1 | contig 10680 bp, 8 predicted proteins | sample LakEriMetagenome_6_FD_203529 | JGI IMG/M metagenome (GOLD analysis project Ga0315904, IMG submission 203529) | Freshwater fungal communities from buoy surface, Lake Erie, Ohio, United States - Buoy 12 MA120 | ecosystem: Environmental > Aquatic > Freshwater > Lake | place: USA: Lake Erie, Ohio... | reverse complement strand
GCTGGCAGATTTCAACTTCGCCGAAGTTGCCGCCAGGGCCACACGGCGATGATCAAAAACGCAATTCATCATCCCCTGCCAACCGCGCCGCCTAGCTCAAACATCATTCAACTTCGGATTTCGGGGTAATTGAAATGGGTGGGCAGAGTCACAAGGGGCGAAACGTGTTCGCCCATGTCCATGAGGGGACCATGGAAAGCGGTTTCCTCACCTCATGGGCTTCTCATGGGCGGCGGCGGACACCCGTCTCCGCCAAGGCTACGCCGGGCAAGCTGTTCCGCCGCTCCGTGGTGCCCATCACTTTCAGTTGCACTCTCCCCACCCCTCACATCAATCGCCGCGCCGAGTGCGCGGGCAGGCCCGCCTTGCGGATCGCCGCCACGGTTTGCTCCACCGGATACGACGTCCGGCGAAACTCGAAGATCCGCCGCTCGCTGTCCCACACGGTCCACGACGCGCGGTTGTCCTTCGACCGCGGCTGCCCCACCGAACCCACCACCACCGCGAAACGCTTATCCGGCGCGAGAACGAAACCATCCTCGCCGCACGGTTCGCCAGGAGCCTGCGGGCGGGAAAACCACTCCTGCCGGTGCGTGTGGCCGAAGAAGCCGATCGACAGGCCGAGGCGTTCGAGCACATCGAGCGTGGTCGCGGCGTCATTGCTATCTAACAGATACTTCCAGCGTGACGGATCATCAAGCGACGCGTGCGCCACGATCGCGCCGGGGATATCGATCACCCGCGGCAGTGCGCCGAGCCATTCGATATCATCCCCGTCGAGTTCGCGCATCGCGTGATGGATGCCGGCCCACACCGGATTGGCGCGGCTCTCCGCATCGTTCGGGATGAATCCGCGGTGGCGGCTGCCGGCCACGGTGTAATAGTCATGATTTCCCTGCACGCACGGAGCGCCGGACTGGCGGACCATTTCCACACACTCGGCCGGATGCGGCCCGTAGCCGACGATGTCGCCCATAAACACGAAGTCACGGATGCCAAGCCGGTCCGCATCCTCGATCACCGCTTGCAGCGCGGGAAGGTTGGCATGGATGTCGGAGAGCAGGGCGATTTTCGGCACGGTCGGCGGATGATTACGCCACGTCGGCGCGCGGTGACACAAAAAACCCGAATGACCGTCACTCATCGATGCCGAGCTTGGCCTTCACCCGCTCGATTTCATCGGAAAGCTCGCCCCAGCGCGAGTAGCTGTTCTCCAGCGCCCCGCTGATCTGCGCGACGGCATTGGAGGTTTCCCGCAGTTTGTCGGCATCCGCCGCGACCTCGGGCGAGGACAGCGCGGCGGTGAGCGCGGCTTGCGCCTGTTCGTATCCGGCGATCTTGCCTTCCAGCGTCTCCAGCTCGGATTCCAGCGGCTTGAGCAGCTTGTTGCGGCGCTCCCTCGCCTCGGCATCCGCGCGGCGCTGGTCCTTGCGGGAAACCGCCGCGCCGGCGGTGGTTTTCGCCGCGGCCTGCGCGCCCGCCGACCCTGCCGCCTTGGCCGCGCCGCCGGTCTCCTCAGCGGTCTTTTCGAGATAGTAGGTGATGTTTCCCGAAAACAGCCGCGGCACCTCGCCCGGCCGGAACTCCAGCGTCTTGGTCACCAGCGGATCGAGAAACGAGCGGTTGTGCGAAACGATCAGCACGCTGCCCGGATAATCGACCAGCGCGCGCTGCAACACATCCTGCGACTGCATGTCGAGGTGGTTGGTCGGCTCGTCGAGGATCAGGAAATTCGCCGGACGCAGCAGCATGCACACCAGCGCCACCCGCGAGCGTTCGCCGCCGGACAGCACGCCCACCTTCTTGAACACATCGTCGCCCCGGAACAGGAAACAACCTAACAGATTCCGCGCGTGCGGCGCCGACTCGCGCGATGCCGCCGCCTCCACCGTTTCAAGGATCGTCCGCTGCGGATCCAGCTCGTCGGCGTGGTTCTGCGAGAAGAACGAACACGCCACCTTGTGGCCGAAGGCATGGGTGCCCGCGTCCGGAGTCTCCTGACCGGTGATCAGGCGGCAGAACGTCGATTTCCCCGCGCCGTTCGGGCCGACGATGGCCACCTTCTCGCCCTTGTTGATCTCGAAATCAAAACCGCTGAACACGGTCAGCGCGCCATAACTCTTCGTCACACCCGCCAGCTTCGCCACCAGGTGCCCGGAGTTCGGCGGCGGCGGAAACTTGAAGTTCATCACCGCGTCGTCGCGCTCCGGCTCCGGGATCCGCTCGATCTTCTCCAGCATCTTGATCCGCGATTGCACCAGCGTCGCCTTGTTCGCCGAGGCGCGGAAACGGTCGATGAAGCGCTGGATCTCGCCGATCTCGCGCTGCTGCGCCTCATACTGCTTGCGCTGGGTTTCCCGCCGCAGCACCGACTCGCGCTCGAAGTAGGAAAAGTTTCCCGCATACTCCTCCGCCCGGCCCTTCGAGAAGGCGATGGTGCGCGTGCACAGCTTGTCCAGCAGCCCGCGGTCGTGCGAAATCAGGATGATCGCCCCGGGGTAGCTGAACAGATAGTTCTCCACCCACATCTGCGTGCCGATGTCCAGATGGTTGGTCGGCTCGTCCAGCAGCAGAATCTCCGGCTCCTGCAAAAACAACTTCGCCATCGCGATCCGCATCTGCCAGCCACCCGAAAACTCGGCGCAGTCCCGCGTGAAATCCTTCTCCCGGAATCCCAGACCCTTCAGCACCGACTCGATCCGCGGCTTCATCCGCGAGGGGTCCGTCGCATCCAGTTGCAACTCCAGCCCGCCGATCTCGTCCAGCAACTCCGCATACGGCGAGGACCGCGGATCCAGCTTCGCCAGCTCCTGGGACAACCTCTCGATCTTCCCGCGCAGCGCCAGCGTCTCGCCAAAGGCCGACTCGGTCTCCTGCCACAGCGTCCGCCCGCGCACATGAATACCCTCCTGCGGCAGATACCCCGCCCGCGTCCCCCGCGGCATCACCACCTGCCCGCCGCTCGGCGGCACGATCCCCGCAATGCACTTCATCAGCGTGGACTTCCCCGCCCCGTTGTGCCCTGCAAACGCAATCCGCTCCCGCGGCTGCACCGTGAAGGACAAGTCGCTGAACAACACCCGCGCGCCAAATTCGACACGCAATGACTGGACGGAAATCATCGGGCGCGGAGCTTGCACGCCATTCCCGCCGGGTCAAGGGGAGCGTGGGCGTCCCGCCCGCCTCTTCTAACCTCCCGGCGGCCGGATGGCCACGCGCCCTTCGGAGGCGGCGTGAAACGCTGTGAATCATTCCTAATCCGCGTCCATCAACGTCCATCTGCGGTTCCATTTCTCTTTCCAAGCTGATCCTTCCACCCGTCGGGAGTCCTTTGGCCACTCGGGCCTCCTCCCTTCCGCCAGCACCTTCAGCCTGAACTCCGGGTGACCGACGGGATTCGTCAACCCACCCGCAACCACCTCCCAAATCTCGCCATTTTCTTGCCATTTCGCCATTTTCTCGCCATTTTCTCGCCATGAACCGCCCGATTCCGAAAAAATGGCTTGAACCGTTCCGCCTCAGCGCGGAATTGGGCGCCTTGGATTACGAGGCGGCTTTCACCCCGCGCCTGCCCCGCCGGACCGCCCTGAACCGTCTGAACCGTCTTCGCGATGCGGGCTGGATCGACCGGCATGGGGAAACCCGCGCGACGATTTACCATCTCACGGACACCGGTCGGGCGAAGCTGGAATCGGACCAAACGCCGCAGCCCACACGCACCAAATCGAAGGCAGCCGCGCGCCTGTCCACGGCAGCCGAGGAGTTGCGGCAAAAACTCCGCCTACCGGCCGCCGAGCGACCGGCTGTGGGCTATCAACCCTCGTTTCTGGATGCCTACCAGCCCAACGAAACCCATTACCTGCCGGAATCCGTCCGGCGGAGACTTTTCGAAATCGGGAACCAGACCGGCATGGCGGCGGAACCCGCCGGCACCTACGCCCGCCACATCTGTCAACGCCTGCTCATCGACCTCTCCTGGAACTCCAGCCGCTTGGAGGGCAACACCTATTCCCTGTTGGAAACCGAGCAACTCTTCCAGGCAGGCCGCTCCGGGGACACCCAACTCTCCAACGAGGCGGTCATGATCCTCAACCACAAGGCCGCCATCGAGTTCCTGCTGGAATCCACCACCGAGGCCGGATTCGACCGCCGGACAATCCTCAACCTCCACGCGCTCCTCACCGCCGACCTTCTCCGCGATCTCTCGGCGGAAGGCGCCCTGCGGACCGCTCCAGTAGGCATCGGCAAGTCCTCCTATCTGCCGCCCGCCATCCCCGCGCTGATCGAGACGCTCTTCGACACCATTCTCGCCAAAGCGCGGGAAATCCGTGACCCCTTCGAACAAGCGTTCTTCGCCATGGTCCACCTGCCTTACCTCCAACCGTTCATCGACGGCAACAAACGCGTCTCCCGCCTCGCCGCCAATCTCCCGCTCTTCCAGCGCAACCTCGCGCCGCTCTCCTTCGTCGATGTCTCCGAGACCCACTACACCGACGGCATGCTCGCCATCTACGAACTCAACGACACCCGCATCCTGCGGGAAGTCTTCATCCAGGCCTACGAACGGTCCGCCCAGCGCTACACCGTCATCCGCGGAGCCGTCGGCGATCCCGATCCCTTCCGGGTGAAATACCGGCAAGCCATCGTTGAGCAAGTGGCGGAAATCATCCGCGCCCGCTGCGACCGCCGCGAAGCCGTCGCACGCCTGCGCCTATGGGCCGAAGGATCCGTCATCGAAACCGACCGCAAACGATTCGTCTCAGCCGCCGAGGAAACCCTCGCCGGCATCCATGAGGGAAACTTCGCCCGCTACCGCGTAAGACCCTCCGAATTCGAATCCTGGAGGGAGTTATGGACTGAAACATAACCGGCCCTATCTCTCATACCAATTCTCACCATCAAGATGACGAACGAGGAACAACGCAATGGAGCGCGGAATTCATTCCCGCCCGGTGAGGCATGAGAATTCGATGCGGAATGAATACCAATGCCTTTCAGGACTCGACTTCGTCACCTTGCCTTTTGATCCCGGAGGGATCTGAGAAATTAGCCTTGGGTCGAGTCAGCGGGAGCGACGACCACCCGGGGTGACGCACCGCAAACGGATTCGACCCCGGAGTGGGTCGCAGGATGCAAGGACGTCGGTGGTGATGCCGACCGTTCTTGCACGCCCTCCGGGGTGCGGAGGGTTCGGAACTCCAACCGGGGGTGGTCGTCGCTATCGCTCCTCGACCCCCGGCTAATGGCTGTCATCCCTGCCGGGATAAAGACCTGCTGCTTGCCCACTCGCCAATCCTTCAAGGCATTGGAATGAATTCCGCGCACCGGCCGAAGAGTCCTCATGATTCTGCGATTTGGTATCACATTTTCGAACCCGGATCGATTTGCACCATTCCCGCCAGGTCAATGGCGGAACCCGTCAGCCGCCGATCTCGCCGACCACCACCTCGCGCAGGGCCTTGTCACGAATCTGATCCGCCCATTCGGTGGCCATCGGCTTGTTGCCCGCATGATTCGCTGAACGGGCATACGCGAGCGCCACGCGATCATGCTGCTCGATGGTGAGCCGCGAACCGCGAACCGCATACCACTCCTTGGCACCCGTAGGGTCCGCCGCCATGTATTCGTTCATCGCGACCTCGATCCAGAACAGTTCGAAACCCGAGTCGCCCGCGATCAAACGCGCCATCGCCTCCGCCCCTCCGGCCCGGACCTGGGCGCGGAGGTCCCTCTCCATCGCCGCCCCGATTTCGTCGGCCACCGCCTTCTTCACCTCCGCATTGAGGATTCGTCCGTTGATCTCCTTGGCCGAACGCCAATTGCCCGCTGTCAACAAATGCCTGGCCCGCGCCAAATCCACCCGGTCGTTCTGCTCCTGATTCAACGAGGCCGTCCGCTCCTTATGCCAAGCCACCGCCGCCTCGCGGTCGGCCGACAGATACTCGGCCATCGCCACCTCCATCCAGAACATCTCCACCCCGCCACCGCCGCGCGCAATCCACTCCAGGGTCTCGCGCGGATTCTCCTTCGCCCGCTTCCGAATCCGATGCTCCATCGCGGCGTTGAACTGATTGGTGAGAAACCGGCGGTAATCCTCGTCGGAAACCTTGTCCAACAGGCTTCGCGCATCCTCCAAGCGGTCCTCAGTGATTGCCCTAAGGAAGGCCTCGGATTGGTTTTCGACAAAGGAGACGGACGGCTGGAACACCGCCTGAGTGGAAACAGCAGTAGGCACCGCGGCATGACGCTTTTCATCGCAGGACAGAAGAACCACAGGTGCCAAACACAATCCAATCAACCGATGCGCACCGAATGCGTAAGTCTGCAAAAAAGTAGGTGACCCACCAGAACGAAGGGGACTGTATGATGGAGGTTTCGTTACGTAGTAGGTTTGATTGCTCTGGGGGCGGAAGGAAATATTCCAGCTATCCCGGCACATGACACTTCGGCTTCGCGTTTTCACAAGTGAGATGATTCGAATGAACACAATTGGAGAGGATGTTTCGTCAATAGGAATCGCCGCTACGAACGGTATTTTCAGCCTTCACGATTGTCTCAATCGCTGTCTTTCGCGTCTCCGGGTCATCAATCATTGCAGCAATTTTCCGTGCAGCCTCCGGATCGGGTATGCGGAAGTTCTCCACGCTGCCAAGCGCAACCGCATCCCGGTGAGGCCCACTGGGAAACCTGTTAATCCAGTCAATTGCGACTCCCGGATTGGGCGTGGCGACTTTGCCCACTCTCACAAGGAGTCCGGGATCGAAGCTTTCAGGCTTGCTCATGATCATGTTGGCAGCATCCGCCGGGCTTTTGGAAGCCCATGCTTCAAACACCTTGGGAATTGCATTTGGGAATCGTTCTCCTTCTGGGTCCACCCGTTGGAAAAGTTGAATCAACCTATCAAAATCCGTATTCTGAGTCAGGAGATTGGGTTCCAAAAGGAATGCCATTCTGGTCCAGTCCAGGCTGGCCTGTGACTCGGATCTGACCGTTCTGCTTGTCGACTCAACAAACATCGCCACCGCTTCGTCCGGTTGGCTTCGAAACAATCCCCGGCAGTAGCCGAATACCACTGAGCTCGCAGCTTCAGCCGAGACCTCCGCGGATTGATTCCTGAATTCCTCGAACTCTTCCGGCCGACACCATCTGCCAGCCCATTCAAGCCACTCGTCCAGAACCACCTTGGGAACTTCGGATTGAAGTGTGGATAGAAGCACCTGCCGCGCCTGTTCGGCTTTGGGAGTTTCGAATATCCTGCCGCTCACTTCGTGAAGGCATCCGCCGGTGGTACCGATCCTGATTCCTTGCTCCTCAAGGAACAGGCTCAGTTCATACAGTTCCGAACTACACATCAAAAAATCAATCGTTTCTGCCTGCAGTGCATCTCGCTCTTCAAGATGATCGTCGCCAGGGCCAAGATTCAGCCATTCGCGTTTCAACCTTGAATGATGAATACGGAGTTCGCTCAAGCGAGGCTCGTTCCGAGCAAGAACGTGAGAACCTGGCTGGACTTCGCGAACTCTCATCTTTCCAACTCTAGGTCGCACGTCACTGGTTTCCTGCCCATTGTTTCCGTGAGCAGAAACGTCCGAATCGCGAAATCGATAGGAACCATGAAGCCAGATTCCAAACGCCACCAATCCGAATCCTGCGACAATGAATCCGAGAGACCTTTTCATACGAGGGACAATACGATACTATAACGGAATTGTCTAGCGAGTTCCATGATTCATGGATTGGGAGGTGTGGTTTTGGGGTCGGTGGCAGGAATCGGACTTCCCATTTTGAATCGATCCCATGTGTATGTCGGCGAAGGCGGATACGTCGTAGCGTATCTTACCTTTAAAGGCACGGAAACATACCGGATACACATTCCATTTACTGAGCATCCTACTAATCCAGTGGCTTTCATAATCTCGGTAAAACCATCGAACTGCTCGCGTTCGGTGAACACGATGCATCCGGATGAACCATTTCGACGCACTTGAAAGTGTATCTTCATTTCCGAACGATACTTGTAAACCGGATCACTCACATCTTCGATTTTTGCATCGTGGTATTCGTTGAATCCGGCGGTGTCCTTCGTGGCGCTTGAATAGTCCGTGCTGATACGAAAGTGTCCGGGAGGCCATGGAGTTTCAGAACCTGATTTCAATCGCGATTCGAGGAGGTAACCTCCAGATTTCACCAATGCCGACACTGGTCCTTGCTCCACGGTGCTCGCACAGCTCCTATACCAGTACCGGAGCGAGCCACGCCAAACCATGCCGGACCATTGATTCATTCCGGGGTCGTTGTTACCGACTAGTTCTCCATTCTCGCCGACAACCGGAGCCGGATGGGAGTATGCTTCATTGAATACCACCTCGATCCTGGTGACCCACTTCCGGCTGCAGGTGGTCTTGGTGTTGGTTCCGGAGCCGCTCCCGCTCCCCGGATTCGCCAAGGCGATGCCGCGGCTGAGGATGAGGTAGGATCCTGCGGTAAAGGCGGAGGTTTTGAGGAAATTCCTGCGGGTAATGGGGTTTGGTTTCATGGCGGGGGTATCACTGCGGCGTGTAGCTGAGGTTTTCGGTTTGGGGCAAGGTTTTTCATCAAACCAGCGATTTTGTATGTTTTCAGAAATGTGTGGACGGATTCCGATGAGATGTGTATTTGCCGGACTTCGCATACATACAAACAACCCACCCCCCGAAGATTATGAGCTGGAGCGACGTGTTTCCCGTGCTGACCGACGAGATGGTTTCTGACTTCATGGAGCAGGCGAGCGACGATGAGCGGAGCTTGCTGGACGAATGGTTCGGAGTTCGACAGGTCATCAATCCGCGCACCGACGAAGGCAGTCATGTGGTGGCTGCAAGTTTGTTCTGGAAGAACACCCGGGCGGACGAGCCGGAGCTTCCGGAGTTGACGCGCGAGTTGTTGAAGAATGCCGGCAAGTTGTCACTGGTGCGTCGTTTCAGCCCTTGGGAACATTATGTGCAGCCGCTGCTCGACGGCGCCGAGTTGCTCGCGGAGGAACGTCCGGAGGTGGTTTTCCGGGTGTATCTGGCGGCGGACATGGCGTTTCTGGCGGAGGATTTCGTCGAGCGAAACTGCGAGGTGCATTTGATGAAGAGCGCTTCGATCCGGCACAACCCCGGGGCGATGTGGCGGTTCCTCGCGCTGGAGCACGAGGGTTTGGTGACGATCACCGACTCGGATCGCGCGCCCGAGGTGTTGCATGACATCGAGCGGACCGAAATCACGGTGAACCACGGTCTGGGCCATTGGCGCGTGCCTTACATCTGGGGCGAGAACGAATCCGACTGCACCCATTACCGCACGGTGATGGCCTGTCAGTTCGGGTCCTCGATGAGTTTGCCGGTTTCCACGCTGATGAGGGCGATGTTATGGCATACCCGGCGCGGATCGCTGCCGGTCGAGTGCCGCAAGGGAGCGGGAAAACCGGTTCCGGCATTCGGTTCGAACTGGCCGGACTACGGGTTTGACGAGTGGTTTCTCAACGTGGCGGTCTATCCGTGGATCGCTCTCTCCGGTGTGCTGACGTTTGTGCCGTGGAACGACCGGCGGCTCAACCATTGGTTCGCGTTGGATATCGAATATGTCACTTGGGCGAATCCCCGGAGTGAGATCATCTATCATGGTTCTCCGGATCCGGAGGAACCCGAAGCGCCATCATGCGACGCGACGCCCTGCGAATCGCAGGCGGCGGTGATGGTGGGGGCGTGAGGATGAGTTCATGGAGCCCCCACCATGAGGTTCATCCGCGAAAACAGCCGCTGGCGCATTCTCCGGTCCAACCGGCAGGAGGAGGAGTGCCTGGAGATACTGGCCTTCGTCGAGGGTTATCGCGTGGGTTCGGTGTGTGATCGCCTCGGTGTGTCCGAGGCCTACTTCCGGGAGGTGTTCGTGCGGGATCTCGGGCTCTCGCCGAAGGAATGGATGCGGTGGGAGCGGATGGTGGTGGCGCGGCGATTGCTCGAATGCGAGCGGCAGCCCTGCGAGGTGGCGGCCTTGCTGGGCTTTGCGGACATGAACAGCTTTCGCCGTGAGTTTACCCAGGCGTATGGGGTCTCGGCGCAATGTTATCTGCGGCAGCGGGCCCGCTTGAAACACTGGCCGGAGTAGCGGGCGGGGCCGTCAGGTGATTCTCGATGGATTGGGGCGTTGGAGTGGCGGCTTGAAGCCGCCATGGCTTGCAAGAGCGGCTTTCAGCCGCACGGGGCGTTGGAAAACGCCCGCTGCGGGTCATGGCTGCCCGGAGGCAGCCACTCCATGTGGTCCGCCGATTCGGTTTGCACAAAAAACCCCGGCCCGCTTGCGCGAACCGGGGGAACTCCAACGGGGAGATCAGGGAGTGACCACCAGGCGCACGAAGAACGGCGCGGCGGTGATGGGGGTGTAGGTCAGCGATCCGGCGGTGTTGCTGAGCTGCGGATCGTTGGACGCCACATCGGTCCAGCCGGACAGGTTGGTCGAGGTTTGAACCTTGAACTTGGTGCCGTAGTCGCCCGGGACGAGGTTGCCGCCGTTCGGCCAGGTGACGGTGCCGGCGACGAGTCCCGGATTGGCGGTGAAGCCGGCGGCGGCGTTCATGAAGAACTCGACGCCGTTCGGCACGCCGTCGTTGTCGAAGTCGAGGTCGGCGGTCTGTCCGCCGGCGTTGTCGTCCGCCCA
>Ga0315904_10012572_pt1 | contig 10681 bp, 17 predicted proteins | sample LakEriMetagenome_6_FD_203529 | JGI IMG/M metagenome (GOLD analysis project Ga0315904, IMG submission 203529) | Freshwater fungal communities from buoy surface, Lake Erie, Ohio, United States - Buoy 12 MA120 | ecosystem: Environmental > Aquatic > Freshwater > Lake | place: USA: Lake Erie, Ohio... | reverse complement strand
TGTCATGGCATCTGCCGAGATAACAGGAATAACTTTCTTAGGTGCGGCACGATTAGCTACCTTACCTTGAGCGAGAACGTGTGAGTCGAGATCTTTGGAGATGTCCTCGTTGAGAGATTGAGCAAGAGTATCAAGGAAGGTCTTGCTTAGTGATGTCGTTAGCTCGGGAGCCAACGCATCTATAGTTGTAGTTACAGTGGTAGACATGGGTGTCCTTTCGTCGTTTGTCTTACGCTAGTAAATCTTGGAAGCCTAGAGCGCGTCGAACTCTGGTGATGCGACCTAGAACTTTATAGGGTGTCTTTGCAGCACGTACATCGTCAAGGTCTGCTTGTGATACCTCAACAAAGATAGGTGTCTTGTAAATTCTGTAGTTGTACGAGTTGAGTCGTTCAACGATGTTGCCAATGTATGCAACACGTGACGTGGCACTTTCTAAAGCAAGTTCCTTGCTAAGGAGTGCGTACGTTCCGAACTCATTGAGAGTGAGTGTGGGGAATGATGTTGTCTTCCAGGCACGGCGTGGAGCTGTGCGGGAGACCTGGCGTCGATACAAAACCGCTGGAACGTTCTTCCCTGCGGAAGACACTCCATCTGGAGTAACGAGCATTTGGTAGCGTTGTTCACCGGAGTGAAGCTCTAGGTATAGAGCCTTTCCGACTACCTTGTCCTTTTCTGCCATGGGTGGTCCTTTCGTCGTTTGGAGTACTATTATATCAGGTTTACGAGACTTAGTTTCGCAAAGTCTGAATGAAATCTGAGATTGCTTCAGTTACCGCATCACCGAGGTAAGCATCGAGTTCGTCGAGTTGGTCTTTAGTAAGCTCGTTGATTTGGTCGCTTTCGTTCTCCATATAGTTAACCATCTCAAAGAGACTCTCGAGTGTGAGCTTGAACTCATAGACTACAGTGTCCTTAGTCATTTCCATTCTGGGCGTCCTTTCGTCGTTTAGGTATACGCAGGGCACTGGGATTGTTTCCGACTCCCTAGGGCCTTTCGTCGTTCAGGTGACCACCAGTGGACCCTGCGTATAGTACTATTATATCAGGTTCAAGGGCCGCGTTGCTCTTCGGCCTATCTTGTCAGAGGTACCTGCAGCAACTGCAAGTGGTACATGAACTCGGGCGTCGCATGGTTCGCCTAGCTTAGCTGGTGGCCAGCACCCTTGAACGGTACTATTATATCAGGTTTGAAGTGGACTCGTATGGGCTTTACTATTCCTATCTACCTGATATAATAGATACCACGGGAAGCCAAAAGGCTTCCGACGACACAACGACAAAGGGAAGGGTCCAAATGACCAGCACCGCAGTAAGAACAACGGTAACTGAAGTTACCGTAACAACAACTGTGCGTCACCTCAACAAGAGCGTGGACGCAATCGTCAAGGCATTCGCCAAGACCAAAGAGGACATGAAAGTTCTCGAAGCTCAAAAGAAAGCTCTTGAAGAGCAGATTCGCAACTTGATGGACGGCGCTTCAGTCGGATACATCAATGGAGTAAAGCGAGTAGAAATTCTAAATCGCTCACTCACCAAAATTGACCGTAAGCAACTTCAGGAAGTATATCCTGAGGCATACGCTGCTTCACTACGTACAACTGAATATACAGTTGTTGACGCTGAATAATCTCAGCAAATAAAGAAACCCCTAGCGAAAGCTAGGGGTTTTCTTTTTACTCTCCTGGGGAAATTACTCCAGCCGCACACTCGGTGCAGACTAACCAAACGTTATCTTCTCCTTCGATACAGATAACGCAGGGGAAGAATTTATTCATTTCAAAACCAACTACGACATCACAGTTTTCGCACTGTGCTTCCTCCAGAAAATCCATCAGGTCTGGATTGTCAACAGCGTGAACCTGCGCGCCTGTCTCTACAACGTATAGCTCGATGTGTGCTGCCATACGTCACAACGTATTTGGTCTACAGATCCCTTACAAGGTTCTTGACAACTACGCGCAGGCGTTCTACCTCTTCCCGCAGCTCCTTGGTTCTTTCATCAACGAGCTTGTTGACAAGGTAGTCAATGACAGGATTACCAATCGTGTCAACTGTTTCCTGTGGAATCTCCACGAGCTGAACATCTTCCTGTACCTTGCGAGGACGTCCTGGCGATCTTCCTGCTGAATCATTTAGCCGAACTCCAGGTACTGCTTCAGTTATGGTGCGAGGAGGAACTTCGCCAGCTGGCGCCCACCAAAGTGTAGCATGTAAAGCTCGAGCTTTTCCATTGCTTGCTCGTATCGAGCGTTCTTCACTTGTCTCCACTCGACTCGAGACTTTACCTTCTGCCTCAAGCTCCTGTAGGAAAAGTCGAATAGTGTTGGGGTCATATCGCTTGTTGAGTTCACGTGACACAAGCTCGGCTGTCTCGATTACAGAGAGTGGCTGCTTGCTTTCAGTGAGACAAAGTACGATGTAGTCAAGCAGAGTTGTTCTCGTGGCTTGACGTTGCTCGTTGAGTTCAATGAGTCTTTGTGGAAGCACGTGTCTCTTCACCGGAGTTGACTCGCCAGACTCAGAGTTTGTAGACTGTTGAATCGGAAAGCTCGCAGGAGAAGTAAAGCGTGCGATGTGCTTGATTTTGGGCATAGGGTCCTTTCGTCGTTACGCTGGAGATCAATTATATCAGGAACAGGTAACAAGTTCGGTAGGCCAGCCTTCGGGTGTTTCTCAAGGTCCCTACGCGTGTGCGTGCGCGTGGGGACTTCTTAGTACTTTCTAAGAAGCAAATTTTTTGCAACTGCAAAAAATTCTACACGCCATTTTGTCAAAAGTACAATTACGGAACAAAACGGACATACGCGCTAGGCATCAAGCTGGAACTTCCGTGTACGCTCACCAAGAAGTTGCAAGCTAGCTCGATCGGGCGTTCCGGACGCGTCGTCGCCAACCCGTCCCGTCATCCGTTGCCAGTGAGCATAGGCATGCTGGGTTTGGGTGTCAAACATGTCAGGGGTGTGATAACGCAAGCCCGTCACAATTACGAGTGCGTCCTGCACGCGCCCGATGTCCTTATTTCGTCTCCCAGGCCTAACGGTCTCGTATTTTATAGTCGGGGCAGGCTGCACTTCATTTTTTACAGAAATAAATTTTGGTCGAGCGAAAGCGAGAATCTCATGCCCGCTGCGCACCCGTCTAAATACACCCCGCAGGCTGGGGTCCGATTTGGCAAGCCCGTTGTTAACGCAGGCCTCAATGGTTCCGACCAGGCCGTCCGTCTGCCACCGTGTTACGTCGGCGACCAGGCCAATGTGCATAACTCCAAAGTTGTCACCCGTCGCAAAGTTAAAGAACACGATGTCTCCAGGCTGCGGATTTTTTACGACCCGTTGGTCACGTAGAAACTCGCCAAGCCCGCTGGCTGGGTATACGCAGGCCGGTATCAAAAAATTGGAGTCGTGAAAGACGCAGTCAATAAACGCACCCGCCCATGTTACTCCCGAGTAACCTGAACGCTCTAAGAACTCGTTCTTACTTCCCTGGCCCGTGTAGCCTAGCCACCCGGTTGCCGTCTCGAGTACCCGCTCCTGCGGGCTGGCCTCACTCGCCTTTGTACGCCGCGAGAAGAATATCTTGGATTTGGTTAACAATTGTCTCTGCCTCGTTTGCCCGTGCGGTTAGTCGGATATGCTCTTCACGAGTTGATGCAAGCTCAACGTCATTAAGAAGTCGGGCTGCATGCTCGCGCATTAAAAATGCGATCTCCTCAAGCTGGGTTATCACCTTTGTCTCCGTCTCCCCTAATAACCTCTGCGTCAATAACATTCTCGTCCGTGCTTGTTACCGTGACTCCCTGCGAGGCGAGGCTGCCTGCAACCTGAATCGCTCCGCCGGCGAGACGGTTAAGTCTCTCGGCAATGATCTCGGCCGCGGGTCTCTCATTCGTGGAAACCGTCGCGTCTAACTCTATACCGCCTCTTACTCCCGCGCGATCTAGAATCTCCGTAGATGCTTTTAATCTTACTGGCTCCGAGGTTGCATACTGCATCAGCTCTTCTAAAGTATCAACCGCATATGGAGCGGACTGCACAAGCTTTTTGCGAGCACGCTCGATCTCGTCTGAGGGGCGTTTGGCAACATGGCGGAGATGAACACGACACATGCCTGCGTCCTTCGGTCTGCCGGAACTCCAGAGCATGCAGCGGATGCCGTCATCCTTCATGTAGGTACAGCGAGAGGGAAGCGCGGTTGGCTTACGTTTCTCGGTGGCAATCGGGTTATCCTGCTCAGCGATCCACATCCGTGTCGCTCCGATGACCCAGGTTGGAACAAGGTTATCCGTCTTAGGCTCGGCAATAAGATCCAGGCCCGTTAGGTAGTCTGAGTTTTTATTTCCTGGATCCGACAGGATCGGCTTCTTCTCCTCGAGCGAGAGGAGGCGACGCTGCGTAACCATGTCCTTGGATCTCGCCATGATGAGACCCGTCGGGACTCCGTTGGTAGCATAGACCGTGTCCCAGCCGAGCTGGTTGGATCTAAGGATCGAGCGATTTTCAAATGTGTCTTCACAGACGCCGCGTTGAACTTCCTGGATCCCGAGAGCTGACAGGTCAGGCCGAATGTTGGGACCTTCAGAGATGTCAAGCTGAGATGGATCGACTGCTGCGAGAGAGTCGTCATCGTCCTTGGGAGTGAGATCTAACGTCATGCGTCAATTGTACACTTGTACAAAAAAGAAGACAGTCTCCGTAGAGTGGGGAGAGGACTCTCTACGAAGACTGCCTGTTCTAGTTTGTGAGGACTACGCCTTCTTACCGAAGGCTGCGTCGCCTGGGTTGAGGTAGCGAAGAATCACTGGGAGGACAGCCGCGAGGCCAGCCTTTGCGATGTCGGCTGGATCTGTCACTCCGGCCATGTAGACGGCAATTCCTGCGGCAAGAAATGAACGTGCCCAGGAAGCTGCCATAGCTTTTAGTTCTTTTGACATGTAGTCTCCTTTTGAGTCAGGGGATTGACTCAGGTAAATTCTACATGGGTGTTGGAAAGTTTATTTGGGAAGTCGAATGAGAAACCCGTGCTTTTCAGTGATGTAGAAACAGATGAATGAAACTGCTTTATTGCACCGTTGGAAGTATCGGATCTTCACCGCGAACCACGTCAATAGCTCGACGCAGACCTAAGGCATAAAGTGACGTGTCATCAGGTACCTCGATCTCCCAGTCGTCAACCATTGCCCGTAGTTTTAGGGTGATGCTTGTCTCCCATTTCTCAAGAAACTGGGACACAACTTCTTCAAGTTTTTCCTCTGTCACCGGAGGGTTCTTAGCTATCTCCATGAGAGAACGAGTCATCTCAATCGCAAGTATTTCTTTCTTCATATCTTCCTCACTTAGTCTTTTTCGCTACCGTCACTGCCTGGGGTTTCCAGGACTTGTTGCAAGTACAGCCGCAGATCCATAGTTTATCAAACCACGCGATTTCATGAGCGCATTGTTTGTGAATGCCCTCCTGACAAAAGCCACAGGGCTTCTCTCGATAAACCACTTCTCGGGTTCCGTACCAGTCACTGTGGTTATCCTTACTCGACACGCAGAACAGCTCCTTTGTGGTGAAGGACCTTGACCTGAGGATCCAGCATTATTGTGAATCCAGCGTCCTTGGCGTTTTCACACCAGGCATAGTCCTCACCCATGTTAACCTCGAACCCAATCTCTTCTTCCCACATCATGTGGCGGATCTTGAACCAAGGGCGAGGTATCTTTTCAAAGACACCTTGCTTCATCGCTACAAAACCAAAGCCAACACCGCCAACCTCGATTGGATCCCAGTCAATAAGAAGATCCGTCTTGTTGGTCTTTCGTGGTCGTCCTTGAGCATCAGGAAAGTTCACCGCGACCGTCCCGTTAGGGTGGGTCTGGTAGACTCCAGAGATGACGTCATGTTCAGACTCGTAGATCTTCATAAACTGTTCAGGCGTCCACTCGATGTCTGAGTCAATCCAAAAGATCTTCTTGTACGTGTATTTTCCTCCACCGATTTCGTTGGTCTTCCAGTTATGCCCATATGAGTCGGTGGCAACCATCTCACGAGTACTGGGGATAAATGAACCTGACTTATGAAGTAGGTGATATGAGATCCCCTTCTCGTTGAGAACCTTAGTTGTCTCAACCAGACTTGTGACATACTCGGGGACAAACGAGAATGCAGGCGTCGCAATCAAAACATCGTAGTGAACGACGTCCTTCTTGACTATAGGTAGATCGGTCACCACTCAAAACCCACCCAGACAAATCCAAAGTCCAGGTCAAGTCCGTATAGCGCTAGGTTAAAGCCAATCGCAAAGCGGGTAAAAGAAAACCCAACGCTAATGTAGAACCTTCCTACCTTGAAAGACTTACTGTTTCTCATCATGCCGCCGTCCTACAGTCATGACACAACAGGACGTCGAAACCAGTTGCCTCATCAGACGAGTAGCCACTTTGTGTTACAGGCACGGGAGTAACTTGTTTATCCGTTGCGCCGCACTTGTCACATTGAAGATCAACTATCCATTGAACGTCACGTCCTGCCGACAAGCTCGCATACATTCCACGAGCTAGTGCGTGCATGGCTCCAGCTCCCTCAGTCTTCCTCAGGAACAACCTTGTGTCCTCAACCTCAAGTACAGCTCTCGGTTTCTTGCACGGACATCTCATAGCAGTTGGTTTACACTCAACGATCCCTGCGTAGTTCGAGTGCTTGTTCATCGCATGACCGCAGATACATACCCGTCGATCTCTTGGACCCTTCTTGCTCTTTTCAAGAAGAGCTTGATCTACCTCACGAGCTTCCTCGAGAGATATTCCCAACATTGAAAGTGCGTCCTTAGCCAAAGTACAAGACTCCCATCAGGACCCAGACCGTTGTGACAAGAAAAGCAATACCGTTAAGCATGCGTCGCATTACCTTGTCCGTCTGTCTGTCATACCAGCCGTAATACCAAACAGTTGCGCCACCGACGGTTGCAATAACCGCTCCGATAAGCATTCCAAGATCTATCATTTCGTCTCCTCTCAGGTCACTTTTGACCCGCTCAACGTCCATAATATCACAAAAACTCAAAACTATATTCAACTATATTTTTATTTTTTCAACTATATTTTTGGATTCTCGGATACTCTACTATAGTTTTCGTTACCCCGTAAGAAAACTCCTTACGCGTATAGGAAATATAGTAGAGAATCCGAGTATACAGAAATACCAAATATATAAAAATGGTACCTTACTAGGCGCTTTTGAACTTTTCGAACTACTTTTCTCACCTAGTATGTCTCCAGAGTCCTACTAGGTCATTCTGCGCTTTTTGAAAAACTTTTTGACCTAGTATGTCAAGTAGATATTTTCCTCCGGGCGCTCGCTTTATCTTCCCGCAAATATCCAAAAATCCCAACATCCCAACATCCAAGAATCCCAACATCCGAGTATAGTAGAGAATTCAGATATAGTGTAGATCTCGACGAAAGACTCTCTAAAATTTTTACCAAAAGGTTATCTCACTTTTCCTATTTTGTCACATCGCGCTTACACTTTCATATTAGTATTTCGTCATGTTGTTCCAGGAGCAAACTCCTCAAGAGCAGACCCTCGCTCGTCTCCAGGCATGTTCCTTTACACTCAAGACGATTCTGTCTGACATTCAAGACCCCGAAACTCCCGACTCGCGGGTTGATCTTCTGGTCGCCTGCGACGAGGTTATTAACCAGGCAAACGCTCTCTACAATATTCTTTCCTCATACACCTGGAGAGAAGTAGATATGAAGTATCATCCATCAACTGAGGGAAAATAAGATAAAATAAGCATACGGGGAGACTTCTCATTGGAGTCTTTAGTTGTCACCAAGGCACCGCGCTCAAAAACTTGCGCTCGCTACTTTTCTTGCGACTGGCTATCTAGCCTTTACGCCTTCTTTGTCTTACGCGGAAGAGCCTCCAGCTTCGTCCGGCACCTCGCAAGATCCAGCGCCTGCGCCTCAACAAGGGCAGACTTCCACTTCAACTGAGTCTCAAGATCAATCATCTTCATCTTCTCAGGGCGGGTCCACAAATACCCAAGAACAATCCCCGTCCCAAGGCAGTACAGCGCAAACAACATCTCCAACAGACTCATCTTCTACTCCTGGTCCCACTGCATCTCAGAGTCCTCAAGAACCTTCGACAGACTCAGCACCAACAGGTACGTCGCCAGAGCCAACGTCAGGATCAACCCAACAGCCGCAACAAGAGTCCTCTTCACAAAATAATCCTACACCTGCGGTGATTCCACCGACTGAGCCAACTACGCCTCCACCACCTCCACCTCCCACAAACCAGGAGCTTGTTAACCAAGCACAGGCAACAGTAACCGCGCAAAGTACAATACTTACCGAGGTTTCTGCGACATCCGCTGCTCTTCCAAATCCACCTGCCGAATCTACAACCACTGCAATTACTACTGCTCAAGCAGCTATCACCGACGCTCAAACGGCTGTGACTGCCGCTCAAGTGGCCGTCACAACCGAGAACACCGCACAGACAACCCTAACCCAAGCACAGGAAACCCTGACCGCCGCAACCCAAACAGTTACCACCGTAACCCAAACTTTAACAACCGCACAAACAGAAAATACTCAAGCACAGGCGGCGGTGACAGCTCAAACTACGGTTGTTGCCACAGCCCAGGCAGACGTTACTCAAAAGACAGAAGTTCTTACCCAGGCAACCGAGGCGGTAACAACACAGACAGCGGTTGTAGCTACGGCTGAGACAAATCTTACTCAGGCGCAAACAAATCTCACAAGCGCACAGCAAAGCTCGACAACGTCAACTACAACTACCGAGACCTTTGCAAACAACGCGACAAGCGTTGTAACGGTAACAACAAATGGACAAACCGTTACCTCATCTACGGGATCTACCGGAGTTTCAATTAGCGGCAACTGGGAAACACAGCAAACATCTGGACCTGCGCTCGTTATTATCGATCCAGCTAATGACATTGTTATTGACGTTAATCCAAATAACGAAGGTGCTGTTACTCAGGTTTCATTGGGCGTGTACGCAAAGAACGGCGACACGACTATTACCGCCACAAATCAAGACGGCACCACCACGACAACCGTAATGGATAATAACGTCTCCACAGAAAATCAAGCAACAGGTTACACCTCAGTTGAGACAATTACCGGCACAAACATCAAGACAATTACAATTGCTAAGGACGCAGATTATTACATCGTTGATAACATTGCTGTCACAAAGACTCAATCAAATCCTGTTGATCCGTCTCTAACTCAGGCAGTAACAGCCGCGCAGCAGACAGTTACTCAGGAAACCCAAACTTTAACAACTCTGCAAACTCAACAGGCAACTGCCCAAACTAACCTTACCGCTGCTCAAACAACGTTGACCACCGAGACCAATACTCTAACAACGTTGCAGGCAACTGCAACCCAAAAGGACGAGGCAGTTACAACAGCTCAAACAGCCGTTACAGCAGCGCAAACAGTGGCAGCTCAGGCAACCGTTGCCACTGCTACCGCTCAAACAAATTTAACCGCTGCCCAGGAGGCTACCGCGCAGGCAATTACCGTTATGCAGGAAAAGGTAACTCTCGTGCAGCAGGCAGTTACAGTTGCAGACATTCATACAGATCTTGACTCTGCGCAAAATCAGATCAACGAAAAGACCCAAGAGGCACAAACAAATAACACTATAACACAGGCAACTCCCGTTATTGCTCAAGCACAGGCAGCGGTTGACTCTGCGCGCATAGTTGCAGACGCAGCATTAACCGCAGTGCAAACAGCGGTCTCACAAAACACGTCTGCTCCTACTGAGGCAACAGCTCAAGCTCAGGTAACGCAGGCACAATCCAATGTCGCCACAGCTCAAACGGCAGTAACAACAGCCGAGACAGCAGTTACAGCTGCACAAACAACAGTCACAGCAGAGCAGGCTCAGGTAGCTCAAGCTCAAACGGAAGTAGCAACTGCGCAGGCAGCTGTTGACTCTACAACAACATCTGGCGTTGAGGCAAAGGTTTATAACAACTCAGGATATAACAATGCCCCTCCGCTTCCTGTAAACGATAACAACCTCATCACAACAACTACGGTTAACAACATTCAATTTAGTTGGGGAGGCGGACCCGTTCTTGATACTTTATCTGAGGACGTTGCCGTCAAGTTTACTGGTCAACTTACTGCTCCGGTTTCTGGAACAGTTTACTTCTACGCTCCCGCGGATGATGGAACAATTCTTCAGCTTGATGGCAACACCGTTATCAATGACTGGTATGACAAGGGCGGCGGAGGCTCAGTTCAAACCTATAACGTTATCGCGGGTGATCCTATGGATCTCACGTTTTGGTTCTATGAAAACGGCGGCGGAGCAAACGTTAACCTTATGTGGAATGTTGGCAACGGCTGGCAGACAATTCCTGCAAGTGCCTTTACTCAATCCAATGCTACCCTTGAGCAAATAACCGCGCTCTCAACTGCAAACAATAACTTAACCCTTGAGACACAGCAACTTTCTCAGGCACAGGGAACACTTACCAGCGCACAGTCAACTCTATCAACTGCGCAGACAAATCTCAATAGCGCGCAGTCTACGCTCACCAACGCGCAGTCAACTCTTACGACTGCACAAAACGCAGATGCATCAGTTGTTACCGCCACGACATCCGTTACCGCCGCCATCAACGCGGTTACCTTTG
>Ga0315904_10012569_pt1 | contig 10682 bp, 8 predicted proteins | sample LakEriMetagenome_6_FD_203529 | JGI IMG/M metagenome (GOLD analysis project Ga0315904, IMG submission 203529) | Freshwater fungal communities from buoy surface, Lake Erie, Ohio, United States - Buoy 12 MA120 | ecosystem: Environmental > Aquatic > Freshwater > Lake | place: USA: Lake Erie, Ohio... | reverse complement strand
CGCTGTTGACCAGTCCGCTCACGCCGTAGGTGAACGTGGGGTCGCTGGCCCCGTAGACCTTCGACTGACCCGCGGTCGGCGTGACCGTCAAGGCCGCCTTGGTGATGGCGAAGGTGTTGGTGCCTCCGAGCGACAGGGAGTAATTGCTGGAGGCCAGGGACCCGAGCATGTAGTTGTAAGATCCCCCGGCCACGGTTTCACCCGCGATACGACCGAGCGCTCCACCGGTGATGGCGGTCGCGGCGGTGTCGCTGTTGACCAGTCCGCTCGCGTCGTAGGTGAGCGTGGGCTCGCTGGCCCCGTAGACCTTCGACTGACCCGCGGTCGGCGTGACGGTCAAGGCCGCCTTGGTGACGGAGAAGGCATTGGCTGTGGATGAACCGCTACTGGCTTGAAAGCCGGCGCCACCGGAATAGGCGGCCAGGATGGTGTAACTTCCGACCCCCAGCAGGGGATTGCTGGTCAGGGAGGCCGTGCCTCCCGTGACGTTGACCGGCGACCCGATCACGTTGGCGGGGGCGATTGATCCCACGTAGAACTGAACAGTTCCCACGCTGGGATTTCCCGAAACGGTGGCGGTGAAAGTCGCATTGGACCCATACACTGCAGTGGCAGGGGAAGCCACCGTTGTGGTGGTGGTCGCCGCGGCGGTCACCACCACAGAGTTGTTTTGAAAAGTATCTGCGGTTGAAGTGACTGTGCCACCGGCTGCGGTCGACCAAGTCTGCGTTACTGTCACAGTCAGCTTGTAGGTTCCAGCGGTGACGTTCAGGGGAGCGGTGGCGGAGATCGTATCTGCTGCAACCAGTTGCACACCGCCTCCCCACGATTTGGCGGCCACCGTGGGAGTGCCGGTTGAGTCCAGCGTCGCGATCAGCTGGGTTGACAGCAAATTCACGCCATTGAGGGGCTGGGTCAGATTCGTCACCGCGGTGTAATTGACGTCGAACGCCTCCCCAGCCGCAACCTGTGCCCGCATGCCCAATCCAGACTGCGGACTGGCGATGTTGACCGAAGTGACGGCCAGCAAGGCTCTGCTTTCCAGAACCTCTGCGGCAGCCGATCCATAATCGACAGGTTGTCGCCGGCCCCTCCGGACGTTTGCCGTGGATGCCCGCGTGAACAGCGATTGCACACAGTGGTGCCAGAAGTTGCGGGAATGAGTCAGAATCAAGAGGTTCTCCAAAACAATGCAGTTGGCAACAGCGAACGACCAGAACAACCGGACGGCACGCTGTCACGGACAGAAAAGGAACAAACAACGGGAACAAGCAGATCAGCCGACGGTTGACCGGTGGCTTGAACTGGCGCGGGCCAGCGAATGAAATCGCCACCGGCAACGGCGTCCAGATTGGACGGTGGCAGGAACGTGTCTCGCGGTGTCGTCGCAGACCTTCGAAACGCTCCCGATCCCACAACTGCCAACACGAAACCCGCCTGCTTCACGAAGCCGGGTGCGCGCGATCACGGGCCCGCCTGTTCTCCCTGGCGAGCCATCGCCATTAAGAGAAGCACCCAACAAGGTGATGGACAGACCAAGGCGGCATTGATCGACGCAATGAAGGAACGAACCAAATCGGAAGAAGCGAACGCCGGGGCAGACTGTTGAGTCAATGGGGGCGAGCCAACCCGATGAAATCTGACCCATGATGACACGCCGCATGCGCTTGATCAGCAGCCGCGTCATGGGCCAGCGCAGACGGTCTCGTTCGCAGGGTGCAGAGGCCACAGCGCCTTGCCGGAGCAGGAACCCTCCGATTCAACACAAAAATCGGCCGAGTGAATCAAGCCCCGCAGTCCCGAAGGACGGCCGACGCTCGAAATCTCGCCAGCACGCCGCGGAACAGAGAGAGCATTACTCTCCCGGACCGCTGGCAGTTCACGCTTCTGACTCGCAAGGCGCGAACATGACGAACTGCGATGACAGCCCGTATCTCACTGGTATCTGGAGGCGCTAAACACTCCAGGGAAAGATTTACAACACAACCCAAAAAACAAGAAAGTTCAGGAGCAACCGCCCGATCTCCGAATTACTGAGTCTGGCCATTCCAGAAAAGATGCTGTGGCCCAGCAGGCCAACACACTTCTGCGGGATGAATCTGCTGCAAGTATAGAGGGGGGGAAGTCGAAACAATCTGTGAATCGGGCAATACCAAGCCAATCATGCGAATTTCAGGAAATGGCCGACGGCGGGTGTCCGCAGCCTCTGGTTTGGCCTAGGGGAATAGTCAGTACAGCGTATCGGGAAGTCGCACCCGTCGTCACGACTGCGACAGTCTGTGTCGCGGAAGGTGCGTGTTGTTCGGCTGGAAATAAGAGCCACTCAAAAATGGCTGTCTCCGATTGTCCCTCGCGACGTTGTCCGTTCCGACCTGCCAGGCAAGGCGAGTTGCTGTGATGAGCTCAGGTTGCGGCAGCGCATGTCGGTGGGTCCACTCGGGCCGCCCCGATGAGGAGAGCAGGAACCGGCGACGAAGGAGGGGGGCGGCAATTCCTCTCGGGGCGTTCGGAGACCAGGGGATGCGGGAGCCGAACGGAGGACAGGGTCAAAGACCGGTGTCGCTGTGTTGGCTCGGCAGGCCGAGGTGCGACTCGCCCCGGTCGGGAGGCCCTTGGCGGGAGGCCCGCCGCGTTCGGCATGGTCGCCGCCTGGTCCCGTCAGGGCAAGGTGACTGCCAGGATCGAAAAGTCGTCGTCGAGGATGTCGGCCCCCTTCAGCTCGCGGCAGTGCTTGATCAGCCGGTCCATGATGTGCTGGGCTGACACCTCCCCCTGTGGGTGGAACGGCACGAAATCCTGATGGGGCCATGCCCCGCGGTCGCGCTGGTGGAGCTCGCAGTGGGCCCCGCAGCGACGCCAGTGTGCCGCCCAACTGGTCGGCCCGTACACCGAGCTTGCCGGAGATCTCCCGAAACGTGACAATCCAATGGGTTTTGGGTGCACGATGTGGGTCTTCCAAGGTGCACCTGGAGCACCGTCCCACGGGTGAAGGCCGAAGCCGGGGCGGTTTCCCGACGGCGCGGGTGTCTGGCCCCTGAAAATGCCGTCAATACGTCATTTCATCGCGGCCCCAGGCCGCGATTTCTTGACAGGATGTCGCCTCTTCCCTCTCCTCAACGCCCCCCCGACCAGAATCCATTTCCCGCTGAGCCAGCAGCGGAAACCCTGACCTTTTCGATCGACGGCGGGCCTCACAGTTCAAGTTGCCGGTGAACTCAGACACTATGGATCAAGTCATCGCTGATGCTGTGGTGTTGCCACCACCGTCCCGACTCGCTCGGGCGAGTGCGGTGAGTTTCGCCGCCTGCAATCTCGTGCTGTCGATGGTATTTGGAGACCTGTATCCGTTCACGATCACACCGATGTTCTGCGACAACCCCCGGCTGTATTGCGATTACCAGGTTCTCGACCCGCAGGGCGTCCAACTGCCTCTTCGCGACTTCCAGCTTCAGAGGAATTACGACGGGAATCCCATTGGGCTTGGAGCCGGTGTTCGGCCATCTCCTTCGTTGGACGAATTTGGAACTGCTCCCGAGGAAGCGGCCTTGTGTGCGCATGTTGCCCGCATCCTCGCCGCCCGCTTTCCCGAACTACGATACGTCGATGTCGTGCAGACCGTGATCGGCCCTGTCGACGAGAAACGTGTCGGCGTCGTCAAGGAGACACGGTTTCGTGTCAATGCCGATGGGAACTGAATTCCGTGCCGAACTCACCTCCAACTTCAAGCCTCATGTTGGGCAGTTCGTCATTTGGGGGTTGCTGCTGCATGAGATGGTATTGATGCGGGTCAATTTGCCCCGTTGGGAGGGGTTGCGCAACACTCCCGCGACAGTGTTTTCGTTTCTGCCTGTCGAGATTCTCATCTCCCCGCTGGTATTCCATTTTTTTCGGTGGCTCTTCGTGGTTGCAGGCATCGTTTGGATCCTCCAGCTGCGACTGCCGATTTCCTCCTGGGTGTGCGTGTTCGCTTATACGATCACGAGCGCGATGGTCTTCGAGAATTCCACCCAAATCGAGCATACGAAGAACCTTGCCAATATCGTCCTCTTTGTGCAGGCCATGTGGTACCACTTCCATGCGGGCGACATTCGCACGGCAGTGGCCCGTAACTCGTTGTGGATCAGTCGAATCTATCCAGGCTGGACTTACTGCCTGAGCCTGTTCTGCATTTCGATCTACCATTCCAATGCGGCCCTCGCCAAGGTTCTGGAGAGTGGGCTTCGCTGGCCGAACGGTTTATCGTTGCAGCTCTGGATCGACCTGATGGGACGAGAACACTCTCTGGCCAATCCGTTGATCCTTGCAGATCGCGGCACCGCAGCCCTGATGCAGTGGGTCGTCCTCGTTGTGGAAGCATCGGCAATTCTGGGGGTCTTTTTCACGAGACTGCGAGTCCCGATCGGGGTGGCGCTGCTGGGCCTTTACATTGGGATTGCCGAATCATTCGGCTACTCCTTTTTGCTGAACGCGTTCCTGGTAGCGGCTTTCTTCTTTCCATGGTCTGGAATCATGGACCGGTCCGGAATCATGGACCAGGCATGTGATGTTGCGAAGCGGAGATTCAAGGTCTCGATCACCGTCGCCCGCGGCAGTCGGCTGGAACGCATTCTCGGCTTTGTCTTGCCCCGCCTGGATGTGTTCCGGATGATCAAACTCTCAAGCCAGTAACCACGGGAAGGCAGCGGGCCTGCTCCCCGTAGCGAGGGGCCTGCGGGCGGGAGCGCAGGCCCGTCGGGTCCACTGTCCGGGAGCGTGAATGGCGATGACCTGCCCGGTTAGAAATCGCAATGGCCACAGTGCGAGGTGGTCCCCGCTCGCGATTGAGTCGAGAAACCGTCCCTGGGCCATGGTTCCCCCCCTGCGAGAATCCGAGCCCGTCAGGCAGCACGCACGCGCGGGCCATGGAGAATGTCCGTAGCCTGCAGGACACCAATGCCGCTGGGCCGACCAGGGTGTGTCAGCCGACGGTCGCCCGGGCGTTGCCCTGAAACGATGGCCATTGCGCAGCCAAACCAGTGGATTCAGAGGATTGGCGGGCGTCAGCACGATGCCACCAGAAGGCCGGAGCGTGCGGACAAGTTTGTTGAGAGCCTTGGCCAGGGCGGCTGCCGTCGAGAATCGATCGAGCGTGGAGCAGGAACAGATCACATCGAACGCAGCGTGCGCGAACGGCAGTTGTCGGACCAGGCTCACTTCATCTCAAGAGTCGAGCGCATGGGATGCGGACCTACCTGGGACGGCTGAACCCAGTGTGCCCGATGATGAGTCGTCGCCCGCCGTTGTATTCCAGCCGCATCAATCGCCGCGCATCCGCCCGTTCACGGAGGATCCCTGACAGTGTGCATCGCTGTCTGGCCTCTTTTGCCGGCACGGATGACAGTGAGAGAATCTCGGTGGGGGCAGAACGATTCGCCAAGGTCGCCGGATTGGCGCCTTGCTTATCCACCGTTCGCCAGACAGACATTCGTGGGATCGGCCAAGCGGGTGGCTTCGATTGCGTGAAAGAACGTTGGCTTGCGAATCGCGAGGAGCGCCGCGCGGTAGGCGGGGCCAAGCCATCTCAGGCGAGCTTCGGCAGTAAGATCCTCAAGGCGAAACCAAGCGTCGAGTAGGGATCGCGCGGGCTGTCTGTTCCGCAGGAACCTGGGGATCGCATGGTAATACACCATGTTTGGAGCGCAGAGTGGCGGGAAAAGATAGCCCTCACGGCGCAGCATCAGCGATGGGATGGCGCGGATCATCGCGAGGTACTCCTGAGAGGTGCGGTGGATGAAGGGGGGAGCTTCGTCGTCCTCGGGCAGGTCGATGCGAGCCCGCGTCGCACAGTTGTTCCGAATGTAGAGTGTCCCGCCCATGGCAAGGCTCTCGACGCAGTACCGCAATGCGGACTCGGCGTCGCCGTCGTCAAGGCAGTTGAGAACGCCGGAGAGCACCACCAGGTCAAACACGCCCAGGTCGAAGGGAGCGTCCAGGCCTCGGGTCTGAAAAATGACGTTTGAGATCTCTGCCTCCCGCGCCGCGGAGCGAGCGCGGGCCAGGAGGCTGTCGGCGATGTCGATTCCGATCACCTCACGACATCGAGGGGAGATTTCCAGGGCGATCCGGCCGACGCCGCAACCGACATCAAGCACGCGCGGCCGCGTCTGCCCGACAAGTGACAGGAGTCGCTTTCGCTCCTGTGAGTGAATGTACTCGACGTACCGCGCGTGTTCGGCCATCAGTGTCACCTCATTGCCGGGAAGGTCGGTCCTCTCACCACGTTGCTGCCAGTAGGAGGCATTGGCGGCCGTACAGCTCCGGTTATTTGTCATGCAGCGGATCCGTTTCAAAATCACAGACTGGGGCGGAGGAGCAGGAGGGGTGCTGTGGCTAAGGGGACAGGTCTCAATCATGGCAGCCACGTGCCGGCGCGGCAGGCGGTGGTGAGACTCGCCACCGGCGGGAGGCCATTTCAGAGAGTCATTTCGCGTTCGTCATGGTCTCTGCCGGTTTGCCTCAGGGCAGGGTGACTTCCAGGATCGAAAAGTCGTCGTCGAGGATGTCGGCCCCTTTCAATTCCCGGCAGTGCTTGATCAGCCGGTCCATGATGTGCTGGCCGGGGACGTCCCCCTGCGAGAGGAACGACACGAACTCCTCGTGGGTCCATTCCCCGCCGTCACGCTTGTGGATCTCGAAGGCCCCGTCGCTGTAGATGAACAGCCGCGAGTGCTCGGGCAGGGTCAGCTCCTGCTGCTCGAACTCGTCGTATTCGAACATGCCAATTCCGGGGTTGGTCGAGTCGAGCGTCGTGGCGGGAGATTGTCCGCCGGGAAACAGCATCGTCGGGGGATGCCCCGCCCCGCACCAGACCAGATGCCTCGTCTGGAGGTCCAGCACTCCGTACCACATCGTGAAGAACCGTCCCCCATGCTGTTCCATCTGGAATGACTTGTTCAGCAGCGTCAGGACCTGCGCGGGGTTTCCGAAGTCGGCCCCGGGAAGAGCCCGTGCGCGCAGCAGGTTGGAGACCGTCACCCCCAGCAGGGCCGAGGCCAGCCCGTGCCCCGTGACGTCCAGCATGTAGAGCACCACCCGCCCGTCATCGAGGGTGAAGTAGTCGAGTGAGTCTCCTCCCAGTTCGGCCGAGGGGACAAACCGCCAGTCGACATGCAGCGGCTTCTCGATTGGCTGGGGCAGCAGGGAGGCGACGTATTTGGCTCCCGCCTCCATCTCGGCACTCAGACGCTGCTGGCTGGCGGCCAACTCGGCAAACGCCTGGTTTCGTTCCAGCAGATTGAGATAGCCGCGGGTGTGATTGCGGATGCGGGCCACCAGCTCGAGCTCACTGGGCATCTTGACCAGGTAGTCGTGGGCTCCACCCCCCAGCGCCTCGGAAATGGTCGCCGGGTCATTGTTGGAGGTCAGTACCACCACGGGGATGTCTTTGGTGGCCCGGCTGGCCCGCAGGAACTTCACGAGGGTCAGCCCGTCGACCTCGGGCATCACCAGATCCTGCAGGATCACGGTGGGGTTGAGGTCGGCCGCGAGATCGAGCGCCTCGAGCGGGTTCTGGCAGTAGTGGAATTCGATGTCGGCGTGCTTCGAGAGCATCTGGCGGACCGCTTCCCCCACGATCCGCTGGTCATCAACCAGCAGCACCACCGGGTGCTTGGGAATCGCACGGCTGGCGATCGGGGTGGGGGTCGACATGAAGCGCTCCGGAAAAACGGGGGTTGGGAAGGGGAGGAGTCCCGTACGACAGGTACAACCGCACCAGACCCAACTCTGCCCTCCATTCCTCCCCCTGTCCAGAACATGACTCTGCGTTTGGAAGGCAAAACGTAAGTTAGACTCCAGTTTGACGGCTGCACCGACTTTTCGGCGAACCCTGGTGACCCTGCGATGAGCAACGACCCCCACGACATGATGCTCGAGCTGTTCCGCTCGGAGGTGGAATCGCACTCCGACATGCTCACATCATCGCTGCTGGCGCTCGAGCAGGAACCGTCGGCCAGCACTCTCGAACGGATGATGCGGGCCGCCCACTCGATCAAGGGGGCGGCCCGGATTGTGCAGGTGACCCCGGCGGTCGAGGTGGCCCATGTCATGGAAGACTGCTTCGTGGCGGCCCAAAAGGGGAACCTGGTCATCACCCCCGACGATGTCGACGTGCTGCTCAAGGGGGTCGATCTGCTGGCCCAGATTTCGGCCGCCTCGCGCGATCCCGGCACCGATTGGTCCCGCTTCCAGGGAGCTGTGCAGGGGCTCGTGGTGGAACTCAAGGAGGTGCTCTCGGGTGAGCGGACCGCATCCCCGCCGGCCCTTGCGAAATCGTCCGGCGCCGTCTCCCCTCCGGCTGCTCCGGCACCCATTGCCGCCTCACCACCGCAGGCTCCCGTGGAACCCGCCCCCCCTGCGGCCACCGCTCCACCGGCACCTCCGGCTCCCGCTGGTCGCGCGATCTCCGCCAGCCCGTCGCCAGCGTCCCGCGAGCCCGCCCGGCTTGTGGTGGCCGCCCGGTTTCTCGATGCGGTCGCGGCCGAGCCCCTGCGGCAGCAACTGCTCGCGCAACTCGCCCGGGGAACGTCGCAGGTCGAACTCGATCTGCAGCAGGTGGAAGACCTGGATGCCGTCGGGTTGACTTTTCTCGCCAGTGCCCGGGACTACGCGGCCCGGCGGGGGATCGAACTGCGCTATCTGCGGGTCTCGCCTGGGGTGGCGACCGTCTTGAGACTGACCGGCGTGACCGCCGTCGGCGGGGAGAGTGCGCGATGACTCCGGAAACCCGTCGGGAGTTCGTGCTCGAATCGCGCGATCACCTGCTGCATTTCGAGCAGTCGCTGCTGGCTCTGGAGAAGATCGACAGCACCGCAGAGCGGAAAGAGCAGATCAATCGCAGCCTGCGCGCGATCCATTCGCTGAAGGGAGATGCCGGTTTCCTGGGATTCACCCCCCTGCGCACCCTCGCCCATGCGATGGAATCGCTGCTGGAGGCATATCGCTCGGGAGCCGAGCCAGTCCCCACGGCCGTTGTCGAGGCGTTGCTGGTGGCCCGCGACCGGCTGGCCGCCCTCGTGGAAGATCTGGAGCATTGCCACGAGTCCGATCTCACCCCCATCCTGGCCCGGCTGGACCAGGCCAGCACCCAGGCGTCGGGGTCTGGAGAGCAGAGACTGCTGCTGGCAGAAATCGCCGAGGCCACCGGCCCGGGACTCGCCCGGTTTTTCCGCGACCTCGAGTCTGCCGGCGGGGTGCAAAGCCCCCGACTGGAGGGAGTTCCGGAGTTCGATCTAGAGCTGTCGACGGCCGCCGTGGTCTGGCGGGCAGTTCCCGCCAGCGCCGCGGCCGCCGAGGAGCTCGGGCGGCGATGGGGACGGACAGCTCCCGCCCGACCGGGGGAGCCGTCGACGTTTGAGCTCGAAGTACCCCTGAAATGGCTCGTCGATGCGAACGGAGGACTTGTCCGCGGATTCCGTTTGCTGGACCAGTTGGGGACCTGGATTCCCGACCGGCTCGAAATCGAGAGTGCTGGTCTCGTCCAGCAACTTCCCAGCCCGCTGTTCCCCATTCGCGGCCGACTGCAAACGCCGCTGTCCCTGCGCGAGGTCCACGACCGACTGGCGCTCGTCTCCGACGTCTCCGCCCCTCCCTCGGTGTCCGCCGGGTCTGTCGCAGCGCCGCCTCCAGCCGGGGTTCGCGAACCCGAGTCGACTCTGGCAGCGGCCAGCGCAGGGCGCGTACACGTAGCGCCGCGAGTCGATTCTGGTCTTCCCGCGGCGTCACAGGCACCGTCCGCCGCAACCGCCCTGGTGAGTGCGAGCCGCTCCCACGCAATTGGCACAACCGCACCGCAGAGCCCGGCGGCCAATGAACCCGCTGCCGTTCCTCACCCCACGACCGAACGACTGACTTCCCTGCGGGTCAATGTCGAACTGCTCGACCGCATGATGACCCTGGTGGGGGAATTGACGCTGGTCCGGAATCAGTCGCTGCTGGCGTTTGCCGATGAAGAAGGGGGTTCGCGGGCCATCATTCAGCGGCTCAACTCAGTCACCTCGGAGCTGCAGGAAACGGTGCTGCGGACCCGGATGCAGCCGGTGGGAAACCTGTTCGGCAAGTTTCCCCGCATGGTGCGCGACCTCGCCCGCCAATTGGGCAAGCAGGTTGAGATCGTCACCGTTGGCCGGGAGGTCGAACTCGACAAGACCGTGCTGGAGCAGTTGTCGGACCCCCTCACTCACCTGCTGCGAAACAGCATCGACCACGGACTCGAGATTCCCGAAGAGCGGGTGGCGCGGGGCAAGCCGGCGCAAGGGACCGTCACCCTCTCGGCCACGCCGGCGGATGGCCAGGTGCTGATCGAGATCCGCGATGACGGCCGGGGGATTGATCCCGACGCGATTCGCAACAAGGCGCTCTCGCAGCGTCTCAAGACGGCGGCCGAACTCGACGCCATGTCGCGGCGCGAACTGTATTCGTTGATCCTGCTTCCCGGCTTCTCGACCGCCCGCCAGGTGACCGATGTCTCGGGCCGTGGGGTGGGGATGGATGTGGTGAAGACCAACATCGAGCAGCTTGAAGGCTCACTGACGATCGACTCGACACCGGGCGAGGGGACCTCGATGCAACTGCGGGTCCCTCTGACACTGGCGATCATTCCGTGCCTGATCGTCGAGGTGGGAGAACACCGCTTCGCCATTCCT
>Ga0315904_10012566_pt1 | contig 10682 bp, 20 predicted proteins | sample LakEriMetagenome_6_FD_203529 | JGI IMG/M metagenome (GOLD analysis project Ga0315904, IMG submission 203529) | Freshwater fungal communities from buoy surface, Lake Erie, Ohio, United States - Buoy 12 MA120 | ecosystem: Environmental > Aquatic > Freshwater > Lake | place: USA: Lake Erie, Ohio... | reverse complement strand
GTTGTAGTACTTAGGACTTACCAATCTTTCGAATTCAATGTGCGATACAAAGTCAGATAGGAGATATTGAACTTCGTTACACATCTCTTTTGATATGTGATTGTAGTACCTCTTCCAATCAACAAATTCCCAAAACTCCTTGTCTTTAGGTAGGTCGAAGATATCTTCCTCACCATCGAAACATGGCTCGCTCCAGTGCGAATTGTAGAATCCACTAAATAGTGGTAAATATGTTTTTACTTTCATAGTGTTATAATTATATCGTTATTATTTCGTTCGAATGTGTATGAACCAATTTTTTTTGGCTCATTTAAGAATTCTAACATGTCATCTTTGTATTCATAAAATGTGTCACCATTCTTTGTCATCTTGGATGTATCTACATATAGAACTTTGTCTGTATTTCGAGGATCATGGATCTTGTATCTTTTATAATAAGTATACACATCCAATTCTAATTTTGCTAGTTGTCTTAGTTTCTCTTCCATATTATTCAGCACATAGCTCCCAAGGTTGTAGGTTAATAATTGTTTTTGTTCCACCTAACTGTTTAACAATAAATCGAGCTAGCTTTCTATTGACTTTTTCGTCCTGTATATGCGCGCTTCCGATTTGTTGAACAATTTCTCTTGGTGATATACCTAGTATTCTATGGCAGAACTTAACGTCCTGCCCTAGATAGAATGATTTATTCTTGATTAACAATGTCCAATTGTGATCGAATCCGTAATTCGATGAGATGATAATTTTCATAGTACTCGTATTCTAATTAATTCTAAAAATCTTTTATCCTTAACTATTTCTTCAATGGTATTGAATTCATTATTATTATAATCAAATTTATATGCTAACCTAATACCTTTTGAATAAGTATTACCAAATGAATCTCTAATTTGTTCGGTTAAAACTTTAACTTCTATAATTACGCAATCTGCATAGTGTTTAGATGAATTCTTATTCCTTCTTATCATTAAGGCTGGCAAGTCATAATGCCCAGTTTCCTTACCATATTTTTGCACGCATGCATTTGGCAAATCTTCTTGGAATAATTTAACTAATCTAATTGCTTCTTCATTAGCAATATCATCCCAAGCTTGCTTGTTTGCAATCTCTTCTTCCTTGAATCTTTGAATCTCATTTGTCTTTTCGTTCAATGAATCAATGTTGATTAGATTGAATCCTTTGTTTTGATTCCTTGAATCCTCGATGCGATTTAACTCATTTATCAATGTGTTAATTATCTCTTGCTGTTTTACGTTCATGGCTTAATGATTTAAAATGTAAATAGATTTATTTGATTTCGTTCCTAGTGTACCACTACACAATCCACATTTGCTACATGTTGATTTGAAGCCTGCTTCCTTGCTTGCTGGACAATTAACAATCCCATCCAATTTTGACTCCGTAGCAATGTAACTTCTATAGCCTTTCAACCTTGCGACAATTTCACCTTCGATATCATGTGTTGAAGCCATAAAATATTCGCTTAAATCGTTTCGCATCCATTGATGTGTGTAACCAGTCCAATTGTCTGCAACATTTGTCATTTCTTGGATCATCTTGATTGGATGTAGGGATGGTTCACCATACGTTCCGAATCGAACGAATGTTGATTTTGACATTTCTCTTGCTTGAAGAATCATGTCGTATTTGAATACCGGTACATTTTCAAATGTAGGATAGTCTTTTGCAATACTTTTCAACATGCTGATAAAACCAACATATTGGTTGAATTTGTGCGTATAACATTTGCCGAATTCATTGAATGGACAATCCAAACAATTTGTATCAGCGTTACTGAAGAAAGTCTTCATTCCATCGTTCGTTCCATTGGCAATCAATTCGAATTGCTTTCTACTGAATGTATATGTTTGGACAATCTTTCTTTTCTTATCTGCTTCGATCTTGTCGTTACTTGTGGTTGACTTGCTTATTACTTGCAATGTATCACCAATTCTGAATACTAATTTCATGGCTAATTTATTTTGGTTAATACGTGACAATTAGTCACGTTTCGGATAATTAATTTTCATCAGTTAACCTATTTTATTATGTGGTTAATCATTGGAATAATGTAAAGGCTATCTACCAACATAGTCATAATTGTTGCTATTAAAAATTGATTTCTTTTGCCTTTAAAATTCGGTAATATCATTATTGTTAACATGATTTCTATTTTTTTAGTGTTATTATTTTTAATGTTGCGTATACTGAATAAAGCAGTAGTAAATAAATGAATGTGTTCATGGCTAATAGTATATTTCGTTTAACGTATATCGATATTTCTTGCAGACATAATTAATGAAGTTATTCATGTGGTTAATGTCGTTAAAATCTCTATTTACCACTACTATATCTTTGTGGTAAGGTGTATAAAATTCAATTATTGCTCTCATCTATTGTTAAATGGAATTACTACTTTTCTTGTCTTGATTAATGTTCCGTTGAGAAAGAATCCCCAAATTTCGAAACGACCTTCGATTCTTAAAATTTTTGTTGACATGGCTATTAATTTTTAATTGAGAATAAAATACTTGATAACATTGCTATGAATCCACTTCCGTAGAACAAAAAAGCTACTAGCGTTTCATGCGAAGTCATTAAACTTTCATTGTTAAAGCTAATAATTGGTGTAGCGATTGCTGTACTTCCGAAAGCAATCATCATTACTAAAAACATTGTTTTCATGGTTATTAATTTAATTGGTTAATAGCAAACCATTCGCATGGCTGAACATCCGTTCATTTAATTGCTTTCGTCTATCTAAGACTCATCAGTTAACCTATTGATTTAAGTAATGTACTTGTATTGTTACGGATGTACTATAGTCAATATTACCATTGTCGTATTTTCCATCTATTGCACATCCCCATCCTTTTGTGGCTTTGCATACTTGTGCATAACTCATATTTGGCTTTAATTCACATCCATCAAAGTATTCTAATGCTCTTTCATAAGCCAATTTAACGTTAGTAAATACTCCTAAATTACCATCGTGACTTCCTATTACTATAAATACTTTCTTCATGATTTCTATTTTTTAATTGGTTAATATTCTTTTGTTTTTATTATTAATTCTATATTGATATTGTTACTATAGCAATAATCAATTGCATCCATATAATGAATAAATATTTTATCGTTTACTTTGTAATGATTCATGATTTCTAGTTTTTAAATGGTTAGTGCTTCCGTTCGTATCGCTCGAATAAAATTGTCATTCAATCGGAAGCTATTTTGTTTTCATAACATTTCGGGTAGTTCAATTCCCTAGGTAGTTCGACATTAAGAACTATTATCATGTCTGTTATTATAGTTTAACTTGCATCACGCTTATATAGATGGAATCAAACCACCACAAGTTATTATTGTTTTATTTTAAATGGTATATTATCGAAGCAATAGAGAAAATTTAGGTCTATTGCACCAAGGTCTTCCACCTCTAGAACAAGCATATAAGCAACTATTTTACGTCCTATCTTTTGTTTGCAATCTTTTTCACTTGCCGAGAATCAAAGAACTTTTAATATGCAATCTAAAAACTAATCTACTTTAAACCACTATTTAAATTGTTACTCCTCGAAAGGCAATCTATTTAGCTTTATTGTTTCAATCTACCTCAGCAATCTAATCTCATCAATCGTACATCTGAAGTATTGTCTTTAGCTCTTTTGCTTATATCAAAGATACGGCGATAATCTGATTTGTCAACAATTTTTTATTGAAAGATTAGCAAAATACGTATTTACACTTATAAACATCTACGTATTTTCACGTAGTTAGGTCATGTATCGTGACTGATTAAATTGCGTAAATGATTGTAAATGAATTAGTTAGAATGATTTAATATATCTAGTATTGAATTCGTTTGTAAATTGCGAAATGAATCGAGATGTAACCCCCACAAGCCAAGCGCGCGATATTGTATGCATATTTGGATGCATAACATATTGATTATCAGTCAGTCACGCACATCAAACGGATGACTGTTCGACTTTCTATTTAACATAATGTAAATTATATTACATGATAGGTTGATCGGTCCATCGTCCAGGAGTATAGCAGATCGGCAGATTGTTTGTTGGTTTCATTGGCAGATGTCAACGGCAGGCAGGCAGGCAGGCGCGCGCGAATGGTAGGTAGTTAGGTAGGTAGATTGCTAGGCAAAAAGCTAAAAATCTCAGCCAAAAAACCAAAAAGCAAAACCCCCGGTCAAATTTCAAATCGTTTTCCTCGCGCGACATTTTTCGTGAAATGGGGGTATTACCCAAAAATTCTACACACCTACCAATAAAAAAATACTTATATTTGCATTATGCATATATTGATTGACATACCTCAAGGTCTAGTGATAGGATTTGAGTACTATGGGCCTGATGAGGATTATGATTTCAATGAGTTACAGATCAGTTTATTAATTTTAAGATTTACATTGACATGGCATTAATGAGAACTAAGAGGAATGGTGAAGATCCAAAGAAGCCAACCTGGGATGATGTTTCAAAGAACGAAGCGATAAAAGAGCGCAACAAGGTTGCTAAGCAGAAGTATGAGTCTGACGTAGCTAACTACAATAGAGCGATGAAGGCTTATTCTGAGCAACCGAAAAACAGAGACTTAAAGTCTCACTTTCAAGGAGGTGGCAGGTATTTATCTCCTAGTGAGCTTGAGTCGTGGAATAAAGAGCAAGAGGCAAGTGGTTTGGCTAAGGAGCGTGGTGGTTTAAAAGCGAGCAAGGTTTATGTAAATAAGGACTATGGTAAGGAAGGGTCTAGTAGTTCTTTAAAAATGGATACTGGGAAATCATATTCTGGAGGACTAGGTTCGTTTCATGAGTGGTTAGGAAAGCCTGAGTCAGTAAAATCACCTGCATATGAGAAGGAGGAGAGTATTGATGTTAGTAAGTTACCAATTAGTAAGCTACCATTAAAGAAACCTATGAAGGTTGAAGGGAGGACTAAGAAGCTTGCTGTGTCGGAATCGACACCATCTGAGAAGCCTGACTGGGAAGAGCCGAGTGGGACTACAAGGTACAGAACGAAGTACAGTATGCCTGACATAAGTACGACTAGTAAGGCTAAGAGTTTGGGTAGATTTATGAAGGCTAAAGTTGAGTCGATTGGTAAAGATAATGCTCTTACACCTGGGTTGGTGAAGGAGCGAGGCAAGGCAAGATTGATTCAAGGTAAGGCTGGTAGAGAGGCCAATATGGCCAAGGCGTATTTCAGTGGATATGAAGGCAAGTCAAAATTTGACATTGAGGGAACATCTGAGGAGCGTGGTGTAATAGGCAAGCTTAAGGCTGACAAGGCTGACTTGAAGGAAGGTATTAAGGCAGTTAGAAGAGGGACTGCTGCTCCTAGTATTACTGAAAAATCTGATAGAATAGCAGGTTTAAGGGCTGCTAAGAAGGACGTTAAGTCTCAGATTAAGCAAGCTAATTTGGCTAGTAAGTATTTAAGTAAGTTGGGTCAAGAGGAGACTGGTGTTGTAGAGGGTCAGACTTTGTATAGAACTGGCAAGATAAAGACAATGACTCCAGAGGTAATGGCAGGTTTCTCAGGATCTAAGCAAGATACGTATGACCCTGATGCTAAATTCAAGAGTCAACTAAGCAACGCTGTCAATAACAACAAGACATTTGGCAGAAAAGTAAAAAATAAATAAAAATAGCCCTCCGATTGGAGGGTTTTTTGTTTTATATCACTATATTTGTGATATAAATCTAATAAAATGATAGTAAAACAGGTACATTTTGGCGATGATGGCCAAAAAAAGCTCAAGAAGGGCATCAAAACGATAGCAGGAGCTGTCAAAAGTACGTTAGGAGCGAGAGGGCGTACGGTATTAATTGAATCAGAGAACCATGTTGGTGGTATGACGGTGACAAAGGACGGTGTTACTGTTGCTAAGTCGATCAATTTGTATGATCCGACTGAGAATTTGGCTGTTATGATGATGCGCCAAGCAGCAGAGCGAACGGCAACTGTTGCAGGTGATGGAACTACTACATCAATCGTGTTAGCTGAGGCAATTATTGATGCTGCTGACAAGTATTTGTCGGAGACAGATAATGTAACTGAGGTGATTAGGGAGATTAACCTAATTGCCAATCAAGTTGTGAAACAACTAGATAGGCGTTCAAAGAAGTTATCGGGTAAGAAGTTAGTTGACGTGGCGACTATTAGTGCTAACAATGACAAGGAGGTTGGTAAGATGATTGCTGATGCCTTTAGTGAGGTTGACATGGTAACTGTTGAGAATAGTCAGACGACATCAACGTATGTTGAGATAATAAAGGGTATGAAGATTGACAGGGGCTATGCTTCTAGGGTATTTATCAATGACTTCAAGAAGCAGGAGTGTGTGTTAGACAATCCGTACATTTTGATAAGCGACCATGAGATAAATAACATCATGAATTTGGAGCGTATTCTAGTACCTATTGTTGCTCAGGGTAAATCATTGTTGATTATTGGCGAGTTAGGTCAGAACGCTTTGAATACGTTGAATGCAAATGTTGCAGGTGGTAAGATTAAGGCTTGTTCGATATTACCTCCGTCATTTGGTTACCGGAAGAAAGATTTGTTGGAAGACCTTGCAGTCGCTTTGGGTGGTGTATATTTCTCTGAGGACACTGGTGATGATTTGTCATTGATAGACTTAGATAGTTTGGGTAGAGCTACAAAGGTTATTGTTAGTAATAACATGACGGTGTTTATGCATAGTGAGTCGAGGGAGCAAGAGATCATCAACAGGGTTGACGAACTAAAGGACATGCGTGATGCTGCTACTAATGATGACGAGAAGAACTTCTTAAATGAGCGTATAGCCAATTTATCGGGTGGTGTTGGTGTTATATATGTAGGTGCGTTGAGTGATATTGAGCAGAAGGAGAAGAAGGATAGGATTGACGATGCTGTGTGTGCTGTACAGGCTGCATTGGAGGATGGTATATTGCCTGGTGGTGGTGTAGCGTTGTTGGATTGTGCAATGAGCGTGTGTGCATATAACACAGTTGCTGACAATATTATGCGTGAGGCATTGCAAGCTCCATTCAAGCAGATTGTCACAAATGCTGGTAAGAATTGTGACGAGATATTAATGAACCGACCTATGGGTGATGGTTATGACGTAAAGGGTGAGCAGTATGGCGACATGGTTAAGTTGGGAATTATTGACCCGACAAAAGTTACGAAGAACGCTTTATTGAATGCTGTGTCAGTAGCTACTACTATTATGAGTACTAACGCGATTATAACAAATGTAAGAGACTATGAAGGTTCTAAATAAGTTTCTGATTGTCGAGAGAATTCTCGATAAATCAGAGAATAAGTCAGGCTTAATAATGACAATGGAGGATAAGCGAGAGCTAAGGTACAATAAGGCTGTTGTTGTGTCGGTAGGTAGTTTGGTGTCTGGAATATCAGAGACTGACGAAATCTATTTCGACAAGGCAGCAGGTCATGATGTATTAATTGATGAAAAACGCTTTACTGTAATCCAAGAGAAGGACGTTGTTTGCGTTCTTTAAGTTCTTTGTTATGATTTTTAATTGCTATGGCTAGGGTCTTATGAGAGAAGGGTGCTGTCTTTAAGAATATTTTATTACGCCTTGTAGACTCAGGAATAGGCTCTAGTCCAAGCAATTTTTTATATATTGAGTTAATCATTTTCTTTCCTTTGTACGACACTTCATATAAGTGTGCTTCTTGGTGATTTCGATGTCGCCAAATATAAATCCAATCTTCTCTTAATAGTCTATTGAATCTATCTTTATCCCATGATAGGAAATTTGAGTATTCTGCAAATTGAGTTCTAGTAAATAGTTTTTCAGAGTACAAGAACATTAGAATTTCTAAATCGGCTGTTGATTTAAGTCCGTATGTGATGATAGCCCATTTTCTGATTATAGCCCAATTCTTTAGGAAGTCGTACTCACCTTGTTTACGACCATAAATTTTATTATTTTCACGTCTATGCGTGACTTTCTTTTTAACTTTAGGAATCATTTTATTATATTTGTAAAAACAAAATTATGAAAAAGATCGTAGAAAAGAAAACTGGCGAGAAATATGCTAGTAAATCTGCAAAGGCTAAGCACGAGAAGTCTGAGTCTAAGAAAGAAATGATTAAGGAGTACGGTATGAAGGCTGCTCTGAAGAAAATGTCTAAAAAATAAAAGTTATGAGAAAAGTAAAATTACAACCTAAAAATGGTAGCAAGAAAGAAATGTTTATTCCTGCCAAAATTCAAGACAGTATTAATTTTTATCAAAAACAGATAGAAAAAACTACAGGACCTAAAAGTAGTGGTGTCATTAAAGGAAAAGAAAAGGAATTTGAAAAGGCAGCTAAAAATTTAAATAGACAATATGAGAAAGCTGGCATAAAGGGAATGGTAAAATTTAATGTTCTTAATAGTAAGAACAAAAAATGAAAGACCCAAGATTAGAGCGAGCAGGCGTTGAGGGATTTAATAAGCCCAAGCGAACTCCCAGTCATCCGACCAAGAGTCACATTGTTGTGGCCAAGGAAGGTGATCGGATTAAGACAATACGTTTCGGCCAGCAGGGAGTAAAGACCAATCAAACGGTAGGTCAACGTGAGGCTTTTAAGAGCCGTCACGCCAAGAATATCGCTAAGGGTAAGATGTCGGCAGCATATTGGGCTGACAAGGCTAAGTGGAGTCCTAGCGAAACAAAAAGCCCAAGTAAGAAATGGAAAAAGGGGTAGCTAAAAAATCCAACCCAGTATTATGGAATCGCATTGTGTCTAGCGTTAAGTCAGGCACAAAGGGTGGTGATGCAGGCCAGTGGTCAGCTCGCAAAGCACAATTGGCTGTTGCTAAGTATAAAGAAGCTGGTGGTAAATATTCAGGCAAGAAGTCCTCTGACAACAGCCTGTCCAAATGGACAAAGCAAGAGTGGGGCACGAAGAGTGGTAAGCCAAGCAAGGAGACTGGTGAGAGGTATTTACCTAAGAAGGCGATTGCTGCGTTGAGTCCTGCTGAGTACGCTGCAACTACAAGAGCAAAACGTGAGGGTGGTGGTGTAGGATCAGTTGTTCCACAGCCCAAGAAGATAAAAAGTAAAACTGCTAAATATAGATAATTATGGAATACGATAAAATACCATTTAAGAATTCTGCAATAAAAAAATTCTTACCTAGAAGAGAAAAAGTTGTTGAAAAATATCCAGGTTCTAAAGATATAGAAATAACAAGATATAATCCTATAACTGGAAAGGGAGTTACAAAGTTAAAACAGATTGAATATAAGACTGATGAATCACCTAGAAGAGTTTATAAAAGTAAAGAGGTAGTTAGGAGAGATAAGGATTTAAATTGGAAATCTTATAATCAATCTCAGAAATTATTTGTAGGTGGTAAAAAAGTTAAAAGCGAAAACAAATATACTACTTATGATGGGAAAGAGTAAGACATCAAAATACTACGCAGAGAATCCTAAAGCTGCTGAGAAGAAACGTGAATATCAGATAATTATGGAATACGATAAAATACCATTTAAGAATAATGATATAGATTTTTTTGGAGGTAAAAAGAAAAAAATAAGAAACATGAGGCAAGAAGGTCAATATGTTGAATTATCTCCAGGTGAACAATCGACACATTTAATGTTTCATAAAGGCAAAGAGGTTTTTCCATCAGTATTCCCTAAAGATAAAAATACTAAATCGCATGATCCAAAAGATTGGCTTGATTTACCAAATAGAGAAGAGGCTTATGCTGAAGCTAAAAAAAGAGGAGAAGTAGTTAAATTTGCTACAAAAAGAAGAGCAGAAAAAATGGGAATGGGTGCTTGGAAGCAAGGAGAAGCAAAAAAAGAAGCTATGAGAAATTATAGACAATTTAAAAAAGAGCAAAGAAATAAATCTAATGGGAGCAAGTAAAACATCAAAATATTACGCAGATAATCCTAAAGCTGCTGAGAAGAGGCGTGAATATCAACGTGAGTTGAACGCTACTCCTGAGCGCAAGAAATACAGAGCTGACCATGTAAAAGCAAGAAGAGATGCTGACTTATATGGTAAGGGAGGTCCTGACATGAGTAAGAAAAAAAATGGTAACTTTGTAAAAGAGAATCCTTCGACTAATAGAGGTCGAAACGGAGCAAATGGTAAGAGTACTAAAAAATAAAAGATATGCCTAATTTAAAATTACAAACCAGCAGAGCTGCTGCTGTAACGCCAAGTGATACTGCTAACATCCCATTTCCTGGTGATGCAACTGCTGCGCCAAACACTGCGCAGTGGCCATGTGTATTATATGTAGGTACAGGTGGTACGTTAGACATCAGAACGGCTGATGGTGATGACGTTTCGTTGATTAATGTTCCTGATGGTACGTTTATTCCGATTCAAGTAATACGAGTATTTACTACTTCAACAGCTGACGATATAATCGCGCTTTGGTAATTTATGGCAATACAGATATCCATATCAAACGCTATAGGTTCTCGTTATAGGGGTAGTGTTGTGCCTCCTATTGACCCCGATGCACAAGCATTCATAACAGCTGCTTCAATAACTGACCCTACTCAACAAAGTGCTATTAATCAATTAGTAGTTGACTTGAAAGGGTATAACATTTGGACAAAGATGAAAGCAATTTACCCATTTTGTGGGTCTACAGCTTCGCAACATAAATGGAATTTGAAAGACC
>Ga0315904_10012564_pt1 | contig 10684 bp, 19 predicted proteins | sample LakEriMetagenome_6_FD_203529 | JGI IMG/M metagenome (GOLD analysis project Ga0315904, IMG submission 203529) | Freshwater fungal communities from buoy surface, Lake Erie, Ohio, United States - Buoy 12 MA120 | ecosystem: Environmental > Aquatic > Freshwater > Lake | place: USA: Lake Erie, Ohio... | reverse complement strand
ATTATAGATTTTATTACACAAACACAGGTAATAAGTGCAACCGATAAAGCATTGCGTTTAGCAACTAAACCATCGGCGGCAGAAGCTGATGCAATGTTTAAAAAAGCGTCTAAAGACATAGCTGATTATTTTAAAATTAATGCTTCGACTAAAGCACCGGGTGCATATGTTAGATTTGAAAACGTTGCAACTGACTTAAAATTATCTTCAATACTCAAAAACAATAATACGATAAAATTACTTGAAGAAAAAGAATGGAGTTATGACGAAGCATTGCGACAAGCTAACGAAGATCGTGCAGCTGCTATAGCTGAAGAAAGTATTGTAGGTACATCGGATATAATATTCTGGGGAACTCTTGCACTAAGCGGATTAGCGGTATATGCTAGTTATAAATCTGGAAAAGGATTATTAACTTCAATACTAGGATTTAGCGCAAAAGACGGATGGGGTGCATTATGGAAAAACGGATTTAGCTTCAAAAAATGGAGAGAAATGCTAGGTACTGACAAAGGATTAAAGGCTTTAGAGAGGTTCGGAATCACTTTAACTAAAACGGAACTTGAAAACATGACTCGCGCATGCGTAGTAAGATCTCAAGGAGAAATTGATAGAATATTGTATTTAGTTCGTATGGGAGAACTTAATCCAAAAGAAGCAATTAAAATGTTACGTAATTTAACTCCAGATACCTTAGAAAAAGAATATTTAGCTTTATTGGACATATGGAAAACGGGAATACCAAAAGGTACTTCCGCAACACAAGCTGGCGCTGCTGCTAGCACCGGGGCTCAATCAATGACACGTGCGCAATGGGCAGCTCAATATCCAAACGTAACGCCGGAACAATTTGAGAAATTAAATTTAACCGATCGATATTATTTACAAAACGTAAATCCGTTGGCAAAATATAACTATCGTACTCAATCAATAATAAGAACTTAAAAAACGTAAATTAATTAATTTCTTTTAACGAAACCATTTAAAAAGTCTCGTTGTCGTTGTATTGCATCTTCTAACGTAGATTTTCCAGTTTGTGTTCGTTTCTTTGAATTGTTTGAGTTAGTTCCGACAGAGCTAGATGATACATCATTTGTAACGCCGTTTCGTGTTTTTCTAGTTTTACTATCCGTTCCGTTATTATCTGCATTGCTTGTTCTGCTGTCTGTATTGTCAATTGCGCTTGTAATTGTTGGCCTTCTGTAGTTTTTAGAAATGCGTTCACTTTCTTTGATCGTTGCAATTCGTCGTTGGATTTCTTCGTTTCCGAGTGATTTTGTTTCTTCGTAGTAGATGTATCCGACGTGATAATCGGTTTTGACGTTTTGAATTTGGATACCACACGGATAACGAACCCCTTCACACGACTCCACAGTATATTGAATACCCCAAGAATTTTGTTTTGTTTTTGTAACATAACCATATTGCTTTTGTCCCATCCAGAAAAAGAAAACTGCAGCTCCGGGTTGAAACTGCAGCTTATTAAATTTTTCTTGAAGTTTATCAGAAATTTTTTGTTTTTTTGCCATTTTAATTGAAACAAAGACCCGTAGAAAAATCTATTATGCGAAATATTCTTAGATATTTAGTTATTTTATCTTTACGAAATGATTTTTCTAAAAGCAAGTCTCTTCGAAGAATGTATCCCGTTTCTACGAATTTATATACTACGTGCCGCAATGCTTTAAGACTATTCGATTCGATCATTATATTTTCATCATCGATCAATACATCAACTCGTTCTACATCTTTGATATCATCCGAACCATACGGCATGAAATCAATTTGTTCGTGTTCTGCCGCTTCTTCTTGTATGATGGTTTGCCGTACTGATTCAAAAAACGTTCCTAAATCAATTCCAGCATATTTTTGTTGTTCTGCAGAATAAATATCAAACAAATAACTTACTTGTTCTTCAGGAGACAAGGTTAAATAGTATTGATATTCTGAGTAATTTACATGCATGTGTGAGAGTATTGTTTTCATATCCCAACCTTTTTTATTGTAAATAAATCTAGAATCTGTTGTTCTGTTAATTGTTTAGTAACGGCTATTTTAATTAAAGCATCTTCAAAATCCGTAGCATGTACAGATCCAACAATTTCTTGGGTTGAATCTGTTTTATATGCGTACGAATATGTATTCATGCTTTTTATTATAAATATAAACCTAACTCATAAGCACGGAGCGAAGATGTCGTTGCTTCTGACAAAGTTTCGGATAATTTTCTTAATTCATGACGTTTCAAAGAAAATGTTTGAGATTTTATTCTAACATCATACATATCCGTACGATTTCCAGAAACATAAGCTTCATCCATCATAGTACGAACAAATTTAGAATAATTAGTTAAATCTTTGTATGTTAATGGTATAGATTGATTGTAAATTTTTAATTCTCCAATATGGGTATTCATTGGATCTGTTTTAAAATTTTCTTCTGAAATCTTTTCGGCAAAAACAAAATCTAACGTAGACCATATCGCTCCGTATTTTTCTTGATATTGTTCACTAATAGCCCATGGGTGATTAATACTTTTCATGTTTATTGATGTTTATAAATTGTTACTGTGTATATATCTTTTGAATAATTGTGTCGTATGTTAACAAATTGATACTTTTCTAAAAGCATATCCATTATTAAGCCAGGATGCACATAAAAGAAACCTTCATGTATATTATTATTGATTGGAGATAATAAATTGAAAGCGACTGCGTGATTTGCTGCGTTATACATTTTATCTACATCTGCAAACAATTTATGCAAATCATCATCTTCATTTTCACATTTTCTTTGTGTGAAATATCCAGAAGCTACAACCCAATCATGATTGTTTAATTCAGCATTTTCAAATGTACCAACTAAAATATCTAAATCGTATTTTTGTTTAGCTAAATCTGCCATAATAGGATTATGATCTAATCCGGTATATGCAAATACATGATCGTGAATTTCCGATAAATAACCATAAAGATCACCTCTGCCACATCCTACATCCAATACGGTAAATGCGGTAGCATCGAAACCCATTATTAAGTTTTGAAACAAGAAATTTTGTTCTGCTGTGCTATTATAACCTACAACTGCAGGACTATATAACATGTAATCCGGATCGGTATCGGCTTTCAATGTGTCTCGGCGAGAATATTCAGGATCTTCACCGTATACGATTTTTTGTATTTTAGTTTGTAGTGCTTTTAAGGCATTCATAAAACTTTGTTATAAAAGATATAATTTAGATTAATTAAGTTCATTACATGTTTGATTTTGGGGCTTACGCTCTAACAATTGGTAATTGATTTGTTTCAAACAATGTAGAATAATTCATAGTAGGCGTTATGATGCCAGAATCGCAAAGTTTTTCGGTTAACTCTTTGTTGATAAAGGTTTTTTTGCTTTTTGAAGTATTAACCATGGTCATTGCAGATCTATTTTCAAACAAGATATCATACATTGTAGATTTATTAACGATAAATTTGTCTAAAACAATAGCTACATGATTTACGCCTTCGTGTGTAACGATAACGGGAGTTCCAGTTTTGTAAGACATTATTCTAGAATTTTAATGATTTTACTTGCATTAACTGCTTTTACTTCGAAATCGAAATTGTACCCTTGAAAGTCTTTAACCACTTTAGCTTCTGCTTCCGTCACAGACATTGCTTCTACTAAATAAGTTTCAGTTACTTTTTTCTCTTTTGTACCTTTCGGGGTATCGAATTCTTGTGTTAATTGTACTTTTGCGGTATAATAACTCATTTTTTAAAAATTTAAAGGTTTATAACTTATTATAAATATAAGAAAATAATTTGAATAATCAAATATTTGTTCGATTTATCTTTTTATGAATTCTTGCAAAGATTTTTTCTTTTTGTAGTGGTCAAATGACTTGCGTATCTCTGCTGGTTTCATTTTTAATGAAGTTTGAAGCGCATATATAACGTCTACTATCATATCGATGCGTTCTGAAGCAGTTTTTGGTGCATTTTTCATGCGATTAATGATTTTTTTCAAATCTTTTAAATATTCTGCAGGTACTTCGTCGATAATTTTTACTGTTTTCTTGATTTTTTCGCTTTTTTCTGAAGTTTTTGCTTTAGATTTACCTTCAACAAGCAAATTTTGTGCAATTTTTGCAGATTCTCGCAAAACATCACCATATTTTACTACCCAAGCTACTTCCGGGCCCGGTCCTCCTGGAGGCGGGGCACCTCCCGCTGCTCCTCCGCCGCTGCCTTTTTCAATTTTTTCTTTGTCAGCAGCGCCTAAACCTTTAACATCATCCAAACTAAGCTGCAATTCTATGGTGTAATCGTTGTTACGGCCCCATCCCGTATAAGGAACTAGTTTAATTACTTCTTGTTTTAATAAATTTAATAAGATTCCAGGAGTTAAATTGAATTCTTTACCACTTCTAGCTAAAAATTCACGTATACCGATATCAGAAACGGAATAAATGATGCCTAAATGTGTAGAACCATAGGCATCAAATTTTCCTAAAAACTTTTCTTCTGCTGGAGTAAACAATGAATCAACAGCATCTTTACTAGCATTGTCAGTTTCGCGCTCCGATTGTTCTCGAAGCATCAATTTCAATGTAGTTTCTACTCTTTGATTCAATGTTTTTTTCATATTACAATGCTTTAGTTTCAGCCAATTGAGTTGAACGATATTTTGTTGCTAATTTTTTTAATTCATTGATAGATTTTCTAGCTATAACTCCTGCTTTCTTAACTCCTTTTGCTTGAAATCTGTCATGGTTTTCTTTGAATGTTAACCAATGTGATTCCATTACTTCGTAAATTTCTTGTGATGTCATATTAACCTTTTTTATTTATTATAAATATGTTACTGTACAAAACGGTCCATAAATGCATGTAGATTTTGCCCGGTAACTTTTAATGTAGTGTAACCATCTAATTCCATATAAATGATATCATCATGTTGATATATTTGTTGTATGCACGCACAATTGACGTAACGGGGTTGTTCCGTGCCGTTATTTGTTATGACATTAACCAATATAAACATGTTATGATTCATTAATCACCAGTCCATTTACCACCCATATAACCTGCAGATGGTTTTCCTCCTGGCATACTATAAGGATCCATTCCAGTACCACTACTAATATCAACATCCATCTTAGGTGCATCTTCAATATCTTTAAAATTGATTCGAACACCACGTTCGATTAATTCTGCAATAACTTTAGCAATATAATATTGTGACGGATTTCCTTGTTGTAAAAATTTAATTACTCCATCAACAGAATGATTTGCATCTGGATACAATATTCCAGATCCTAATTTAGTTCTGTTGCTCGACATCCAATCTGCTAATTTAGATTTTGATACTCGTTTTGGTAAAGCGTAATCAGATAAATTTATACGATTAGTTATAGTATCAGGAATACGCATCCAATCCATATCTGCATATTCATCTGCAAAATCCGGACCCATATCATCATCTGCAGATGCCAATGCTACTCTACGTAATGGTTCTGGCATATTGTTCCACATTTCATTTTCGTTGTATTCTTTTAAGATACGTTTTGCACGAACTAATTCTTCTTTAAGAATTTGCACATGTTTTGGATTTTTAAAATCAAATATTTTCATGTTATTGTAGGTTTTCAAGTTTATAAATAGTAGTATAAATCAAATCTTTAAATGCATCTAACTGATTGATGATGTTAGTATCTTCTTTAGGTATTTTTGTATAAGATCTATCAACATATGTTGCCAAAGCTTTGAAATATTTAAGAGCCGTTGCTTGACTGTATTCGTCAAATTTTTCTGCAGGAACAAAGCCTTTAAGAATTCCATGTTTACCTTGATATGCTTCTACTAAAGCATCAACCATATCCGGTATCGCTTCGTAATACGCACCTAATGCCATATGTGCAGCAAATGATCCTGCTCCGGTTGTCTGCCAATGAAATACATGAGCTTGATCTCGAGATGCCATAAGTGTTGATATTAATTTTTCAAACATAGTTTACCTTTTATTTTTTAATTTTGTTTTACGTATCGATTCCGAAACAGTTTCGCCAGCTGCAGCTAATACATAGTTAGCTTCTTTGTTTCTTCGTTTTTTATTTATTCCAGAATTATCAGTTTCTCTAGCTCGTATTGCATCTGCAATAGCTTGTATATCGCCTTCCTGCGCTGCAGTTTTTATAGAACTAGGTAACGAACCATAATTATATGCAACAGACACTAATGCTGCAATAACACCATTGGGTAGATCTACAGAACCGATAGATCGTAAAGTTTGCGGAATAAATTCAGTTTCGAGACGACGTTTTAAATCTCTCGCTGCATCTTCTTTAGTTATAACAATATCAGGGCGTATTGTGCGATTGTTACCTAAACGCACAACATCACCGGTTGCTGTTGTAATAGTACTACTTCCATGTCCAATTCTCCAAGCATTAACATCCCAACCCGGCGTAGAAGAAAATCCTTCAAATCTAGCTAACAATCTAGTAGCTTGATTTTCTAAACTATCAGAAAAATTAGCACCAGATACTATATCAGAAGAATCTACATATACAATATCGGAATATGTAACTTTTTTTGGTTTGATTTTTGGTTGATTGACTGTGATTATTGGTTCGAAATTATATTCTCTTACTATGTCTTTCCATTGTTCTGAAATTTCTCTGTGGCCATCTGAATTTAATTCAACGCCATCTGTAAAATTTGAAGATCTAAAATTAGATATATCAATAACATCATCTGCTATGTTTTGAGAAGATATCCATTCAGATAATTCTTGTAAATCTTTTACTTGCGGATCTTCATCAGTTTCAATTGTAAAATCAATCGGATTAGTTATTACGATAAGTTTATTGGATCTACGTTTTGCAAATTTAAAAATTTCTTCAAGAATTCTAGTTGTTCTGTTAACAGTTTTAGTAATCGAATTGGTAACCATAATACTTATAATATCATATGTATCTGGTTTAGCAAGTTGACTAATTGCTTTAGCTAATGCAATTGCATCTAAATCAGACTTTGCTACAATGTCTCCCGTTACATACTGTTCTTCTAGAAGATTATTTGCATAGCTATTATTATCGGAAGTTTGAATATCACCTATAAATAAAACATTGTATTGTTTAGTATCACCATCACCAGATAAAATATCCGCTAATGGAGTTTCAGTGATTTTAGATTCTAATATTTGTTTTAAACGTATCATCTGCCTTGTGCTACATATGGTTTAACGTATTTAGTTGCATTTTTGCTTCTACTTGTTTTAGTTTTAGCATGAATTCCTGGTCTTTTTACCTTTGGTTTCTTAATGTGTACTTTTACGTTGTTTGTTTTTGTTTTTGCTGCCATTACCTTTTTCCTTTGTTATAACATGGTAACTAATTGAAAAACGTAACTATTTTTATATAAATATGAAACAGTAAAAAAGTGCTAACATTTCTGCTAGCACTTAATTATTTAATATTAACGTTTTTTGGGTACGTTAATCGTAATGGTTTCATCGCCAACTACTGGAATTACAATTCCCATGTATCTAGATGCTAATAAAGCACTAGGAGCTTCTTTGTTTGTTTTAAGATCCCATAATAATATACTATCTGGATTATTCATATCTCTATAAACCCAAACTCTCCAATTTTGTTCGTTTGTCGGAAATCGATCATCATCTGTATATAGTCCGGTTTGATTTACGTAATCTACAATTTCGTCAATTGTTAATAATCTAGTTTCAGTTTCGATTTCTGCATCATTAGCTTCTTTAGCAGTTAATTCTACAATTGCATCGATTACCGTAACTCGTTCCCCTGACAATGTCATTGTTTTTTCATCATATGATGATATAATATTTTCATTTAAATTTTTAGTTTTAAATCTACGCATATTTTCTGCAAGAATATTTTTCAACTTAATCATTTTATTAATCCTCGTAATTTACTAATAAATATTCATCAAAAAAAAAGTGCTAACATTTCTGCTAGCACTTCAACTAAACGACTAAGGTAGCAGTCGATCGTTATTTTCGGAACGTTTCTCTTAAAATATAATCATTGCCTTTAAGATTACGTAGTATTCTATCTTCTAAAGGAAGTTCGCGCATTTCTTGCAAACCGGCTTTAGTAATTAATGTAGCTTCATTTGTAGATTCATTTTTGCTAGACATCTTTTTCTTGATTGAATCAATTTGATCATCGATGTGTTGCAAAGCTTCTCCATAATAATCAGCAACTGGTCCTCCTTCTGGTTCAGCTTCTTGTTCCATGTCAAATTCAAGTTGTTTGCGTTGAGCCTTAAGTGCAGCCAATTTTTCCTGATAAAACTTTGACGGAGCTTTTTCTGCGGATTTGTCGTTTGACGCGTCACTAGACATTTGTGAAGTATTAAATTGACGTTGCCACATTTGTTGAGGTTTATTCCAACGAGCATTGATTTCGTCATCAGACAATTCATTCATTTCGGATTTTTTCTTTGCTTTGTCTTTGAAAGCTTGTTTCATCGTTTCCGTTTCATCCCCATCACCATCGGCATCAATATAATCTGGTTTAGCTGCAGTTTCATTTTCGTCAACTGTTTCTATATCATCATCTTCATCATCTAGATTCGGCATATTTAATTCTGCTTGTTCTCGCATTTTGGCTTCATATGCCGCAGTAGTATCGGCTACAGTAGGCAAAGACCCATCAGCCTTACGTTCCCACGCATATCCCTCTTTAAGTATGTTTTTTAGTTTAATCACGGTGATTCCTTTTGTTATAAATATGATAGTAATGGAAAAGGTTTAGTACGTTGTAAACGGTTAGAAAGGTATAGTGCGCCCTTCCAGGTCCGCACAAGTCTTCTCTTAAATCCGCACAAGTCTTCTTTCACACAACAAGTCTACATGTTGGGGTCACCGGGAGTATTGATGCCAGATGCATCGGCATTGCCGCGACGCACCAACCACAGTTTACCACCACGCTCCAACATGGTGTACCCTGCGGCCGCAACAGCGCCAGCATTAGATGCAATGAGTCCACGATATATACGAGTCTTTTGAAGATCCTTGGTTGAACTAGTAGTGTCGCTTCCAGTAATGTCAATAGCACCAGGAGCATATATACGTGCAAAGTCCAACATGGCTTCCGCCGCAGTTCGCATTAGACGTAGATAGTTGATGTTTCCTGCCGCCGCACTACGTGCATGCGATACAGTGAATCCTTCGCGACTCCGATCTTGCGACATCATGGCGAATGAATATTCTCCGCCATCACGTGCGTCAGACATCACAAATACAAATATGATGGGTTCGCCATCTGCGTTGATGCGAGTTTCCCATTGTGCACGTCCTTCTTGTGTCCAAGTGAATTGAGTGGCATAAGGACGTATTGAGCCTAGGGAAATTTCCGTGAGAAGTGATTTTAATCGTATCATTTGTCCTTGAATATTTTGGTTTTAACTGCTTGGTACGCGTCGCTACCAGGTTTTAAGCGAATCAAGTTGCCGTCGCGTTTTCTTGCATAATAATTTGTAACACCGTTTCCATCAGCATGTTTCTCGTATTCATAATCTCGATCATAGCCGCGAATTACTTGGGTGTAATGGCCTACGCGTACGTCTTGTGAACTTAATGCTTTGATAAAAATTTCAGAAGGTAGTCCGGAAGAAGTTTTTCCTTCAAGATGAAGTTGCCAATGGGTTGGTACTATGGGACGATTGTCTTCGGCTGCTCCAACACCGGGTGGCCTAGAGTCGTCCCATGCGTTTATTGATTCGGCATTCCAATATTCGTAATAATAATTGTTTGGTCCGCCCGATAGTCTTAAAGTATATCGAAAGCCATTTTTTTTGAAGTCTTTGTAGCCTTTAATATTGACACCGAGGATATTAACGCCGAACATGTCGCGAAATTTCCCATTTAATTTGTTAAGTACCACCACTTCGGGATCCATGCCGTCGTTAGCTCGATAAAAATCCATGGATGCCGCCGTATAATACGGATTATTAAACTTCATGAATATAGCAGGAAACCCTACTTTGGTTACATCATCCAATGGTATGGTGCGTTCAGATACGTACGTTGCTTCCGTTAATATGTCGCGTAATCGTATCATGTTAATAGTCTAATCCGTCTTCGATGCGTTGCGCCAAAGTAGATGTTTCTTCATTAACTACTTGGTATTCGGAATATTCCGCATCGCCAATGCTAGCGATGATGCTGCGAGTGTTTTCAATGTATTCTAAATATGCATCAGCCAATATCTCAGCATTGTTCTTTAACACATCTTTTGCTTCTGGAGATATGTAATCGTAATTCACGGTGCGTAACGATTGTTGCACAGCTTTGAATATGTTTTCTTGTGCCGTTAATACATCTTTTAAACTTGACATATCAACGCTTTGTTCTGTGATGCGTCGACGTGTGTTTTCTAGTAATAGGTCTTTTAATCGTTTCATATTAATATATATCAGTTTCCATGAAATCCTGGAAACGAAAATACGGCCGACGCGTTGTGATGATACTAGCGATACGATATAGGGAGTACTAGTAATTTACTATAGGGAGTACTAGTAATAATATATAGGGAGGCTATATGCACCGCATATTCTAATAAAGAGCACCTATATAGCAAAATTTCTCCCCGTGCAAGGAAAATATATATAACCACCCTATCCAATCAGGGGGTGCTTTACCCCTTTAACGAAAC
>Ga0315904_10012562_pt1 | contig 10684 bp, 12 predicted proteins | sample LakEriMetagenome_6_FD_203529 | JGI IMG/M metagenome (GOLD analysis project Ga0315904, IMG submission 203529) | Freshwater fungal communities from buoy surface, Lake Erie, Ohio, United States - Buoy 12 MA120 | ecosystem: Environmental > Aquatic > Freshwater > Lake | place: USA: Lake Erie, Ohio... | reverse complement strand
GCCAGTACCCCCACCCGGTTCTTGCGGACGAACTTGCGGACCCGGTAGTCGAGCGAGGGCGGCCGCGCCACGACCGGTTCGCTATGGAGGTAACGGCGGATGTCGGCGGCGAAGCCGGAAGCGGAGTCATACCGCCGGGTGCGGTCTTTCTCCAGGGCCTTCATTACGATCCAGTCCAGGTCGCCCAGCAGGATCCGCTTCAGCCGCAGGCTGTCCGTTTGCCGCTGGCCGGTGATCGAGGAGACCTGCTCGGCGCTGCTGCTCCCCAGCTTGCTGCTCGGCTTGACCGGCTCTTTCTCCCGAATCAGCTCCAGAATCTTGAAGGCTGCCTGTGATTTGAGCGAACTGTCATCAAGTGGCGTGCTCCCGGTCAGCAGCTCGTAGAGGATTACCCCCAAGGCATAGATGTCGGTCCGGGTATCGATGTCGAGGTTATCCAGGCTGGCCTGCTCGGGCGACATGTACTTGAGCGTCCCCAGGATCTGACCAATCCCGGTGAACAGCGACTGGTCGGTCAGCCGCTGGGTCGACTCCATCGCCTTGGCCAGCCCGAAGTCGATGATCTTGGGGACCGGGACTCCGTCCTGCAGCCCGACGATGATGTTCCCCGGCTTGAGGTCGCGGTGGATGATCCCTTTTTGATGGGCGTGCTGCACCCCGCCGCAGACATCCAGGAACAGCTTCAACCTTTGGTCGATCGAGAGCTTGTGCTCGTCGCAGTACTGGGTGAGCGGCTGGCCGGCAACCAGTTCCATCACGAAATAGGGCTGGCCCTCGGCCGTCGTCCCGGCATCCAAGATCCGGGCGATGTTGGGGTGGTTCATCAGAGCCAGGGCCTGCCGCTCAGCTTCGAACCGGGCGATGATCTCACGCGACCCCAGGCCGTCCTTGATCAGCTTCAGCGCCACCCGCCGCTTGACCGGCTCCGATTGCTCGGCGACCCAGACTTCGCCCATCCCTCCCGCCCCCAGCCGCTGCCGCAGTTTGTAGGGGCCAATCGAGTTTGCCGCCCGCTTGCCGGCGGTTACTTCCACCAGCTGCTCGTGAGCTTCGAGATTTAGATCATCCAGTCCCTGGCTTTGCGTGGCATGGGGATCGGCGGCTGGGGCGAGGCCCGCATCGTCAACTTGGGGAATCGAGGAAGTCAGGTCGGAGTCCGCGTGCGGCGTATGGCTTTCGCCGGGCGGCAGCTCACAGGTGGCGTCGGGATCATTACGGGCGTTGCCGGTGTCACCCGGACGCGGCGGGGACGAATCGTTGCTCATGCCAGACCTTCCTGGAAACGTTCACCTTGCTGCCCCCGACATCGCCGACCAAACCGCTCCCCGCTGGTCGTCCGATCGAGGCGGCTGCTCCAGCCTTCCCCCACCGTGGTTAGGGATTACCTGCCTTGCAGGGGCGAGAGCCGACACGCGTTCGCTGCCGGCTCGGGCCGGCGCAGGGGCTTGCACCACAGCTTGGGGCCACGGTGAAGTCCGATTTCTGCAGCCAAATACTTGGCGAAATCTCCAAGAAATCCCCGAGTTATTTTGAGCCTCGGAGCGGAGACAGAGAGTTGTCGACCGTGACAGCCAGCAAACGCGAAGACTTGAGCCCTAGTGCCAGGGGGAGCGCGAAGAGATATGGGGTGCCCACCGCTGGCCAATCAGCCTCGCCGCGTGGCACCTGCAGCTTGTTTCTTGGCGGGAACAGCTCCAGCCCTTACCTAGCGGGCGGCCACTTTTCTTGTCTTTTTGAATTGTCGTTCCTTTTTCCGCCGGTCAAAACTCCAGCAGCGCCGGATCTAGGAACTAACTGCGATGGGTATTCGATTTGTCATCGGCCGCAGCGGGGACTTGCTGAGTCACACAACGACTGAGCTGTTTTGCTGGATTTCGGCGACAATTGAGCTGGGAGATTCCAAAATGCAATCCGCAGAGCCAGAACGCCCTCGAGACACTTCCTCAAGCGGATGGGTCGATAGAACGATTGCGGGGTGCTGCCGACAAGTTTGAAGGGTTTAGCAGTGATCCTTTCCGCAGTCAGCTTTCTGCCTTACGGGCGTTCTTGCAATGCACAGACTGTGACCTGCGCCTGCGAATTTTAAATCAAATTCGCATTTTTGCCCAACCAAAGGCTAAACTCTGCCGGATTAGTCTGCATATGCTTCGAAGACCGAATTACAAAAAGCATTCAATTCAACTGAAATTGCCAAACCCCTAGGGCGGCAAGAACAGCCAAAAAAGTTGAAGGAACGTACTTCATGACATTAACTCAAATCCCGACATTCCGGTTTATACGTTCATGTGACGACCGAATTGAAACTGAGTCCGCGGCGGCCAAAGCCCAATCCTTGTTTTGCTCCCGACTTGGGATTGAGCTTGTATGTGGCCGGTCCCCTTGGCATCTCAGAATGTTTCTATTTGCGGTGTTTATCGTTCCATACTTTGGTTCGCTCGCAAACTCAATTGCAAAGGCAGATGTCGTAATCCGAGACACGTTGACAATGCCAATTGACACCCGCGTTGGCTCCGGAAATAGCATGGTCTCCTTCAGGCATCCCTATACACTTGGGGCAATAGGCAACCGCTTTACTGGGTTTGGATTTGTTGGAAACGGGAACCCTCTTAGCAAGATTCAATTCGCCGTTCAATATGTTGACGCAGCACCTGGTGGAGGACTCAATCAGGGCGACATCCAGAATCTTCAATGGCAAGCGGCACTATATTTGGATGGTACGCGATTCAACGCCGCTGGAGTATTTTTGCCATGGCAACAGTTCGAAGGCGCGCCCGACAATCATGCGATGGTCTCCCCTAGTTCCGCAGACTGGAATAGCCCAATCGGAACTCATGTCAGTTCAAACGTGAGTGTCAATGGCCTAAATACGTACCAAGTTGAATTCGATCTGTCGGATCTTGGCTGGCTTACCACGAAGAACCAATTCAGCGTAATTGCGATTACACCTGTGAACATCGATAATGGGCAGAGCATTCGCACATTTATAGCACAATCAAATTATACTGGCGATTCCCTTGGGTTCACAGATTATGCCGACTGGCCAAGTAACGCGAATTGGCTTTATACGCAGAGTAACGGCCCAGGAAATCCAGACTTTATCTATCGCCATCACAAGTATGCCTTAAACGTTCGGTACAACTGGGAGGATGCTTATGATGGACGATATGCGGCGGTGAGGATTACAACCCAATCAGTCCCAGAACCCAACAGCATCCTCTTAATTTGTTCGACGACTGCTCTGGTCTGTGGGCTAAAGCGCAGAAAGAGATATTGATCTCGGTCGGACTTAGTTGATCGCATTTCCGGTAATTTCATTGGGTGCCATGCCCTCGATAGGGAGTCAACTGTTTCAACTCGCCATTAGGCTTGATGGGCTTTTCCAAAAAGAGTCCGCGGGTCTAATGCGTGTATTGACAGCAACACAAAATCACCAGTCGGTCTGTATACTTCACCCCTACGAGACGGTGTGTCGTTCTTGGCGGAGGAATTCGAGGATGGTCCAGCGGTGCTCGGGGTGTAGCCGAGGCCAGCGGTCGGGCAGCAACTCACGCAACTGCTCGGGCCTCAGCCCCCACGGCAGGCGGAGAAAGACATCGCGGAAATAAGCCCAAGTCTCGACTCGCTTCTCTTTACAACTGTCAATCAGGCTGATCAAGAACGCGCCCATTCCACGGCCAAAGGACGGTGCTTAAAAAACCAGTTTTTCCGACCGATGGCTAGTGGACGCATTGCTCGCTCTGCCCGAGTGTGACCGCTCGACAGTTCGCCTTCCTCAACGTGGCGCAATCGCATTTTTAACTACTGGTTGATACCTCTGGTTTTCTTAGGAATTTCTTCTGGAGAGCGAGCATGGCGTGAGTTCGGGGCGTGCGTCGTGGCTGAGGCTAATAATTGGTCAGGCAGCTTACGCCTGATACTTAAAAAAAAGCCCCGCTCCGGCAATCCGGACTGGGGCTTTTCCGCAACCGTCAGCGGGGGCTACCCTACTGACGGTTACAATGGACTACCCTTGCCGGCCCCGCCATTAGGTGCATCCTCCAAAAATGACAGCAGCGTGCAAGCCTGGTCATCGATGGATTCGAAAAGTACCTTCCGGTACAAATCCCCGGCCACACCGTTGGCTACATTGCCTTTGCCCGCCCGACCGCCCTTGCATCCAGTGGCCTATTAATCAGTTGCAACTCCGGCCGGGCGGCAGTTGCGATGACGAGTAACCGGAGTTTGGGATTGGAACCCTTGCTCCATCGCTGAACCAATTAGCCAAGGAGCAACAACTGTTCCGAATGGACACGCAAGTCTGCCGTAGTCCACAGACTTGAATCACGAGACTGCGTCTATTGTCCAGCAGTAACAAGCTGGCCTAGCTTTGCAAAGCCGGAATGCCCTCGCTCAGCTTGGCAAAGCACCGATAGCCTACCAAGACAAGTTCTTCGCTTGGGCTTGCCGCTGGACTCAAGAAGAACCGTTCCAGGTCTCTCCGGGCCAGCGTCTCGTACCTTGCTGGCGATTCGCGAGGTTCAAATATCAGCACACTAGCTGGATTGCGATCAAAGCCAAACCGATACGCCTCCATTGGCCTCCTGAGCCTGGCTTTTTCCGCAACCTCCGCGAAGTACCTTTCATAATGTTCATCGACCTTCGTACGAATGCCCTTTTCGAAGGCAATTGCCGCTGCGCTCCGCTCGGGCTGGTAGACGGTCCGGAACGGGTACCTAAATTACAGCGGACAACTGCGAAACGTCTTCAGCTCTCCCCAGTGCAACATTTAAACGTTACCCGGATCACTCAGGTAGTCGCTTGGATTACTCATTACTGTGGCTCCAGGGATGCCTTGAGCTCAGCAATCAGGCGACTAGCCTGTTTGATATCCAGGTCATCGACATGCTCCACTTTAAACCGCTCCCGCGCCAGCCGCAGCGGATTCAAACGCAGCCTGCGGCCCAGCGCATAGATCGCCCGCAACTGGTTTGGCGTTAAGCCTGGTACGGCCGAGCGCTCACTGGTAAGCCTGTCCGCCTGCTCCGCCGTGGCGCCAGTATCGACGCCAGCCGACCTGTTTGAGGCAACCACCGATTCCCGGGGCGCTGCTCTCTCCGGTTTCAACTTAACCGGCAGGCCCATCACGGCCACTGGTTCCACCGGTGCCGAAGTAGCCAATCCTGGGTCCGCCCGCCCCAATTCGCTTTCCACGGCTGTGTCGGCGAAGCGGTATAGCAGCTGTACCTTTTCCTGCAACGCCTCCGGCGCGGCAAGCAAGGCAGCATCAAGCTCCACTTCCAAACCGATGCTGGCTTGGCGGGAACCAAAATTTGGTTGGCCAACCTTGCGGCTAAGCCCAATATTGAGTTTCACTGCCATCGTTATTCTCCCCTACAGTCTCGTAAGCCCAATTGTTGTTAGACATAGACCGAACTTTCCTGCCGATAGCCGGCCTGAACCTCATCCCAGTCAACCACAAGGGGCTCCTCCCGCTCGTCCAGCACATTCGGCCCCAGAACACTGAAACCGCGCTGCCTGAGCACGCGTTCGGACTCACCGGTTATCTCCGCCAGTTCGCCATACAATTCGAATTCACTCATCACTCAGTACTCCCTCTTCGTTAAAATGACCGGGCCGCCCAGCTGTTCGCTGAGGGCCCGGTCGCGGGTTGCGTAAGGGCCCGGCAGCGGATCAGCTGCTCGGCCCCCAAAAAAGACGACACAAAAAGACACGAAAAAAAAGCCCAGCCACCGGTAAAGGTGACTGGGCTTAGCTGCAGGCAACCAGCTTGACCGGCCAATAGCCTGCGATTGGGTAAAGCGCCAATACAGCGGCACACGTTGTCGTTACCGCGACTGCTCCACACTTGCCGCAGTGGCCCGCGTTTCCAGCAGCGGCAGATTGCAACCGAGCCAGGTTCGTTCGGCAGCAAGCGCGTCGCTTCGTCGGCGATGGGGCCCCAGCCGAGGGCCTCCGACGGGCGCCAAGTCCGCCCACCAATTGCCGGCCTGGTCTGGTTCCACATGACTGGCACGGGTAATTGCGATTTGTCCTAGCCGGTCAAACGCCAGCGCATCGTCATAGATCGCCAGGCAATTACCGGCCGGTCCAATCACCAGGGATATCCCTGCCTTGGTTGAAACTTCGAAAACAGAAGACTTGTTTGGCATCGCAATCACCTCGGCCGCTGGATATTGCGGCGGGGACGATTGGTCACCATCTGATCCAGCTGCGATTGAACAACCGCCAGTTGGGTCGCCACCTCCCGCCTGAGTTCGTCGTTGTCGCGGAGCGATTGGGGGCGTACGCCCCGCAGCAACTGGTTGCACTGGTGGACCAGCAGTTCCAACTCATGGTTTGAGCAGAGGCTCAAGGACTGAAACCGGCGGAAAAACTCTTGCAGGTTTTCAACCGCCGAATCACGGAAGACACGCTGCTGGCCGTCGTCGGTACCGGAAAGCCGCTCCGCCAGATGGCTAACCAGCTTGGAAAGTTCCTCCCGGAACGCTGCCTCCGCCATTTGCACGGCGTCATTGAAACGTTCCGCAACCCGGGCACTTTGCTCCTGATACACCCGCGGCGCCAGGTGGAGCAGGTAGTCGGGCGCATCGACCGAAGGAAACTCCCAGCTGACATCAATCAGCGGGCGAATGTCATCGGGGTAATCCGCCGGGTTGTACAGTGCACCAAGTTTCACTTGGGCCTGTTCCTTGAGTTCCTCAAAGTGGCCTGCCAACTCATCCACGGCCTGCCGCAACCGGGTACGGTAGGTTTCCAACCGGGCAGTGAAGGCCTCGATCTCGCGCTGCGGCAGAAGCCTTAAGCCCGGTTCCGGATAGGGCAGGGTAGCCGACTTCCAGAAACCGGTAATTTCACTACGTAGAGTGGTAACCGCCCGGTAGGCCGGATGTTTGGTATTCCACAGGCGTTTGCCGGCAGTGACTGCTTCGGAACTGGCCTCAAAAGGTGCTGCGGCCATCAGCTTTTGTTCATCATTCAGGGCCCGGGTTGTCCCGGGCCAAGTAAACCGCAGCCGACAAGCAGAAAATTCTTGCCTGAGGCGGCGGCTGGCGCGGCGGGAGTCACGGCTACCTGCCGCGGCTTCGCCGGAAACGGAAGTACTCATTTGGTCATCTCTCGGGTTGGTGGTTGAATCAACAAAAAACCCCGACGGGCAAAAGCTCGCCAGGGGCAGGATGCGATCGCTGGAAATTGTTTCCGCTGGGGGTAACTTCCAGCGGAGGTCGGTCTGGTCGTAGTCGGAACGGGCCGGCGCCGATTTCTTGCGTTCAGTTACTTGATGGTGACGGTCCTACGGAACGCAAACGCCGCTTTTGACTGCCGACAGCGGAGTTACCGGCGCAAGTCGGATACCGGTAAATCCCACCTACCTCGGCATCGATGCACCGGCCGCTGGCCCATCGTCGCAGTTTTTCCACGTTGTCCTCGGCCAGCGTCGCAATGGGTACGACCTGTTGGGCGGCCTCCTTGAGCGTGGTCCCCAGGAGTGCCGCCAACCGGCAGCAGCTGCGAATCTCCGCCCCGGTCCAGTTGTTATTAACTGGCCGCGCCTGCTCCGGAATCGCGAATTCGCACATGGCCAGCTGCCAAATCGCCTCGCGTTGCACACTGCTGGGCAAATCCACAAAAAACACCCCATCGAACCGTTCAGCCCGGGAGAATTCCGGAGGCAAACGACTGATGTCATTGCAGGTGACGATCGTGAATACATCGCTGGTGTGATCGTTGAGCCAGGTCAGAAACGTGCCAAACAGCCGTGCCGAGACGCCACTATCGCCGCTACTGCCGCCAGCGCCGGCAAGGGCCTTTTCCACTTCATCGATCATCAGGATGCAAGGAGCCATCTGATCAACTGTTGCCAGTGCCCGGCGGATGTTGGCTTCCGTCTGCCCCACCAACGAGCCCATCAAGCTGCCAACATCAAGAATTAACGTTGGCCGACCAGTTTCCTGCCCCAGTGCTTTGGCAAATGCACTTTTGCCGCTGCCCGGTACGCCGACTAGCGAAACGCCGCGGGCTTTGGCTTTGGGGTGCCGGTTCTCCAGGGCCTGTTTGCAGAATGACTTCAGGGCATCCAGCCCACCCAGGGCAGCAAACCCTTCGGTGCCCCGGTACATCTGCAGCAGGCCATTCTTGCGAAGCAGTTGCGATTTAAGTTCCCAGATGCTGGCAGGCAGTAACTGTCCCTGCCGCACCAAGGACAAACAAAACGCCCCTTCCGCTTCCAATCGCGTAAGCCCAGCTGCGGCATCGACGATCGGGTGATAATCTTCCGGCCGGGGACAACTCGGCAGCGCTTGCACCAGGTTATCGGCAATCGCCTGCAGTTGCTCGCGGCCGGGCAGGGGATGTTCCAGCACGACGAACAACTTTTCCAGTTCTGGTGGCAAATCAGTACCGGGGGCCAAGGCGATCAGAAATGTCCGCTCGCTTTTGCCTTGCTGTATCTGCCGTTCAATCGCCTGGATCAGTAGGGGGTTGCTCAGCAGTCGATGCAGATTTCGCATCACCAGAATCCGGGTTTCGCCGGAACCCGCCGGCTGGCCCAGCCAAGCTAACGCCGCCAGCGGATCACCCACAGCTGATTGTTCCGGCAGATTAACTCCCGGCACGTATAAACCGCGCTGTAGATCCCAAATGGCCAGTTGCCAGGAATTGGTATGGCAAAGTTGCCCCAGTTCCAAAATGGCCTCGTCCGGTTCAAAAGTCTGCAACCAAAGGCCGCTGAAACTGGCGGCAATGTAGTCACGGAGCAGAAGGTTCAGGTTCAAAGTAGTAACTCCTTAAAGAAGAAGGGCCGCAGCTGGTTTGCTACGGCCCTCGTGTGCTGGTCGAAATCGGTGTTTGGAGTGCGTACCAGGGCTTCACCCGGCGCTTTCCAGACTTTGGTGCTGCGACTGGGTACTTGCCAGGAACATTTCGGGGGTCTGCTGGTCGCGCGTGACCAGCCCCAGCGACCGTTCCAGCTCGCGAGTTGCCTCGCGGCAGGCCTCACCGGCAAACCCCTTGGTCTCCATGCTTATCCCGCCCTTGGTATCGATCAGGACTTCGATCATCTTCATGCGACACCCCCGAGCTGAATCGTCAGCTTGATCCGGCCATCGGGTAACTGCTGCTCGTGGCAGGTATGCCCGCGCAGCAGCGCTTCCAGCCGAGTTTTTTCGACCGCGTAGGCCTGCAGAAACTCGTCGAGTCGTTCCTGCTTTCCCCAGTGGCCGTTGTAGTTGTCGTACTGGAGTTTTCCAGTCTCAGTCTGGATCACTAGAGGATAGGTCCAATCACGCAGGCGGACCTGCAAGCCTGTGACATCCTGCGAGAACAGTCGCGTCGTGCCTTGCACCGGCGCATCAAGTTTCAGCCGCCGACAGGCAGCCCTAACCGCGACCGGGTCGCGGATTTCAGTTTTGATTTCAACGATGTGACTCATGATTTTCCTTTCATGGATTCAGTAAAGGACACATTCAAAACGGGGCATCATCCGGCGGCGCATCTTCCGGCAGATGAGGCGGCGGCGAAGCATACCGTTCAATCCGAGGTGGACCGAACGCAGCAGCCGGCAGGATTCTCGGTTGGTCGCTGGTTAGTTCACTGACCAGAAAGCCGGCTAGTTCCGCATGTTCAGCTTCCTGGTTGAACATCAGTCGCAGCACGTAGAATCCAAAGAGCAGGGGGGTGGTGCAGGCCAGCCATAAACCAACGCTTTGCAATGCCGCGGCAACCAGTGGGTCGCGGTGCCGCTGCTGAGCAATCAGCTGCCGCTCTTTCTCGAGGTCCGCACGACCAGTGTCGATTCGTGTTTGCTGCTGATTCAGGTCTTGTCGGATTTGGTGCTCGCGAGCAAGCACCGCGTCAGCCGCCGCGGTGATCCGCTGGCTGTTTTCGGCAAGCACTTGGGACTGGGCGGCAACAAGTTGGTTCTGTTGCCGCTGAGCCTCGATCGCAGCTTGATTTGCCGAGTGCAATCGTTCGTCTTGCTGCGATGCCGAATCCTCACAGCCACCGTTTGCGAGAATGCCCAGTAGCAGCAACCCAAGAGCAATCGGGATTAGTTTTTCAGCCAAATTCAAACTCCTTTGTTATGAAAGATTCGGGCAAGCAGGTTTTGCAGGGCTCGCCGCAGCCGGAACTCCCGGCTCCAGGCAAACGCGAGCAGCGCTGCCACAAGGCAGCAGGTGGTAAGAAGTGCAGCCATCGATAATCTCCTTGACGCTCGGACATGAAACGAAAAAACCCCGCGGCCAACTGGTGGCGACGGGGCTTACGGGTACTCAAAATGTGTTAGCGGGTCGGTTTAAGGGCCGACCATGGAGCTGGCGAATCTAAGTTGTCTGGTTCACTTCATATGACGCGTTTTGGCCCAGTATTTAGCTCAGACTCAATTGACGGTTTGGCGGGCGAGTGGTGACTACGGAAATTACGGAACTAACTTCCGCAGTACTCAAAATACCGAAGATTTTTGCATGGTTTTGATACGGTATGCTACGGATTGCAAAGCAACACAAAGTCGTATAACATCCCAAAAACCTTGTGTTTTACGTGCTTTTTCCCAGTCCAAAGGTCGCTTCTACGGAACCGAAGGTTGCAAGTTCGAGCCTTGCCGGGTGTATTGACGTAAGTCCTTCTGCTGGCTGCACTTAACGCCGCGTGGCCCTTTGAGCCTGCGCGGCTCCTCCCGCCGCAATGT